>Ga0256404_1013462_pt1 | contig 10352 bp, 10 predicted proteins | sample RumenRJG_01DNA_FD_185990 | JGI IMG/M metagenome (GOLD analysis project Ga0256404, IMG submission 185990) | Bovine rumen microbial communities from Lethbridge, Alberta, Canada - RJG_01 | ecosystem: Host-associated > Mammals > Digestive system > Stomach > Rumen | place: Canada: Alberta | collected...
TATTGAGTTGAGCCACCGTGTTCTCCTTTCGGTATTATGTTGATGTCGTGATTACCATTATACCTAAAGGCTGAGCCGTTGGCTCTTTTCAATTTTTCGAATTTACACCATTATATGGGCTTTACCTCGCGAGGTATAAAAAGTGCCGACTGTAACCGGTGCTCTATCGCACATTAATAGATTTGATTTCTTCTTCGGAGATAGTGAGTTCTCCAAAATCTTTCTTGTTTTCTACAATGATATCAATCCACCAATGACCATCCTCTGAATCTTCAGGTGACTCGTAAGAAACCGCCTTCCCAATCCATACATTATCATCTATATCGGTTATTTCTACTATTTTGCCAAAATACTGATTGAGCATCATTTATCTCTCCTTATAGCAACTATATGCGTTCTATTTTTTGAATGATGTATTTTTATTGTCGGCAGACTACCACCTCTTCCGCTCCTCTATCTCTTCTTTCAAGTACGTCGTTGGTGCACCGCATATGGAGCAGTACATATCATTGGGCGCAAATGTCATGGTTCTGCAAAGTTTCGTTCGCATCTATGAACATTTATTCTGTTCTTTAACAAGCTCAATTCCGCACTTTGTGCAGAAATTTTCTATGCTCCTATATTCGCGTTTGCATGTCGGGCATATCTTTTTCATTGTGCTTTCTCCTTTCCGTGTATAATAAAACCCCACGTTGCCGTGAGGTCTACCTTTTTAAGCTGTAAAACCATTCGCATTATATTCCCATTTTCCAATATTACCGATTTTTGGCATAACACTTTGGATCAGCCAGTGCAGCATGATAAATGAAGAGTATCTCTTCATTGGATAAATCCTTGAATGGATTTTCCCAATTGTCGTCTTCCCCAATTTCTCCTTTACAATAATTATATTTTAATGGGTCAAATCCAAGTTTATTTTTTATGCTTTCCATCGTTATCTTTTTCATGAAATCACTTCTACCTTTACTCCTGCATTTCTTGATAAGTTGACGTATTCGGCTATCACAGTCTCATTATACCCGTTTTTATCTAAATATGCAAATGCTGCCGCATAGCCGGCTTCATTAAAATTGTTTTTGTCAACGCTGTATTTATACAATGTCCCATCATGACAGGCAACAACTCCATATGCATTTTTTCTAACATGCAGCGCATGTATATCATCCGGGCTTGGTGCCGCACTTCCCGGATGATTATGCAATGTTGCTATGGTGTATTCCGGCGCCTTATTAATCATTCTGCGCATTCTCTTGCTGGGCATTACTCTTCTCTCGTGGTTATAATCTGTTCTTGTAATATATTCCCCTGTCCTTATGTCAATAAACATCAGGTCTTCATATAACGTGCCATTTCTGTGATTTAGTATTTTTCTTGCTTCAGAAGTCATTATATTAGTTATGCTCCGTGAATTATCTATACTCGTCATTCGTCTTCCATAATCCGCAGATTCTATTCGCGAGCGCGCGATCTCTGTAGTTCTTATTTTCCCTTTATGACTTTCTTCGCCCAAAATCCCTGCTCGTTTCGCATACGCCACCCGTTTCTGTGTTCTAATCTTATCACCATTGGCCTTGTACTGCTCGCGGCGCATAAAATTGACTTTTTCTTTCCATGTGATTCCTTCTGCATTGTCGTACTGCTCGCGCAGAGCATCCGGATCATATCCTTCCACGGTACTTTTCCCGTCAAAGCGGATGGCAAACTCGCAATCGCAGTTTCCGTGTATGTGATCTGCGTGATCGCCCTTCATTGTCTTCTTCGATGCCTTGCGCCAGCCGTTAGACGCGATAGTCAGGCACATGGGACACGTTTCCGATCCGTGCGGCACCCATGCGAATTCCGCTCCGTCCCTGGCGGCGTTTCTCAGCATCGTGTCCACGCCTGCCTGCTTCACCAGCGTTTCAACCGCTCCCGGAATCAGGCTCTGGCCACGCCCTTTCGCATACGTTACCGCCTTTGCCGTGTCTTTATATGATGCTGTCGGCGCCGGTTCTGCCGATAGAACCTTCGCGTCCTGAGCCCGTGCAATCCCGTCATTTTCCGCTTACGAAATATCAATAATACAAAGAGCATATTCGGTAGCCTGCCGCAAGGGTTTCAAACGTTTCATCCGAAAACCTTGCGGCAGTGGGATTCGGAAACGGCCGAATCCCTGAGCACAAGCATCAATTAGTGTCTGCCAGCGCGCTCTTCCATTGGATTGTGCGCCGCGGCGCTGTTGACAGACTGCCATCAGCGCCCATTAAGTCTGACGGGGACAAAATGAGCAAACACTAATTATTGTAAGAAATAAATAGGTGAAGATGATAATTGGGAAAACCCGTTCAAGGGCTTATCGATTGAAGAAATACTATTCATTCATCACAGCCTTAAACGATCCGATGCGTTACTTAAAGGACAGATATGAAGTAGCTTCATACGATCTGATTCAGAGTGCGAAGGCTGCAGGTGAATATCTGTCGAACCATCCTGGAGTTTTTCGCTTTCTCCTATTTTGCGGGGCAGGCGGTCATGCAGGCCATGCATTTCAGGCGGCCAGCATCGCAGAAAGCGTCGGATCAGGTATCGCCTCCGGAGCGATGATTTCCGCCTGATATCCCTGTATTTCCAGCTTCTCCCGATACTCCATCAGGTAGTTCCCCGCAATAAGCTGAGCGGCAGTCACCGGTCGGAAACCTTTGTTCCCGGGGATGTCCTGTTCCGCATAAAGAAACATATCACGAATCGTCTGTCCGAGTACAACAGCGCCGCGCGGTGTGAAGCGGAAGCCGTCGAACATCGCCCTCTCTTCATCGGAAAGACGCGTCAGATCTATCGCGCAGTAAATCGGAATATGGTCTGAGAAGACCGCTTCCTGAAGAAGAAATGTCAGCTCCCGCCGGTTCTGCGTTTCAGCGTCCCGACGCTAGTACTCCTCCGGGATCTGCGCGGTGGAGTAGAATTTCCCACTCCGGCCGTTCTTCACCCATCCCCGGAGAAACGTGTCCGGCAGGCCTACTCCGATTATGATGACAGTTCTGGCTGACGGGAACATATCCGCGGGTCTGCGCCCCGGCCTCGCTTTCTCATTCATCAGCTCTACATCCGCGATTCCGTATAGATCGATGTCGTTTTCTTCCATGCACTGCTTCAGTTTATCTGTTATATTCATCGTCCAATTCTCCTCGCAGTCACAAAACTTTATCTCTCTCCGAACACAAAGCCTGTCATCGCCATGGAGCCGAGGCTGCAGACGTTATTGAATATCCGGGCGCTGTCGCCGTCCGCCGCGCCGAGGCAGTATATCAGCGGAAGAAAATGCTCCGGCGTCGGAACTGCATAGGCCGCTTCCGGACCGGACTCATAATTCACGACCTTATCGGTTTCCCCTGCCAGAACCGCGTCGGCGATATACCGATTGAAGGCCTCCGCCTGCCCTGTTCCGCCGGGATTATCCCAGTCGACAAGGCGAAGGTTGTGAACCACGTTTCCGCTTCCGAAAATCAGATAACCCTCTTCCCGCAGCGCGGCAAGCTTTCTGCCGATTTCCAGCGCGTCCGCAGCGGTTCCCGTGCTGTCCACAGAAAGCTGCACCACCGGTATATCCGCCTTCGGAAACATATGAACCAAAATCGACCAGGTGCCATGATCGATTCCCCATTCATCATTTACCGCGACCCTGCTGCCGAGCAGCGCCAGCACCCGGTCAGACAGTTTTTCACATCCGGATACGGGATAGCGTACCTGATACAGTTCCTCCGGAAAACCATACATGTCATAGATCTGTCTCGGATTTTCGGCAGTCTGCACGAAGGTTCCCCTCGTGTACCAGTGCGCGGAAACAGACAGTATCGCTTGCGGCCGGCCGTACTCCTTCAGAATCCGCTCCCCTGTACGACCTATTTCCTCCGTCAGTGCATCCCTGCGGAGGGCAATCATCGGATCTCCGTGCCCGGAGAACACTACAGGCATTTTATTCATACAATCATCTCCTTTAATAAGCCGGACAGGACGAACCGCCCCGGCTCTTTTTTCTGCTTTGATTATAGGTGCGTCACGGTGAATCGTCAAGCCCGGCGAGGCCCGGAGGCGGTCGGCTATATCCGGCGTGCTCCGGGGCGATGCCTGCTCTGCCCGGCGCGATCCTTTTTTAACAATAAGAAACCTGCCGCACGGAGCGTCGGGAATCAGTTTCACTGACTTCGTGTGCTTCGTGCGGCAGGTTTTCCGCGGCAGCTTCTGCGCTGCCCTCTGGTTCACCGCGTCCTGTTCGTGTCGGGGGACAGAGGAGCGGACGCGGTGAGTTGAAGGTTGTGTGTTATGACTTTATTCAAACGGTTTACTTCACGACTGTAACATGTACAACCGCGGTCATACCGTTTTGAGCGGTAACATTGATTCTGCAGGTTCCCGCCTTTTTTCAGCCGGATCCGCACTCTGGAAACAAAGTGCACGGCAAGCGGACAATTCGATAATTTTTTCTATATTGCTCGGTCATCTTTCTGTTTCCAATAGTTTCGGAATCTATGACCGAAAATTCGGTACCAAAGTCCTGCTCCCACCGGAGAACTGCGGAGCAGGGTTGGTTTTCCCTTTCCGCATATCGCTTCGGGATTTCTTTTCCTTGATTTTATTATTTTTTTACCCACATGAAAATAACGAAAAATGCCGTTTTCGTTGACATAATTCGTACTTGACAAAGCATATGTTTTCTGCTCACAGAGCAATTACAATGCATGGAAGAAATCCTCCCGGAGCCGCGACCTCTCCGGAAAAGCCTGATTTTTTTAAATCTCATTGACGAAGTCTTTTCTCATCGTTTAAGATAGTGATGTCGGAAATCAAATCCGGAAGATAAAGGAAGGTTTTGAATGGAGGCTTTGAAGATCGCGGTGTGCGATGACCAGGAGGAAGAACAGAAAAGGCTGAAAGAAATACTGCGGAAAATTCAGTCGCCACCGGTCACGGCGGTATTTTTCAGCCGGGGCGAGGAGCTGCTGGAGAAATTCTCGGCGAGTACGTACGATCTGATTCTCATGGATATCTATATGGATGGCATGAGCGGAATCGACGCCGTCGCGAAAATCCGCGAGAAGGATCCCGGTGTCCCGGTTGCATTCATCACATCCAGCCTGGACTTCGCGCTGGACAGCTACCGGCTCTCCGCCATCGGCTATATTGAAAAGCCGTATGAGCCGAAGGATATCGAGAGAATCCTGAATCTCGCCCGCACGCTGAAGATCAACACGCCGTCTCTTTACGCACAGAAAAACCACGAAACCATCCGGGTGCCCTTCCGGGACATCCAGTATCTGGAGCAGCAGCGCCATCAGGTCAGCATCGTGTGCAGCGACGGACGATCTGTTCTGGTCTACGGCAAAATCGCCGACATGATGCTGCAGCTGGACGACAATTTGTTCTGCCGCACCCATAAAAGTTTCTGTGTGAATATGGACTTTATATGCTCCGTCAACCCGGAACTCAGATGCCTCGTCATGAAGGACGGCACGAACATCCCGGTCCGCAGGGAAATCTATCCGAAAGTCAGGAAACGCTATGAAAATCACCTCTTCAGCAAAGCAAGAAAAAATCCGGCTGAACCGCAATAATATCCGGACAGTCTCCGCCGCACTGCGGGCTGTTCTTCTGTTCCTGATCCTGCTGAGCATCATTCTCGCGCTCGCTCCTCAGCGGAACTTCGAGTCCTATCCGAAAAAAGAGGCAGCTGTTATCAGCCGCGTGACGGTTACGACGAACGGAAAGACAAAGGATATGCAGCTTCCGTGCACGATCCGGACAAAGAAATCCCGGACAAGGGTGACTGTAACCTTTCAGATGCCGAAACGCGCAGAGGCGCGGGACATGCTGTATGTAAAGACCGTCTACTGCCCGCTCACGGTCTCCCTCAACGGCCGGATTCTGGCGCAGCTGGGCGATCTGAACTACTATCCGTCCTTTATGCACGACCCCGCAACAGAGGTGCGCTTCGTGGCGCTGCCGAACGACGCCGATGAGCGGACAGTCACTCTCACCTACCTCTCTCCGGAGGGCCGGGACTATGTCACGCTGCACGCCCCGATAATCGGGAAGGTCGGTCCCGTAACCTCGGTGCTGTGCCAAGACCGACAGTTTCCGTTCGCACTGGCCCTGCTGCAGATCTTCATCGGCGTCATCGTCATGATCGTCACTGCTTCCGCGCTCCGCAGGGAACCGGATATCCGCGCTGTCTTCTGGCTCGGACTCTTCTCCCTCTGTGCCGGAATCTGGGAGCTTGGCGAAAACAATCTGACCCTCCTGCTCTTCGACAAGCCTGCGTTGTTGTATATTTTGGACTTCATGGGGCTGGAATGCCTGCTGATTCCGTTCATCCGCTTCCTGCGGTGCATCCTCGACCTGACCCGGGCCCGACTCATCGTCCTTCTGGACTGTCTCGCCGTGGCCGCACCCATCGTATCTCTAACGCTGCAGCTTGCCGGAACCGTTCCTCTGTATCAGAGCATCCGGTTTTTTCATATTTTCACCCCGCTGGTGTTCCTGTATATTCTGTTCCACAGTCTCCGGGAATACCGCAGAAAACGAGACAGCAACTCTCTCCACATCGTTTTCTCACTGCTGATTCTCTTCACCTCGGCCACACTGGAAGCGATGAACTATTATCTGCGCCTCCTCTGGCAGAATGCGCTGTTCTTTGAGGTGGGTATGACGATATTCATCCTGTATTCCGGTTACCTCAGCGTCCGATATTTCTATCTGACCAACCGACAGAAGAAGCGGATGGAGACGGACATGCGGATGATGACCATTGAGGCCAGGGAACAAAAGAAACATTCCCTGCTCATCATGGAGAATGAACGGAAGACACGTGCCCTGCGTCATGACATGCGCCAGAGCCTGATCGCAATAAAGTCTCTCGCTGAACAGAACAATACGGATGAGTTGAACCGCTATATCGACTCCATCATCGACTGCATTCCCTCGGCAATCCGCACATACTGCGACAATCCGATGATTAATGCAATTGTCTCTTATTATGCATCGGCCTGCGAACAGCAGGGGATCCGGTTCGAGACACACCTGTCGATCAGCGCTGACGATACCCTGACTCAGATCCGGGACGTGGATCTCTGCGCTGTGTTCGGAAATCTTCTAGAAAATGCGCTGGAAGCCTGTGAACGCATGGAGGATGGCAGTCGCTTCGTCACGCTGAACAGCATCTGTCATCTCAACACCCTCACCATCGTGATGGACAACAGCTATGACGGAAAAGCCGAACGCTCCGGCGAACTGTTCCGATCAAGCAAACGGGACAACGCCGATGTAGGAATCGGACTGTCCTCAATTCGGGGCATCGCCCGGATATACGGCGGCGACGCCCGGTTTGACACCGATGGTACGGTTTTCCGTTCCTCAGTATATATGTATCTTCAATAGGTAACTGCGGCACCGGTTACGAATGCGATAAACCTGACCCTGCGGAGCAATCCGCAGGGGTCTTTCTTTGTACGAAAAAGAGCTGCCGCACAACGACAGCTCTGTAATCAGTTTCTTCAGCTGCTCTTATTTGCTGTAATCGAAGAATCCGCATCCGGTCTTCATTCCCAGCTTGCCCGCTGCTACCATCTGGCGGAGCAGGATGTTCGGACGGTATTTGGGATCGCCGAACTGCGTGTACAGCACTTCCATGATAGCCAGGCAGACATCCAGACCGATCAGATCGCCCAGAGCGAGAGGTCCCATCGGGTGATTGCAGCCCAGTTTCATCGCGGTGTCAATGTCCTCCGCAGATGCAATTCCCTCATTGAGGATTCCGATCGCTTCGTTGATCATCGGAATCAGAATTCTGTTGACAACGAATCCCGGCGCTTCCTTAACCTGGACCGGAGTCTTGCCTAGAGCCTCAGACAGCTCTGTAACCGTCTTGTTGGTCTCTTCGGAGGTCAGCAGCCCGTTGATGATCTCTACCAGCTTCATAGCCGGAACAGGATTGAAGAAGTGCATTCCGACAACCTTGTCCGGTTTGCTTGTGGACATTGCGATATCGGTGATTGACAGCGAGGAAGTGTTGGACGCAATGATGCATTCAGGCTTGGTCAGCTCGTCAACCTCTTTCAGCAGAGCCTTTTTCGCTTCCATGTTCTCCGTAGAAGCCTCGATTACCAAGTCTACGTCAGCGATGATGCTCAGTTCTGTGGAACCGCTGATTCTGCCGAGAGCCGCAGCTTTATCCTCCTCAGAAATCTTTTCCTTTTTAACCAGCTTGGACAGGTTCTTCTCAACCTTGGCCATACCCTTGTCAATGGATTCCTGATGTCTGGCTCTCATTACCACTTCATATCCGTTCTGAGCCAGTACCTGTACGATTCCGGCACCCATGGTGCCCGTTCCTAATACACCAATTTTTTTCATTTCAGAAAACCTCCTATATTTGTGTTAATCACACATATTTACTGGGCGAATCTGTTAAAAAATTAACTTTTTGTCGCAATTAAATTATAACACATTCCAAACTAAAGTAAACCCTAATTCTGCAAAATAAACCCGGTTATTCCGGAGGAAATCTGGAGGAAGCAAACCAGCTCGCCGTAATCGCCGGGGGTCATCCCGTCCAGTGTGAGTTTTGTGCCAGTCGTCCTCCTCCACAAAGCCTCCATCGCCGACTTCGCCATCTCGTTCAGAGAGCCGTCCGGATCCGCGCCCGGAAACGGCGGGAGCATGATGTCGGAATCCTCACTGCGACAAAAGAGATGGGTACAGAACGCGTCCTCCCGGAGCGCCGCCTCCTCCCGGGGCATGAATACAGTCCTCGCATCGATCCCGATCGCTTTGTGCAGAGTGGCAATCCATTCTGCCGCACCCGTGAATTCACGCTGCCAGTACACGATATCCTCCTCACGGTGGCCGGCCAGACAAAGACTATAACAATCCGCATCCCGGTCCCACCATGTGCTGGTCAGCATCCGGCGGAATCCTTCCATAAACGCCTGCATATCTGCGCCGGCCAGAAGCCCGGGTACCAGCATCGCGTCCGTGCCGGAAGCCTCAGCGGCCTGGACGTCAGCCTCCAGCAGGTGCATCTTATGTCCGTCGGCAGACGCTTCCTCCGCAAGATATCGGGCCTCACCGTTCAGAACGATCCGAATCCGGCGTCCCGCTCCGTCAGTTCCATACCGGTCCTGCAGGAATTTGCGGATCGTCGCAAAGGCCGTTCTTTGTGCCAGCGTCTCCTCCCCGCATGAGAAGGCAACCATGCCGCAGCTGTGTTTCTCCATCTCCTGGAACAAAGCACGATACGAGCCGGCCGACAAAGTCCCGCCGAACACCACGAGTTTTTTGTGTCCAGTTCCCGTCAGCGCTCGGAGCATTCCCCGGAGCATGGCAGCCATGCTCCCGTCAGCGACCAGCACAATCATATCACAGAGACTGGAAAATTCACTGAGCTGCAGCTCCAGTTCCTTCAGGCGCCCCGCTCCGGGACTGATTCCGTCCCGGATCCAGGATCGTTTCCAGAGCTCGTCAAGCGCCTTTCCGCTCTTCTCTCTCCACAGACGGATTTCCGCCTCATCACCCGCTCTGCTGTTATCTGCTCTGATTCCCATTATCGAATCCTTTCTGTACGACACATCTTCTTCAGAATGCGATCTGCCTCATCCATTCTGCCCTGATTGCAGAGAACCGTCAGCCGGTCTCCGCCCTTCAGCTCCGTATCACCGCCGGGAACCAGTTCCTCCGGACCCCGGAGCACCGAAACCACCAGACATCCTCTGGGCAGTTTCATCTCCTTCAGCCTGCGGCCATCCATGATACTGGAAATATAGACGTCACTTTCAAGCAATACTTTGTTCCGGCGCAGCTGGTCTGTCATGCCACAGTCCGGATCCTTCCGGAGCATCCTCTCCAGCAGTTGTTGATAAATGGGAACGCTGCCCAGCAGATCCGCCGTGATATAGGCGATCAGCGCCACCACGCTCAGCGCAAGAAAATTGGTGAAATCTCCGACCATCTCCGTGATAAGGATTACACCGGTGACCGGGGAGCGGACGATTCCGGCGAAGTATCCCACCATACCGTAGATGACAAAATTGTCGATATAATACTGCGGAATATCAAGAATCTGCGTCACCGCCGTGAAGTACAGACCGCCGGCGATGCCGCCGATGACCAGCAGCGGCATGAAGATCCCGCCCGGAGCTCCGGCGCTGAAGCTCAGAATCGAATAGCAGAACTTCATCATCAGAAGCAGTGCCAGAGCCGACAGAACAAATTTCTCATCCGCCACCTGCGTCACCAGCCGATAGCCGCCGCCCATCGCCATGGGATACCAGAGGCCCAGAGGAATCAGCAGCAGAAAAGGCACTGCCAGACGTCCCGCCTTA
>Ga0256404_1013463_pt1 | contig 10352 bp, 8 predicted proteins | sample RumenRJG_01DNA_FD_185990 | JGI IMG/M metagenome (GOLD analysis project Ga0256404, IMG submission 185990) | Bovine rumen microbial communities from Lethbridge, Alberta, Canada - RJG_01 | ecosystem: Host-associated > Mammals > Digestive system > Stomach > Rumen | place: Canada: Alberta | collected...
CAGCTATGGTTGAGAAGCAATGGTTCAAGTTGGAGACAAGGGACGGACATTATCTTAACAAGCCTGTAGCTGAGCTAAAACTCAACAACACCTTCGATACGAAATGGGCGATGTTCTCCGTTATGATGACTTACATCACAAAGGGATATGAGGAAAACCATTACATCTACAAGCCGATGTTCGACACCGACTTGTCTATATACAAAAGCTTCCTAAAAGACTGCTTGACTTTCCAGCTTTATGTCAACGACGTGTTTGGTACGAACGACAGTCACATCATAGGAAAATACGGCAAACTGAAGGAAACAATCTTTGATGAGTTCTCAACAAGTAAAATCTCATTGACAGTCCGCTATAAGTTCAATGTTACTCGAAGCAAGTATAAGGGTACAGGAGCAGGTCTAAGCCAGAAGAACAGAATGTAATTCTACGATGTTCTTAAAATGAGAAAAACTCTGCCCGTATCGTTATCAGCGACAAGACGCTGTGGCAGCAGGTATTCTAGCAAAGTTGTGCAAATTAAAGAAATAGACATCCTTTATTTGCTGCATTGACAATTTTTGTCCAAATTCCAGACTCATGAATAACAAAAGTCTTATCATATTACTTGTGTTGGCTGTGTTTCTTGTTACGGGTTGCAAGGAAAAACACAACAAAGCTATTGACATAGCATACCAACTAACGGCAACAGCACCGGATAGTTCCTTGTCGGTACTTAATGGAGTTAACCAGGCAAAACTTGGTAAAGCCGAAATGGCGCGGTATGCCCTCGTATACACCATAGCACAGGACAAGAGCGGGCTGGATGTTGACAACGATTCTTTGTTAAGGACAGCCTACACCTATTATAATAATCAAGAGAATGACTCGCTCTATGCCAAGTGCGAGTACTACATGGGCAAATACTACATGCTCAACGACAGCACAGAACTGGCTATGGACTGTTTGCAGAAGGCAGCAGATGTTTCTGAAAAGAATGGGGACAGATACACGCAATGTATGGCATTGGAAAAATACTCTCGTGTGCTAAGGCAAACAAATCCTCGAAAGGCTGTAGAAGTGGCAAGGCATGCAGAAACGACATACTCAAGTATACCAGAAGCCTCAAAGTCAAATATAGTTTACACGAAACTAAACGTAAGTATGTGTTTACTTTTCGCTGATAGTGTAAACGAAGCGGAGAAGAAATGCAAAGAAGCCATGTCTGTAGCCTATGAGGTAAAAGATTCAGGCATCCTTTCTGATGTTTATCAAGACATGGCTTCGGTTTTGGCAGAAAAGAAGAACTACAAAGAATCTTTATGGTACTCCTATCAATCGTGCAAACTTGACAATGCAGATCAATCATCCAAAATGCTAAATCTGGCTTGGTCTTATCTGAATGCTGACTCAATTAAACAATGTAATGCCCTTCTGAACACAATACAAACAGAAAATCTCTCAGAGTTATACACAGCTTATTATATACGACATTTAGCTGCGATAAAGGAGCACGATTATTCTAAAGCTGTTTCATTGGCGGACTCTGCATATCACTATATAGAAGAAATGTATGGAAAAGAGCTTAACGATAAGGAAAAGTACTATACATCCTTGGTTGCTGCTCAATACGAAAAATGCATCAGCGAGGGGAGGGCTCATCTGCTTACATGGCTCGTTTCTTTGATCGTATTTTCAGCAATCGCAGTTATAGCTTTTATTTTATATGCATATCGACAGTATAAACAGAGAGCAGAATGGAAGATTCAACGTGAGCAAGAAAAGCGTGAAATGGAGGAGAAAATGTATGAGGAAGAAATGCATCATAAGGAAATTCAGCTTTCCACGATGCGCAGCTACCTGCTCAAGAAAATCAATATAGCACAAAGGATAGAAAAAATACGTGGAAACAAGAAGAACATCGTCGTTCTAACAGAGGAGGATTGGGAAGAAATTAAGATGTTTGTTGATAATGTGGAGGGTAATTTCATATCAAGGCTAAAGAAGCGATTTCCAAAATTAAGCGATGAAGATATTAAGTTCATGATTCTTATTCGCCTCAAAATGTCTTCCAAGGCTATGGGATTGATTTACAATATCAGTGAAAAGTCAATTCGCCAAAAGTTGTTCGTGTACAAGTCAAAAGTTGGCTTGGAGGGTAAGAACAGCCCATCTCTAAGGTCGTATATTGAGTCTTTTTGATGTCCTGAAATGAAGAAATAGACATTAAAAATGTGGGTAGTATAGTTAATTTACTGAATATCAATACTTTGTGTTGATATCTATGATTAAAGAAATAGACATAAAATATTTTGAGGCTTAGAATAAACAGTCTAACTTTGCAATCGGAAACAATAAACACGAACAATTATGCAAAAGGTCATTTTATTTCTGACGATGTTGCTGGTCTTATCCCCCTGCCAGGCAAACAGCATAAATGTAAAGAGGAATGTTATAGCTCATAAAGGAGGTATGCGGATGCCGTCTATAACGCGTGTATCTGCTGACTATGAGAATGGACTTATAACTGTAGATGTGAAAGGGTACACTGGTGGAGTTCAGGTTTTCGTTAGTGATTCCCAAGGCAATGTTGTGAGTTCTACCATGTCTTCTATAACAAATAGTGGTGTGGTATCATTGGATTTAGGAGCTCTTGCAGAAGGGGACTATACCCTTAACATAGTTTTGGGCAATACCACATATAGTGGGGAATTTACATTATAAGAGTATAATAGAGGCCAATATTATAATCCAGACCACACTGTTTAAAGGCGCTATACCGAATTGCGTTAATTGGAGGTTCTTAACTAAATAAAGATACTGATTATGGAACACATAGATTCTGTACTAAGTTCTATCACCCCACTTTCCGAAGATGACATGGGACATTTAAGTGGAGGGTTTGCCTCATGCAAACTTCCTGGTTATGCCCACAGAGCGATCGTCGTAAAAAACTATTTTCAATGTGGATGCAATAATTATTGCCGCTGATTAAGATTAGGTATTGCCATCCGCTAAAAGATGACAATACCTTTTCTGTCTAAAGTTAAACTTATGAAACTAAGCTTATATAATATAATAATACCCTATAAAAAGTATTTAATACTGTATAATACTTTATGGGACAGTGTAGTCATGTGCTTTAGTAGTGACATGACCAAATGGGGTATTGATGATAAATTACATCTTTCTCTAAGTAACATTGATCACAGATTAGTCAACACTCTAAAAGAAAATAAAATTATTCTTGATGATGATATTAATGAAAGAAATATGGTCAAGAATATCCTCGAAGAAACTAACAATGTGAATGATGTGTTAGAATTCACAATAATACCATCATTAGCTTGTAACTTTTCGTGTTGGTATTGTTACGAAAATCACAACAACAAAGAACATATTTCTCAACCAGAAATAAAGCATATAGTTTTGGCACTTGAGAAGATAATAAAAAACAAGCCAGAAATAACAACATTCAAAATTTCATTTTTTGGCGGCGAGCCTTTGTTGTTCTTCAAAAGTGTCGTTGTCCCATTGATTGAAGATATTAAAAAGGACCCCTTATTAGATACTTTGACCATCAAAGTAGGTTTTACGACAAATGGTTATCTTATCTCAAACAAGTTCATTAAATACTTTAATGAAAATCCCATATTGGAAGCTATACAGGTTACACTTGATGGCAACAAAGAACGCCATAATAAAGTTAGATTTTCATTTAAAGGAGACAACTCATACAAGAAGATTACAAATAACATAATAGATTGTTTAAAGCACAAGATAAATATCGTTTTAAGACTAAATATCTCGGAAGATACGAAATTAGATATTGCAAAGTTATTGCATGAATTTGTTAATATCGAAGAAGCCAAACAATACTTGCATATCTCCATACAAAAAGTATGGCAATCGGATTATAGCGTCTATGACACTATTGACAAATTGTTAGCAGAATCAAGATCTTTAGGATTTGACAGTGCATCATACTTCACATATCCTTCATCTATCTGGTCTACCTGTTATGCTGACAAGGCCAATAACATAGTTATAAACCCTAACGGCAAGGTATTCAAATGTACTGCAAGGAATTTTAGCCCAGTTCAAGAGGAAGGACACATAGCGGAAAGTGGTGATATACGATGGAATGCCATACATGAAAAAAGGATTCATTTATCACCGATAAACGACAAGGAATGCATTAATTGTAACATATTTCCAATTTGCGCAGGGGGTTGTAGTCAGAAAGTACTTGAGGATAAAATTGGCAAACATTGCAACCTAAAGAAAAACGAGAAATTAAGAATTGATTATGCAAGAAGAGTGCTATTTGAGAAAATAGAACAGGAAAAAATAGAAATTAAGTGATGATCAATAAGAAACAAATTATATCTACATTCATTTTAATTTTTGGAAGTCTTCAACTTATGTCACAAACGACAATAAGAGGAGACGTCACAGACAACTCCGGCAAGCCACTGCCTTACGCCATCATTGCATACAATATGCAGAACGACAGTTCCGAATCCAAGTTCGCAGAGGCTGACAGCACTGGCAAATTCTACTTGACGGTCAGAACCATGCCTATCATTGTTCACGTATCATACCTTTCTTACGCAACAAGTACTGTCGTCTGCAAAGACAATAAAGACCTTCATATATCGCTTATTCCTGACAGTCTTTCCCTCGATGAAGTGGTTGTCAAAGGACAAAGGCCAAAATTGAAACTTACCGAAGGTGGCATACAAGTGAATGTGACAGGAACGGTGCTGGAGAAGTTGGGCAACGCGGAGGATGTCCTGCTGCACATGCCAATGATCAGAAAGAAAGGGGACGAAATAGATGTATTCGGCAAAGGAGCTCCTACAATATACATAAATGGTATTGAGATGCGCAGTGACAAAGAGCTACAGCAGTTGAAATCGACTGATATAAAGGATATTAATCTCGTTCTTAACCCTGGCTCGCAATATGATGCTACGTCAACATCGGTTATCCTGATAAATACTATAAGGAAAAAAGATCCCGGATTGAGCGTGGATGTCAGCGGGGCATACGGAAAAGGACGGAAACACAAGGACAAAGCCGAAATGGAGGCCAATGTCAATTATACTTTCAACAACTTGAACTTGTTTGGCTCAATGTGGGTTAACAACGAGGGGGCGCTTCAAGATGCGGACATAATACAAAAGGCCAACAGTAATAATTCAGCGTATACAGAATCGATCTTCATGAACAACCGGAACAGAAACCGAAACGGTCATATTATGGCGGGATTCAATTATATGGGTGATTCGTCAAATGGGGGAATGAAATACTATCTCTACGTCCCTATGCGCAACAGCATTTCATCAATGTTCAACAACGACATAACCGTAGGAAATACTGATTATGACCAACTCATGAACCTTACTGAAGGTCGGACACATCCAAAGGTGGGACACAGAGTGAGCTCTTACTATAATTTGAATTTGGGAAAGTCAAATCTTAAAATGGATGCTGACTTTATGCATACAGGGTATGACACCAGCAATGATATTAAAGAACAGTCGAAAGCGAACAGCGACAGACATCTCACTACCACAAATTCGGTCCAGAATACTCTCTTCGCTTTTAAAATGTCTTTATCTGTACCAATATTGGGTGGAAAATATAATATTGGCACAGAGGACACGTATACTAAGAGAAAAGATATTTATGAGGAGGAACTCGGCTACGTACCTACTGCCAATGGAAGATTCCGGCAGACATCATTGGCATTCTTCACAGGATACACATACGACTTTGATTTTCTAAGTTTGTCGGCAAGTATAAGATATGAGAATGTGAACTATACTTATGAGGATGCTGCGAAGACTCACAAAGTGTTCAACAACTTCTTCCCTTCAATCAGTGTCGATGCCTCCATCGGCCAAGTCGGCCTGAACCTTTCGTACACTTCCAATATTGCACGCCCATCCTACAGACAACTGAGCAATGATGTCCAGTATGCAAGTATGTATTCATTAATGACTGGCAACCCCTTATTAGAAAATACAACAATCGATGATTTGTCATTAATTATGGGTTGGAACTTTATACAATTCGTGCTCGATTACTCTTCAAGACATCATGACATCATATATTATTCATATCCTATATCTGGCAATCCATATGTATTGATGACAACATACAAGAACATTCCTCGTGTGAGTGTCCTTGCTCCAACATTAGTGGTCAGTCCGCAAATAGGCATATGGAATCCGGAAATCACTATAGGACTCATGAAACAATGGCTAAAACGAACGGAATATCTCACGGGCAAATTCGAGAAACCAATATGGAACTTTGAAGTATCCAACAATTTCAAGACAAGTAATGGATGGCTTGCCGTTATCGATTTCAACTGCCAGACAAAGGGAAACAGCCAAAATGCTTATATCAACAAGAACGTCTATGACTTGAGCCTAAATTTCTCAAAGTCATTATGTAAAGACAAAGTGAATATTAAATTCGCTGTTGATGACATATTGAATCACAACAACGATGCCTCAACGTTGTATTGTCCCAATGTTAACTTGTCTGAATCCAATCGATATTTCGGACGTTGCGCCACTGTCACTATCCGATACACGTTCAATCGGCAAGAATCCAAGTATAAAGGTACTGGAGCCGGAAGTGGAGAAATGAACAGACTATAACACAGTATGATTATATGGAGTGCGGCATTACAAAAAGTTGAGACACGGAGGGGGCAGAGCGGATAAAAATACTAACAACAGTATACTTAAATAAAATGCAATGACATACAGGCACATAAAAAAAGTGGAGAAATTTCCTATAGTCATCCAACACGATGCCATGCAGTGCGGAATAGCCTGTATGCAGATGGTGTGTAAATTTTATGGCAGAGAATATTCGCAGGAATATCTGTCTGAGCTATGCCATGCCACTATGGAGGGAGTTTCTCTCCTTGCCATCAATGAAACCATGGGCTCACTGGGCTTTCATATAGTTTGTGCACGTGCTGCAGTGGAAACGTTGGGAAAAGCTCCTCTGCCTTGCATTCTTCATTGGGATCAGAACCACTTTGTGGTATTGTACGAGGTAAGGAAAGGTACTAAATTCCATATCGCCGACCCGGGAAAAGGACTGATAACGTACAACCGCAAGGAGTTCGTCAGTCACTGGATTAGCACGCAGTCGTACGGTGAAGAAAAGGGAATAGCGATGTTCCTGGAGCCCACACCAGCTTTCTATTCCCGTAAGGACAGCAAAGAAGAAAGAAAAGACAAGAATCCACGGTCGTTCCGTTTTCTCTTCGGCTATGTGAAGAAGTACAGACGCTATTTCGGACAGGTCGTTTTGGGCATGGTTGTGGGCAGTTTGTTGCAGCTCGTCCTGCCATTCCTCACGCAGTCCATCGTCGACGTGGGCATCAAGAATCAAGACCTTGGCTTCATCTGGCTGATACTGCTCGGTCAGCTGATGCTCACCTTCAGCCGCACGGCCATTGACTTCATCCGCCGATGGCTGTTATTGCATATCTCCATGAGGGTCAACATCTCGTTGGTGAGCGACTTCTTCATCAAACTGTTGAAACTGCCGATGTCTTTCTTTGATACAAAACTCATGGGCGACTTGATGCAAAGAATGAACGACCATAGCCGTGTGAACAATTTCCTTACACAGCAGACGCTCAACATCACCTTTGCCATGCTTACTTTCGTGGTATTTTCGGTGGTGCTGTTCTTCTACAATAAGTTGGTGTTTGCCATCTTCTTGTTGGGAAGCATCCTCTATGGAGGTTGGATGACCTTGTTTTTGAAGCGAAGAAAGGTACTCGACTATGAATTGTTTGAGCAGCAAGCCATCAACAACAACAAGACCTACGAGTTCATCACTTCCATGCAGGAAATCAAGTTGCAGGATTGTGAGCAGCGCAGAAGATGGGAATGGGAGGACACGCAGGCAGACCTGTTCGGTGTGCAGATGAAGTCGCTTAAACTCCAACAGACCCAGGAGGCTGGAAGCATCTTCATCAACGAGGTAAAAAACATCATCATCACGGTAGTCGCTGCAACCGCCGTGATACATGGGCAAATGACACTTGGTATGATGCTTGCCGTGCAATACATTATCGGACAGCTCAACTCGCCCGTGGAGCAGCTCATGAACTTCTTCTACTCGCTGCAGGACGTGAGGATCAGCCTGGAACGCATCAACGAGATTCACCGCGCCGAGGACGAGAATGGAAAGAATGGTCTCAGAACCTCGCTAACCGACAACACCAAGGGCATCGACATCGAGCACATCATGTTCAAGTACGACCCTCACGCCTTGCGCAAGACCTTGGACGACGTGACGATACACATCCCCGAGGGAAAGGTGACGGCCATCGTCGGAGCCTCGGGCAGTGGAAAGACCACCCTCATCCGCTTGATACTTGGTTATTATCCTGTCTTGGAGGGAAAAATCAACATTGGAAATACTGACATCAACAAACTCAACAAAAAGTGGTGGCGCAGACAATGTGGTGTTGTCATGCAGGACGGTGTCATCTTCTCGGAGAGCATCGCACGCAACATCGCTGTTGACGACGGCGACATCGACAAGGAACGTTTGTTGAAGGCCGCTCGGATAGCGTGCATCCACGACTATGTTATGTCGCTGCCACTGAAGTACAACACGAAGATAGGACGTGACGGTGTGGGACTGAGCCAGGGGCAGCGTCAGCGCATCCTCATCGCCCGTGCGGTGTACAAGAATCCCGACTACATCTTCCTTGACGAGGCGACGAACTCCCTTGATGCCAACAACGAGCGGGCTATCGTGGAGAACCTCGATACGTTCTATCGTGGCAAGACCGTCGTCATCGTCGCCCACCGCCTGAGCACGGTCAAGAATGCTGACCAGATTGTCGTCATCGACCATGGAAAGGTCGTCGAGACGGGCAACCACGAGACACTAACAGCAAAACGAGGAGCATACTACAATCTTGTCAAGAATCAGTTAGAGTTAGGAAACTGACAGATGCCACCGGCAATCTAACAGTAGATGAACAATCGCTATAGATATAGCCAACAGTAACAAGTCTTTGAGATATGGACAACAACAAGAATGACATGGACAACATAGAACTGCGGAGTGAGAAGGTGCGCCACATCATCGGGCAGGTGCCTCCAGCCCTTGTACGAACCGGCACGATGGTCATTACGCTTGTCGTCATCGCCCTTGCCGTCGCCTTCTACACCATCCGCTATCCCATCACGATTGAGGCGCAGGGTAAGGTAATGCACAACGATTCCATAGAGTTCCTTGTTCCTTACAAATACCTCTATCTCTTTGATGAGCCGCGCACGGCACGCATTACCCTTGAAGGACAGGACAATGACGATGCCCCAATCGTGTGTCCCATCACCAGCCACAACGACAAGCTGCTGGTCGTAGACGGAAACCATTATTTTACCGCTAAGACCCACATCCGTTCTAATGGCAGCAACGCTCAGCCAGAATTGAAGGTTTCTGCCCGTATCGTTATCAGCGACAAGACGCTGTGGCAGCAGGTCTTCAAGTAATGCCTTGTTGCTTCACCTGTGTTATAGGTGCATGGCGTCTTTCTGTCAAGAAGAGGCACTTGTTGTAGCGCTAATAGACGTACAAAATTTATTTTAATCTGTAAACCATTAAATATCAGCAAAGTAGCAAAGTTGTGCAAATTAAAGAAATAGACATGTAATATTTGGAGGCTCTGAATAATCATCCTAACTTCGCAATCGGAAACAATAAACACGGACAATTATGAAAAAGATTATTCTATTTCTGTTGATGTTGCTGGTCTTATCCCCCTGCCAGGCAAACAGCATAAATGTAAAGAGGAATGTTATAGCTCATAAAGGAGGTATGCGGATGCCATCAGCTACACAAGTAGCAGCAGACTATGAGGATAGAGTCGTCACAGTTGGTATTTCGCGTTACACCGGTAATGTTCAAGTCTACGTTTACGATGCGAACGGTATAGTTGTCGGCTATACTGTCTCCACCATATCAGGTAGTGGCACTGTAACCTTGGACACAAGCAATCTGCCGCAAGGAGATTACACGCTATGTATAATCTTGGACAATGCCACATATAGTGGAGAATTTTTTATTTAAATAGATGTTTTTCACAAAATGAAGTGGAGTAGATATAATATTATTTTTAAGATGCATATAATTTTCTTATGAGATCTTTTGCTTTTTGTTTCTTTCTATGTATGTCCATTTTGCAAATAAGAGCTCAAATCGACACACTGAACATACAACACTTGAAAGGTGTAACTGTAAGTGGTCAATATATACAACAAGCAGCCGACCATTACAATTGCATTCCTACGTCGAAACAGCGTAAACATTCG
>Ga0256404_1013464_pt1 | contig 10352 bp, 8 predicted proteins | sample RumenRJG_01DNA_FD_185990 | JGI IMG/M metagenome (GOLD analysis project Ga0256404, IMG submission 185990) | Bovine rumen microbial communities from Lethbridge, Alberta, Canada - RJG_01 | ecosystem: Host-associated > Mammals > Digestive system > Stomach > Rumen | place: Canada: Alberta | collected...
GTTTTAAGCCGCGGTTGCCTACAGGCGTATCGTAGCCCTGCGGCTGCTTGGTGATGAAGTCATGGATATTGGCGATCTTGCAGGCATTCTCGATCTCTTCCATCGTTGCATCAGCTTTGGCGAACAATAGATTCTCTTTGATCGTTCCGTTGAACATATAGGCTTCCTGCGTCACCATGCCGATATTGGAGCGCAGATATCCCAATTCGATATCCCTTACATCAAAGCCGTTGATCTTTACGGCACCGTCTTTGACATCGTAGAGACGAGGAAGCAGGTTTACGACCGTTGACTTGCCCGATCCGGAAGGACCGACGATCGCATACATCTTGCCGGACGGCACAAAGAAGGACAGGTTCTTGATCAAAGGAACTTCCGGTGAATAATAGAATTCAACATTCTCATATTCGATCTCTGTCTTCTTGTCAAAGGAAGGCTTGAGAACGATCTTCTTATTCTTGACCTGCGGATCCATATCCAGATAGGAGAAGATGCGGGTAAACAAAGCCATCGACCTGGTCAGATCGACCGAGACATTGAGCAATGATTCAACCGGACGATACAGGCGGTTGATCATGTTGACGGTCGCAGTGATCGTACCGACGGTGATCGCCGTATCATTCATTTTAATGATCAGATAGCCACCGGCCAGATAGATCAGCAGAGGTCCCAGATTGGTAAAGATGCCCATGACGACCCGAAACCAGCTGCCGGCTCTGGATTCCTTGACGGAAAGAGTGACCACTTCCTTGTTGATGGCATCAAACTTCTTGTTGATGGTCTCTTCCTGGGTAAACAGTTTTATCAGCAAGGAGCCGGAAACAGAAAGGGATTCGTTGATGACATCGTTGAGCTCATCCATCTTCTCTCTCGATTTGGATAAAAGCTGCCAGCGGTTCTTGCCGGCCGATTTGGTCGGCAGCACCAGTAAAGGAATGACCAGGATGCCGATCAAAGAAAGCTTGGCATCGATATTGAACAAGGCGACGATCGTCGTGATGACCGTACACACATTGGAAATGATATTGGTCAGTATGGAACTGATGACCGTTGCCACACCGGAGATATCCGAATTCATACGGGTGATGATGTCGCCCTGCTTCTCTGAAGTAAAGAAAGAATGCGGCATCTTCTGCAGATGCTGGAACATCTCGTTCTTCATGTCGTAAACGATTCTCTGGGAGACCCAGCTGTTGATATAGGACTCCAGAACGCCGACGATATTGGAAACGGCCAGGGTGATGATGGCCAGAATGACAAGCCGGATCAGCAATGCAAAGTCTTTTCCCAAAATAGCCTCATCAATGATGCGTGCCGTGATCAAAGACGGCAAAAGGCCCAGAACGGAAGATAAGATGATGATCGCAAAAACGAAGATCAGCTGAAGCCAGTAAGGTTTCAGATATTTTAAGATCCGAATAAGCAGTTCTTTGCTGATCTTCGGCGCATTCTGTTTTTCTTCTTCTGTCAGAAAACCTCTCGGTCCCAAACCCCTTCCGGCCATAGAATGATCCCCCTTTAATTTTTTAAAGTATAACATAAAAACTCCCATCCTTAACCGCTGTGACTCTTTGCGGTTTCAGACGGGAGTCTTTTTATTATTTAGGGTTTAGTACATGCCGCCCATGCCGCCGGCAGGCATTGCCGGTTCCGGTTCCTTGATCGTACCGACTGCTGCTTCTGTCGTGATCAGTAAACCGGCGATGGAAGCTGCATTCAGTAATGCAGATCTGGTAACCTTACATGGGTCAACGATACCGGACTTGAACATATCGACCCACTCACCGGTCTTGGCATCAAAGCCAACGTTGTTCTTCTGGGTGAGCTGTTTGTCGACAACATCCTTGCCGCTGTGGCCGGCATTTTCGGCGATCTGGTAAAGAGGCTGAGACAGTGCTTTGAAGACGATGTTGATACCCTTCTGTACATCGCCGTCTTCTGCTTTGACCTTATCCTTGAGATCTTTGTAGATTCCCATAAGGGCACAACCGCCACCGGTAACGATACCTTCTTCGATTGCCGCTCTGGTTGCGTTGAGAGCATCTTCGATACGGAGCTTTCTTTCCTTTAATTCGCTTTCTGTTGTAGCGCCGACCTTGATAACAGCAACACCGTTAGTCAGTTTAGCCAGACGTTCCTTCAGATTCTTCTTGTCATAATCGGAAGTGCTTCTTTCGATCAGGTTCTGGATTTCGGCAACTCTTTCCTTGAATGCCTTCTTGGAACCTGTGCCGTCGATGATCGTTGTATGTTCCTTTTCAACAACAACCTTCTTGGCAGAACCCAGGTCCTTCATATTGAGATCCTTGAGCTGCATGCCCAGATCTTTTGATACGAATGTCGCACCGGTAAGGATGGCGATATCCTGCAGGTTGGCCTTCTGATTGTCACCGAAGCCCGGAGCCTTGGTAGCAACAACATTGAAGGTACCTCTTAATTTATTGACGATCAATGTGGAAACAACTTCGTTTTCCAGATCATCGGCAATGATCAATAACGGCTTGTTGGCCTGAACGATCTGTTCAAGAACAGGCAGTACTTCCTGGATCGTTGTGATCTTCTGATCTGTGACTAAGATCGCCGGATTTTCCATGACGACCTGCATCTTTTCTCTGTCAGTGACCATATATGGTGAGACATAACCCTTGTCATATCTTAAACCTTCGGTAACTTCCAGAGAAGTATCGAAACCTTTGGATTCATCAACGTTGATGACACCGTTCTTGCCGACCTTTTCCATTGCTTCGGAAACGATCTTGCCGATTTCTTCTGAACCGGAAGAGATAGCCGCAACATTGGCGATCTCAGAAGAAGAATCGATCTTTCTGGCAGAACTCAAAAGCTTCTCAGAAACTTTCTTGGCAGCCTTATCAATACCTTCTCTAAGCAAGACCGGGTTTGCGCCCTTTTCAACAGCATCGAGACCGTAATGGATCATTGACTGTGCAAGCAATGTCGCAGTCGTCGTACCATCACCGGCAGAATCATTTGTATGGTTGGCGACTTCATAGATCATCTTCGCACCCATGTTCTCAAATGTATCTTCCAGTTCGATCTCCTTAGCGATCGTCACACCATCGTTGACGATGAGCGGAGAACCGTATCCCTTATCCAGGATAACGTTTCTTCCTTTAGGACCTAATGTAATCTTGACCGCATCAGCAAGGGTATCAACGCCCTTTAATACGGATTCTCTTGCATCCTTGGAATATTTAACGATTTTTGCCATAACGAGCCTCCTAATCAACTATAGCCAGAATATCTTCGGCTTTAATGAGAATGTATTCCTGGTCACCGTCTTTGACTTCGGTGCCAGAATACTTTTTATACATGACTTTATCACCTTTCTTCAAAGGCATCTCATAGACCTTATCGTCTATTTTAATCTCTTTGCATCCACTGACAGCTGCAACGACAGCATATTCTTCATTCTTCTCTTTCTGAGAGATGATGATACCACTGGAAGTTTCGTTGGAAGCTTCAACTTTTTTCAATAAAACATTGTTATATAAAGGTTTTATCATTTTCTAATTTCCTCCTACCATACATTATTATAATCATTTATAGCACTCAGTCAATAAGAGTGCTAAACATTAGCATTGCATTATCACTCCATCAAAAAAGGCGATCACTCGCCTTAATTGCATCCCAGGATTTTGATCAGCATGATCGTTGTATACGTATATGCTTCGATCGGATAATCCTTCATATCGATACTGTTGGAATTGACCAAGATGTGGCCATCCACCACCTTGGAAACGATGACCGTATGGGCCAGACCGTTGTTTCCTACCAGAATGATGTCACCCGGTTGGGCATAATACAGATTGACGTTGACATCGGCAACAATGCCCTTTCCTTCATTCCACTTGGCATAATTGTAGAAGTAACCGACATTGACCCAGGAACGGGTACGTCCGGCAGGCTTTTCTTCTTCGTTGATCTCCGGTTCATAATCCGGATCTTCCACGTAGCACTTCCACTGTTCCTCGCCGTCATAATCCAGACTGATCCCGCCTTCCAGCATGCATTGCGATGCATAGTTCTGGCAATTGCCGCCTTCATCGGTAAAGTTGTACCAGATTGGATTTCGCTGGTGATAATACTGATCGGCATAAGCGACTGCCTTTTGCCGATCATAAGCCTTTGCAAAGGTCTTCGCCGGACTGTAAGGCTGATTCTGTGCCTTTACTTTCAGAACTTCATTATTGTAGTCATGCATATCACTCAGCTGCCTGCTGAAATAATCGTATACCTCATCGATCTTTTCGATCGACTCCGCCTCATCATAGAAAGTCAGATAATAGCCCTGCACCTTCTCCAGATCGGAGATCTTGTACACACCGTCTTTCTTGGACAAGGTAAAATAATTTTCCACATCGAAGGTCTTGGATTCAATGCCGTTCAAGAAGACAAAACACATGGTGTCATCTTCCAGAAGATCGATCTTGCAGGTATTGCCGTTGTCTTCATAAGCCGTCACCTTCAGATCATAGTGGGCTTTGTTCATACGGAAGTCAAAGTCATAGTTTTTATGAGTCTCTACCAGAAGAGAGAAGGCCCGATCAGAGACCGCCGCCATCTTTTCGTTATCAAAAAGTGAAGAAACATCGCTGACCTCCAATGTATACAAGGAACGATAATAGGCATCCATATAATCGGTGATGACTTTCATGGCCTCTGCAGGTACTGAAAACTCATCGCTGATCGTTCCCTTGAAAGTGGAGGGAATCACATCACTCTCCACAGGTTCAACTGTCTGTTCTTCTTCCTCTTCCTGATCTGCTGGTTTATCTTCTTTATTCAAACTGAGAGATCCAACAAGCGTCAGCAATAACATTGCCGAGAGAATCAGGATCATCAGTGCACGGCTTTTTATTTTCATATGTACATTATAAACCTTTGCAGGACATGAAAAGAAGACGGATTTCCGTCTTCCTATTTTCCTTTGATCTGCTTGAGCAGTCTTGAATAAGCATCGACCTTTTCTTTATCGTAGCCGATCATCGCCTCCGGATTCTTCTCGCTGATCAGCGTCAGAATCTGCTGATGCGATTGCGTCGTCGCCTCTCTGTGCTTCTTGCCCAAAGTCCGGCCATTGCCGCAGATCAGCCGCTTGCCGTTATTCTGGCAGATATTGAGGAAATCATAATCGGCAATGCCGTTTGTGCTGTGCTTTGTCGTATAAGCCCAACAGATATCTTCATACGGAATGACATCGATCTTGCCGTTGTAGCTGATCAGATGTCTGTCCGTCAGCATCAGTTTGAGCTTCTCATCGATCATTGTATCCGGTGACTCGATCTCACTTCCCAGCAGTTCGTTGTCGATCTCCGAGAGATTGAAGCTCTTGCGATCGGCAAGTCCGACCGCCAGCAGAGTGGTGCCGCCGATCGCCGCAAAGACGGCAAAAAGAAGTTCAACCAGTGACAGCTCCAGGAAAGCGCCTAAACCAAGGACACTGTTGTCTCTCTTTACCTCCAGCATGACATCGCCGAAGATATCATCGAACGTACTGTAGCTGACAAAATCCTCCTGTTCAAGTTCCTCATTCAGAGTATCAATCGCATACGGTTTTGCCTCTTCCGGGATCTTCTTGGTGTACCCATAAACTCTTACAGATTCCTGCGTATCAAACTTCTGGGCAAAATAATCAAAATCCTTATCCGGGAACCCGATCAGATAGAAGAAATCATCGTCATAGGCGATGTAGTAGCCATGATCATCTCCATAGGTTGCAAACTGGAAGAAACCGACCATGTCCAGATAAGCGATCTGGTTTTCCTTGTTGTCTGCCTCGGTGACGATTACATCGTTGAGATGGAGCATATTCCTTCTGGCATTGCTGACCTTCAAAGTTCCCATCAGCAGCAAGAGCAGTGCAGCCGTCAATAAGACGATGCCAAGGACGATCTTTGTCGTTGTCTTCTTATATTCTTTCTTGATCAGTTCATTGTTTAAAAACATATGTTACCCCCTTTAAACTGAATCAGTTTTCCTCTATTGCCTTTTTCATATTCGCAAAGATCTGTTTTCTGATCCTTGCATAAGCGGCGATATCATCAATGCTTAAGCCCTCATAGCACAAGGAGCGATAATCCTCTTCCGCCTTGTCAAAGTGTTTATCCAGCTGGTGAGCGTGGTACTCGTAGGAGATCTTTCCTTCCTCAAAAAGCTTCACTTCTTTGACCTTCACATAAGACAAAGTCACCAGTTTGGCAATGGCCATCGTCGCTGCGGCCGTCGAAATACGGCACATTTCGCAGATTTCCTCGATCGTGCACTTCTCCCCCTTTTTATACATGAAGTACAGGATTTTGGTCTCGTTGAGTTCCAGCGACAAGGAAAGCGCAACGGTATTCAGTATACGTTCAAACACATTTTCCGAAAGCCGGCCGTATTGCAATTCCGAAGCGATTCGTTCGTCCGGTATGAAACGGAAGCCCTCCTTTTCGCCAAGCTTTTTTGTATCATCGATCACCGGAATCGAGAAAGCATCGGTACTTACCGAAAGCAGATAGCCGTAGATGATCGGCTTTCTTGCCTCGTACTCGTCTTTATCCAGGATCTTTTTATAGAAATCGTTGTAGTATTTGATGACGGTGGATTTCTGCTTGATAGTGCTTTGCAGATTCAGGTTCTTCATGACCAGAGAACCCTCCGTCTTCACATAGTAGTAGACCGGTGATTTTGTGACCGCGATCTTATTGACGTGCGTCAAATACTGCAGATTGAATATGGTATCTTCACTGTAGGAGATCGTCTCATCCATGCGGATCTGATAAGCATCGATCAGCTGCTTTTTATACAGCTTATTCCACAAAACGCCGTAATAGAAATCTGCCGGTGTCAGAAGCATCTTGTCGGCGTACTCGACCAGACTCATGACGCCGCCTTTTTTGATCGAACCCTTGCGGGAGACCGTTTCATCGACGACCCGGTAGAAATCGCCGATCGCCATGTCACAGTCATTCTCCTCAAGCGCTCTTACCAGCAACTTGGTGGAATCGAAAGGAAGCCAGTCATCGACGTCGACAAACTGGATGTAATCCCCCTTGGCCTTAGAGAGTGCCAGATTGCGGGTGGAAGAGACACCACTGTTCTCCTTGTGTATCGGAACGATTCTTTCGTCCTTTTCGGCATATTCGCTTATGATCTCAAATGATGAATCCTTGCTGCCATCATCAACTAAAATGATCTCGATATCTTTATGGTCCTGATTCAGAAGAGACTCGACACATCTCTTCAATACTTTTTCACCATTGTAGACCGGAACGATGATACTGACTTTACTCATTGGCGTTCTCCTTAAACAGTACATATTTCTCCAAAGGGAAGATGACGGCAACCTGAACAAGTCCGGCAAGTGTCGCGGAAATGGTCCTGGCCAGGAAAGCCAGATCGGTCTTCATCAGCATGGCAGTGATCCTTCCCTGCAGCCAGGTCGAAAAAAGGATCAGAACAAGAAGGACCAGACAATAGATCGCGATTCCCTTCCTGCTTCCCTTTCCTTTGAAGGTCATCTTCATATTCACGAAATAACCGTAAATATTGGCAATGAAATTCGACAGAAAGAAAGGCAGGACATAACCCCAGGTGACGACACCGTCGACCACATAGGGAGTCTCTCCGCTGAATAAACTTTTCGGATCAAAGATCCCTCTTAAAAAGACAGGGAGCTTTGCTTTTAAAGGATCGAAGAAAAACGGCAGAATGTTCGCTAAGAGCAGCTGCAGCAGCGAGACAGAAGAGCTGACCAGATTGAATTTGATAAACTGCCAGGTCGAACTGTTTCCGTATCTTTCGTCAAACTTCTTAAAAATATTCATATATCAATTATAAAACTCTTAAAACAAGGAAAGACAGAATATGTCATTTCCTTTCTTATTTTTCTATGAAGCTTTCATCGATTCTTTCGATATAGGATCTGAGCCTTCCTGCATCGCCGTCAAAATGATAGACGTCGATGCCCAGTGACTTTGCCGCTTCGATATTGTTCTTCCGGTCATCGACAAACAGGCATTCTTCCGCCTTTAAATCATATCTGTCCAGAAGACGCTGATAGAACCGCGGATCCGGCTTGGCCAGTTTTTCAAAAGCCGAAACCATGACTCCGTCAAAACAGATTGAACAGACCACGTTTGGCCAATAGTCTTTCTGCATCCTGCTGGCATTGGACAAAAGATATAGACCGTACCCTTTCGCCTTCAGATCAAAGACAAGTTCATTCATGCCCTCGATCATCATCAAAGGATCGCACCACCCTTTGATCAGTTTTCCGGCATGAACACTAAGATGGTCGGGCAATTCCTTTTCAACGATCCCGATCATTTCATCTTCATCGAGCTCGCCCATATCCATCTGTATCCATAACGGGGAATGATAGATCTTCTTCAAGATCAGTTCCCTGTCTTCTTCCTTATCGATCCCGGAACGATCCATAAAGATCTCCGGTACAAAGTCGATGATGACCCTGCCCATATCAAAAATGATATTTTTAATGCCTTTTCTCATCTATGTCATTGTAACAAAAAAAGCAGGAGAACTCTCCTGCTTTTTCACTCGTCTGTAATTACTGATTATCCTAATTCAGAGAAGTACTTGATTGTTCTTACCATCTGAGATGTGTAAGAGTTTTCGTTATCGTACCAAGCAACAACCTGTACCAGGTAGCAGCCATCAGAAACCTTGGAAACCATTGTCTGGTTAGCATCGAACAGAGAACCGAACTTCATACCGATGATGTCGGAAGAAACCAGTTTTTCAGTTGTGTAACCGAATGATTCGTTGGCATGAGCCTTCATAGCTTCGTTGATGCCTTCAACAGTGATGTCATCACCGGCAACAACAGCGTGAAGAATAGTGGTAGAACCAGTAACAGTCGGAACTCTCTGAGCAGCACCGATCAGCTTGCCGTTTAATTCAGGAATGACAAGACCGATAGCCTTAGCAGCACCAGTTGAGTTAGGAACGATGTTAGCAGCACCAGCTCTAGCTCTCTGCAGGTCACCTTTTCTGTGAGGTCCATCAAGGATCATCTGGTCGCCTGTGTAAGCGTGAACAGTTGTCATGATACCGGACTGGATCTTAGCATAGTCGTTAAGAGCCTGAGTCATCGGTGCCAAGCAGTTTGTTGTACAAGAAGCAGCAGAAATGATCTTGTCTTCTTTTGTTAAAGTAGTGTGGTTAACATTGTAAACGATTGTCGGAAGGTCGTTGCCAGCCGGAGCAGAGATAACGACTTTCTTAGCACCTGCATCGATGTGAGCCTGTGCTTTTGCCTTAGAAGTATAGAAGCCAGTGCATTCTAATACGACGTCGACATCTAATTCACCCCAAGGTAAATCAGCTGCGTTTGGTTTAGCATAGATTGTGATTTCCTTGCCGTCAACAGTGATGGAACCAGGAACCTTTACAGTCTTGCCATCTTCTTCCAGTTCAGGTTCTTTTGAAGTGACTGTGTGAAGATTTTCACCAAACTTACCGCAGTATCCACCCTGAGCAGAGTCATACTTTAATAAGTTTGCTAACATTTTTGGGCTTGTTAAATCGTTGATAGCAACAACTTCGTAGCCCTCGGCACCGAACATCTGACGGAAAGCTAATCTACCGATACGTCCGAAGCCATTAATCGCAACTTTTACTGCCATAATTAAATTTTTCCTCCTATTTTATGACTACATATATATTATAAGGTTTTTCCCTTGTTTTTAAACATCATTTACATGAAAAAAGGAAGATTTCTCTCCCTTTTTGGATACACTTTTTTACTTGACAGTGATTGAAGTGATATGAGGCTGAGGTCCTTCATACCAGTACAGGAAACCTTCCAGATCGACCGTCTGACCGACCTGTAAAGCTTCTGCTGCATCATAGGCATCAGAACCGTTGTAGCACAGATAAGATTCAACCAGGAAAGTGTAAGTCATACCGTCTTTTTCAACGTTGAAGTAGACATCATCGCCTTCGGCACCGGAGCCGTCCCAGTTGTATAAGAAGGCAGCGCCGTCTTCGTTGGAAGCAACGACAGTCATGTCGGTGAATTTGACTTTCTGGTTCATCTTGTCAGCCGGATCGGTAGCTAATGAAGAAGTGATGTCTGCAGCTTCGGCAACCCACTTGTCACCGTCAACAACAGTAACGGTTGCATCAGTCAGTTCGACTTCGCCTGCCCATTCAGCCTTCGTGCCGGTAACCTGGACCTTTGTACCATTGCCGATACCCTTCCAGCCGTCAGTGAAGTCGGTGGAATCGACGATCTTGGCATAGTCTTCTTCAGACATCTGGCCGCCGTAAACAAAGTAAGCGCCGTCTTTATCCTGCAGATAAAGCGAAGCAGTACCGTTGTAGTA
>Ga0256404_1013465_pt1 | contig 10352 bp, 7 predicted proteins | sample RumenRJG_01DNA_FD_185990 | JGI IMG/M metagenome (GOLD analysis project Ga0256404, IMG submission 185990) | Bovine rumen microbial communities from Lethbridge, Alberta, Canada - RJG_01 | ecosystem: Host-associated > Mammals > Digestive system > Stomach > Rumen | place: Canada: Alberta | collected...
TCAGGTAAGATCACAGTAGACGGAACCGAATATAAACTCGGTTACAAGGATTGTCTCTATATCACAATGGGAGCCAGGGAAGTTCTTTTCTCTTCCGATGACAGGAACAAGCCTGCAAAGTTCTACATGGTATCCGCTCCTGCACATGTAAGCTATGAAACAAAGCTCATCACAATGGCAGAAGCAAATCACAGACCTTGCGGTGAACCGGAGCTTGCAAATCAGCGTGTCATCAACCAGTTCATTCATCCGGATGTACTGAAGACAGCTCAGTTAAGCATGGGTATGACAGAGCTTAAGCCAGGATCGGTATGGAACACCATGCCATGTCATACACATGAAAGACGTATGGAGATATATACATACTTTGAGGTGCCTGAGGATCAGGTGGTTTTCCATTTTATGGGTGAGCCTCAGGAGACAAGACACATCGTTATGAGAAATTACGATGCGGTCATCTCACCTTCATGGTCTATCCACTGTGCATCAGCTACACATAACTATACATTTATCTGGGCTATGGGTGGTGAAAATCAGGAGTTTGACGATATGGACAATATCTATACACCTGATTTAAGATGATACAGGTGACATTAACGAACCGTCTTGTTGCAAAAGCAATATCGGTCGGTTTGATACCATATTCTTCATGAAAGATCACATATATGTCATGATGAATGTGGCAGGAACACATTACGTTCCATATAAACTTTAAATAACAGAAAGAACCCCCATGGATGGGGTAAGGAGAAATTTATGGCAACATTACTTGAAACCTGGAGAACGCAGGCTTATGGCGACGGACTTTCAAAAGCAGAGCAGGAGCAGCTCTGGCAGGAGTATTTTGCACTTGAGAAGGGCTTCTACGAGGAAATCCTGAAGGATCCTTCACATGTATTTGAAGGAACAGTAAAGGAGCTTGCTGATCACTTCCATATCGATGTTTTCCATTTCACAGGCGTACTTGACGGTATCGATGAGTCACTTAAGGGATATCACAACCCTATCGATTCAATGGATGAGGATACTCAGGTTAAGATTGAGATCGATCCTGAGAAGCTCTACTACAACATGGTTGAGGCAAAGGCAAGCTGGCTCTACGGTCTTCCTGCATGGGATTCTATCCTTTCGGAGGAGAAGCGTCACGAGCTTTACCGTCAGCAGAAGGCATCAGGAACCATCCGTCGTGAAGGCAAGAAGATCTACCCTAACGATCAGTGCCCATGCGGTTCAGGAAAGAAGTACAAGAAGTGCCATATGCGTATTGATCAGGAAAATGAGCTCAAGGCTATGGCCGGAGTAAATCAGTAATGTCTGATAAGATTCGTGTAAATACAAGTGCCGGTGCGGAGGTTAATGCTTCCACCGGCACTTATCAGGATAGAATCCTTGCGGATTCTTTTGAACCGCTCAAAGCCGCGAGGCTCCCTCGATTAAAAATCGAGGGAAGTCAGGATTATGTGGTCAGAGCAACTGCCTCCAACGGTCTGATACGTGCATTTGCCTGTACAACAAGGGAGCTGGTGGAAGAGTGCAGAAAAACACACAACACTTTTCCTATTTGCACAGCAGCCATCGGAAGACTTATGAGCTCAGCTCTGATGATGGGTGTAGACCTGAAGGGTGCCAGATCTGTGATCACATTGACCGTCAAGGGAGACGGCCCTATCAAGGGATTAACTGCCACCGCAGATAATCTCGGCAACGTAAAGGGATTCGTATCCAATCCCAATGTGCTTCTCCCTCCAAATGAGGCCGGACATCTCAATGTCGGCGGCGCTCTCGGACAGGGTAAGCTCAGTGTCATCAAGGATATAGGTCTCAAAGAACCTTATATCGGTTCCGTAAACCTTCAGACAGGTGAGATAGCAGAGGACCTTACATATTATTTTGCTGTTTCCGAGCAGATACCATCATCAGTTGGTCTCGGAGTTCTTATGAACAAGAACAATACAGTAAAGCAGGCCGGAGGTTTCATCATCCAGCTGATGCCTGATGCCACTGAGGAAGTTATCTCAAAGCTTGAGGACAAACTCAGCCACATCAAGTCTGTCACAAGTATGCTTGATGAAGGTATGACTCCTGAGGAGATGCTTCAATTCATTCTTGGAGATATGGATCTTGAGATAAACGATCATATTCCTGTACAGTTCCACTGCAACTGCAGCCGTGACAAGGTATCCAAGGCTCTTATTTCACTTGGAAAGAAGGAGCTTGAAAAACTTATAGAAGACGGAAAGCCTCAGGATGTATTCTGCGATTACTGCGAGAAGCATTATAGTTTTTCCAGCGCTGAACTTCAGACATTGTATGACAATGCAAAGTGATTTTGGTTAAAATTTCTATATAATAACCAGATATTTATTTTTATTATATCTGGTTAAATAAAAAATGTATGTCAAGTTGTCTCACATTTGATTGACCAGGATTTACGTTTATGCTAAGATTGACCCTGTTGCAGAAATAATTCTGCAGGTACTTTATGGAGGTATATACAATGAAGGGTACAGTTAAGTGGTTCAACAATCAGAAGGGTTATGGTTTCATTTCTGATGAAGCTGGCAAGGACGTTTTCGTTCACTATTCAGGACTTGCAGGTGACGGATTTAAGTCACTTGAAGAGGGTCAGAATGTTGAATTCAACGTTCAGGATGGCGCTAAGGGACCTCAGGCAGTAAACGTAATTAAGCTTTAATTTTTAGATTTCAGAGTACCTTAATTGTAATTAATAAATAATTTGCAAGAAAAGTATAGAGAACTAAATGAAAGCAAGCGGTATCCCATGGGATACCGCTTTTACTTTACAAATTTCGTCTTAAAGATTATTGCAGCATTAGCAAGATACACATACCCTTGCACAGATCTGTACCGTCAATTATAATAACCGTTATGAAAATGACATCAAAAAAAACAAGTTTATACGGCATGCTTCTTGCCCTTGCTATGATACTTAGCTATGTAGAAGCGATTATTCCAATTAATATAGGGGTACCGGGAGTAAAGCTGGGACTGCCGAATATAGTCACGGTCATAGGTATGTATTCACTTGGGCCTGTACCTACACTTATAATCAGTTTCCTGAGGATTATTCTGGTTAGCTTTATGTTTGGCAACACCATGACACTCGCATATTCACTGGCAGGATTTGCTCTCAGCTTCCTTACCATGTTCGTGCTTTTAAAAGCAGGCGGATTCCATATGACAGTGGTCAGTGTGGCAGGAGGCGTCATGCACAATGTAGGACAGCTTTTGGCTGCCATCCTGTTGCTTCACAGTGAGATCCTTGTTCTGTATCTTCCTGTACTTATGGTTGCCGGAGTTGCAGCCGGTGCTGTCATAGGTCTGGTATCCGGACTTGTCACTGACCGTATACAGACATATCTAAGAACGGTCCATTGAATTTAAAAGAGATGAAGGTATACATAACCTTCGGCTTATAACTGTATGCGGAAGATACTGACAAGAATACAGAAACATACATTCGCATTATTGATTTAAAATCTCAGTCATGTTAGAATTAACCCGGCAAACAAATGTTTGTCGGGTTATATTTTAATTATTTTTTTCATTTTTAATTATATATAGAATATGAGGTTACTATGGGTAAGAACTATATAAAAATTCGCGGTGCAAGTGAACATAATCTCAAGCATATAGATGTAGACATTCCCAGAGAAGAGCTTGTGGTCATGACCGGACTTTCAGGTTCGGGTAAGTCTTCCCTTGCTTTCGATACTATCTATGCAGAGGGACAGCGCAGATACATGCAGTCTCTTTCCTCCTATGCCCGTCAGTTCCTTGGGCAGATGGAAAAACCAAAGGTTGATATGATAGAAGGACTCAGTCCTGCTATTTCCATAGATCAGAAATCCACCAACCGTAACCCTCGTTCTACCGTAGGTACAGTGACCGAGATCTATGATTATATGAGACTTCTGTATGCCCGTACAGGTGTGCCTCACTGTCCTAACTGCGGCAAGGAGATAAGACGTCAGACTGTAGACGAGATAGTTGACCAGCTGCTCACCATGGAGGAGGGCTCACGTATACAGCTGCTTGCTCCTATCGTAAAAGGCAAAAAGGGTATGCACGAGAAGGTTCTGGACAGCGCAAGACGTTCAGGTTACGTCCGTGTACGTATTGACGGAAACATGTACGAGCTTTCAGAAGAGATAAAACTGGAAAAGAATATCCGTCATACCATTGAAATAGTTGTTGACCGTCTGGTTATCCGTGAAGGCATTGAGAAAAGACTTGCCGATTCCATAGAACAGGTCATGCACCTGAGTGACGGAAGACTGACTGTGGATGTAATCGGCGGCGAACCCATCAACTTCTCCACCAGCTTTGCCTGTCCTGACTGCGGCATTTCTATAGAAGAAATCGAACCTCGCAGCTTTTCATTTAACAATCCTTTCGGAGCCTGTCCGGAGTGCTTCGGAATAGGCTACAAGATGGAGTTTGACGTTGAACTCATGATCCCTGATGAGACTCTCAGCATAAATCAGGGAGCCATATCCGTGATGGGCTGGATGAATTCGAAGGATGAAGGCAGTTACACACATGCCATGCTGAAGGCATTGGCAGAACGATATGATTTCAGCCTCGACACCCCATTTTGTGAGTTAAGCAAAAAGGCAAGGGATATCATCATAAACGGAACCGGTGATGAAACAGTCACGGTCTACTACGAATCACAGTTTGGCAAGGGCAATGTCCATACTGTAGCTTTTGAGGGACTTGTTGCCAATGTGGCACGCCGCTACAAGGAGTGCTTCTCCGATAAGATGAAGGTAGAGTATGAGCAGTTCATGCGCGTCACGCCATGCCCAAGCTGCCAGGGTGCCAGATTGAAGCCCTCCAGCCTTGCGGTCACCGTGGGGGATCTGAACATCTACGATGCAACAACACTGTCCATAGAAAAGTTCTACAAGTGGATAACAGAATTGAAGCTCACCACCATGCAGCACAAGATTGGCGATGAGATAATCAAGGAGATCAGGAACCGTATCAAGTTCATGCTGGATGTAGGGCTCGATTATCTTACTCTCGCACGTTCTGCCGGAACATTATCCGGAGGCGAAGCCCAGCGTATCAGACTTGCAACTCAGATAGGTTCGGGTCTTGTAGGCGTAGCTTATATTCTTGATGAGCCGAGTATCGGACTTCACCAGCGTGACAATGACCGCCTCATCGCCACATTAAAGCATCTTCGTGATCTCGGTAATTCGGTCCTTGTAGTAGAACATGATGAGGACACCATGCGGGCTGCTGACTATATCGTGGATATAGGTCCCGGAGCCGGCTCAGAGGGCGGCGAAGTAGTAGCTACCGGAAATGTGGATGAGATCATGGCTAATCCACGCAGTATCACCGGTCAGTATCTGAGCGGAAAACTGAAGATCGCTGTTCCTAAGGTAAGAAGACAGCCAACGGGCTGGATCAAGGTAGTTGGCGCAGAGGAGAACAATCTTAAAAACGTAGACGTGGATTTTCCTCTTGGAGTCTTTACCTGTGTGACAGGTGTATCAGGTTCAGGTAAATCATCACTGGTCAATGAGATACTTTACAAGTCCCTGGCTAAACAGCTGAACAGAGCCAGAACCATAGCCGGAAAGCATAAACGTATTGAAGGGATCAATCAGCTCGATAAGATCATAGCCATAGACCAGTCGCCTATCGGACGTACTCCACGTTCCAATCCTGCGACTTATACAGGTGTATTTGATCTTATAAGAGACCTTTTTGCAGGAACTCCCGATGCCAAGGCCCACGGTTACAACAAGGGACGTTTCTCCTTCAATGTCAAGGGCGGACGCTGTGAGGCATGTCAGGGAGACGGTATCGTTAAGATCGAGATGAATTTCCTTCCCGATGTTTATGTTCCGTGTGAGATCTGTAACGGAAGAAGATTCAACAGAGAAACTCTGGATGTAAAGTATAAGGATAAGAATATATACGATGTTCTGGAGATGACTGTCGAAGAGGCACTGGAATTCTTCAAGAATGTTCCGACCATAACCAGAAAGATCCAGACTCTGTATGATGTTGGTCTTGGTTATGTAAAGCTGGGACAGCCCAGCACCGAGCTCAGCGGTGGTGAAGCCCAGCGTATCAAGCTGGCAACAGAGCTTAGCAGAAGGCCTACCGGAAAGACCATATACGTCCTTGACGAGCCTACTACCGGATTACATTTTGCGGATGTTCATAAGCTGGTAATCATGCTTGACAAACTGGCAGAGACCGGAAATACCGTTATCGTTATTGAACATAATCTGGATGTCATAAAATGTGCAGATTATATCATTGATATGGGACCTGAAGGAGGAGATAAGGGCGGAAGGCTTATTGCCAAGGGAACACCCGAGGAAGTAGCCAAAGTCAAGGAATCTCATACCGGAAGGTATATAAAACAGTACCTTAAAAAATGATTCTAAGATACCACTGATTACATGAAAAAGGTGAGCGGTCGAACCGCTCACCTTAGTTTTTCCAATAATTATCAGTGCTTCTTTCTGCCACACCACGCTCAGGAGAAGTATACTCTGACTGCTTTAACCCCAGGGGCTTTGGAATATTTCTTCTGTCATTTATCTGAGCGCTCTTATAGATTTCTGATTTGTATATCTCAGCACGGATATTTTCCATTAGTTCAGCAAGATTCTTATCTGTAGTACTTAATGTACCCGAATCTGCATTTCCACTGTATATCGCATTGGCATCCATATTTAATGCATGCATCAGAATCACTATCTGACTGTTGTTCGGATGCTTACCATTCAGATTATTCTCAAACTGCGATATCATAACTGCAGGTATACCTGTGATATCCGAAAGATCCTGCTGGGTATATCCAAGCTCAAGTCTGCGTCTTGCGATATTCTTACCGAGAATCCTCCAATCAAAGCGAAAACTGGCATTATTGTATATCGGGTCTTCTGTATATGTTTTTATATGCTTAGCTCGTCGTTTTATGATTCCCATACTGTCTCTCCTTATGTCAGAATTGTAAGGGAAGTATGATAAATAAAACATTTTCTCTTTAGTATAGATATATACCGCTTGGGTATATATACATGAAATTTGTTTTACCAATTAAGTAAATATAAAGACATCAAATAAATCATTTTAATTAAATAAACTTTTTTTGAAAGATAAAACAAATTTTAAACCAGGGGTTTATTTACAAATCAGATTAAATCCGCTATTATTTGTTAATACAAGGGCTAGTACCGGTTTCGACGGGGACGATGCAGCTTTAGAAGCTATCCGAAAGACAGTTGCGTTAAACTTCAAACTTAAATATAAACGCTAACAATACAGATTTAGCAATGGCAGCCTAAGCGCTGTCAGGTCAGCCTCATTGCACTCACACTTTGAGAATCTGGCCTCGATTATGTGAGAAACGACTTCAGGAATTCCTCTACCTGATGGGCGTATAAGAGGATACCGGTCGTGGCAAGACGTGCACATCTTCGACACGGTGGGGAATCCGGGAAGTGTACTATGATAGTAGAAGGAGAGGGAATTTGTTTTCGGACACGGGTTCGACTCCCGTCTGGTCCATAACTTAAACAGTGGCGAAATCCTTAGAGATGCTTGAAAGCTCTGGAGTTTCGCCACTGTTTATTTTTGAATAATAAAAATAACCTAAGATTATCATATACCGCATATTATTTTATAAAAAAATTACAAAGTTGTAAGAAATTATCTTTTTTAATAAGACTTCTAAAATTTAATATGTTAAAATTATCCATGTTTTCAAATAAGAGTGTATGCATTGTTTTATTTGCCAAACTACCAATGCGTATGATTTTCTCTTAAAACCATGCCGGTATTCTTTATGATTCCGACATGCAGCGTCAGTCCAAAGAAAAAAATCCACTGAACTGGCGTTTCAAAACAAGGAGGCTATTTTTTATGGAACAGTTTTTCAAACTCAAAGAACATGGTACTAATGTAAAGACAGAAGTCATTGCAGGTATCACGACATTCCTGACCATGGCTTACATTCTTGCAGTAAACCCTAACATCCTGGGTTCTGTCATGGACAGAAGCGGAGTATTTGTAGCTACAGCTGTTGCATCAGCATTTGCTACATTCGTCATGGCATTCTTCGCAAACTACCCGATCGCTCTTTCAGCAGGTCTCGGACTTAACGCATATTTTGCTTATACAGTTTGTCTCGGTGAACTTGCAGATGTTGAGAATGCATTCACAATCGCTCTTACTGCAGTTCTTGCAGAGGGTCTTATCTTTATCATTCTTTCATTCTTCAAAGCAAGAGAGCAGATGATCAATGGTATCCCTCAGAATCTTAAGAATGGTATTTCAGCAGGTATCGGTCTTTTTGTTGCCTATATAGGTCTTCAGGGTGCAAGCATCGTAACACTTACACCGGGTGACAGCGGTGTGACCATCGGTCTCGGAAGCTTCGCAAAGCCTGAAGTAGCACTTGCTCTTATTGGTTTCCTCCTTATCATTATTCTCACACATTATAATATCAAGGGTTCAGTTCTCATCGGTATCCTTGCTACATGGCTTCTTGGTATATGCGCTGAGATGACAGGCTGGTACAAGGTTGATATCGATGCAGGTGTTTACAGCCTTATCCCTGATTTCTCACAGGGCTTACAGCTCAGCGGCATTGCCAACACAGCTTTCAAGTTCAATTTCAGCTGGGTTGCCTCACATATCGTTCAGTTCATTGCTATCGTTTTTTCATTCCTTTATGTTGATCTTTTCGATACAGTTGGTACAGTAGTAGGCGTTGCTGACAAGGCAGGTCTTCTCGATGAGGATGGCAAGCTTCCACGTGTAGGTAATGTTCTTATGGCTGATGCAGTTGGAACAGTTGCAGGTGCCTGTCTCGGAACATCAACAATCACTTCATTCGTAGAGTCTTCTGCAGGTGTAGCTGCAGGAGGAAAGACAGGACTTACAGCATTCACAACAGGATGCATGTTCCTTGTTTCAATTCTTCTTTCCCCTGTCTTCCTTGCTATTCCAGGATTCGCTACAGCACCGGCTCTAATCTATGTTGGTATGCTCATGGTATCCTCCGCAAAGAAGATTACTTTCGACGGTGATATCGCCGATACTGTAGGTGCTTACCTTGCAATGCTCATGATGCCTCTTTCATACTCAATCGCAACCGGTATCATGTTCGCTATTCTCGCATGGGTAATCGTAAAGGTATTTGAGAAGAAGGCAAAGGACGTCAGCCCAATCATGTGGGTAGTATTCGTTCTTTTCTGTCTGAGAATCGTAACCCTGGTTACAAACTTCCAGTAATTCACACATTGCTATAACAATTAAAAACATAAGTCCCGGGGTTGATCCCGGGGCTTTTTTTAATGAGTTTTTGGCTTAAATCATTGATAATATTATAGTAAATTCATATTGATTTATTCGTGGATTTTTTATACATTTAAAAACAGTATCTAAAGGTTTTTAAGGTTTGGAGGAATCATGGCAAAAGAACTTGTTGTGGTACTTGACTTTGGAGGTCAGTACAACCAGTTGATTGCAAGACGCGTACGTGACCTTGGTGTATATGCCGAGGTGTATGCTTCATCTATTGGATTGGATAAGATAAGAGAACTAAATCCGAAAGGCATCATCTTTACGGGCGGACCTCAGTCTGTATATAAAGAGGAGTCCCAGCACATTGACCCGGCTATATTTGATATGGGCATTCCTATTCTTGGTATCTGCTACGGTGCTCAGCTTATCGCTTATGAGCTTGGCGGAGTAGTAAAGACTGCCCCTGTATCAGAGTATGGTCGAACTGACATAATCATTGACAGACAGGATTCAGTTCTTGCCGGTACATCAGATAACACCATCATGTGGATGTCTCACACAGACTACATTGCAGAAGTCCCAAAGGGATTCCACATCATCGCACATACAGATAACTGTCCTGTAGCAGGCATGGAGGATTCTGAGCGTAAGATATACGCTGTCCAGTTCCATCCGGAAGTACAGCATTCTGTAGAGGGAAACAAGCTGTTCCATAACTTCCTTTATGATGTATGCAAGTGCGAAGGCAGCTGGAAGATGGAGACATTTGTACAGGATAAGATCGAAGAGATCCGTAAGACTGTAGGCGACGGTAAGGTTCTCCTCGCTCTAAGTGGCGGTGTTGATTCCTCTGTCGCTGCATCCCTTATGTCAAAGGCGATCGGAAAGCAGCTTACATGTGTATTTGTTGACCACGGCCTTCTTCGTAAGGATGAGGGTGATGAGGTCGAGGCCATCTTCGGAGAGAAGGGACAGTATGACCTTAATTTCATTCGTGTCAATGCAGGTCCGGAGTATTTTGAGAAGCTTCAGGGTGTAGAAGAGCC
>Ga0256404_1013468_pt1 | contig 10351 bp, 5 predicted proteins | sample RumenRJG_01DNA_FD_185990 | JGI IMG/M metagenome (GOLD analysis project Ga0256404, IMG submission 185990) | Bovine rumen microbial communities from Lethbridge, Alberta, Canada - RJG_01 | ecosystem: Host-associated > Mammals > Digestive system > Stomach > Rumen | place: Canada: Alberta | collected...
AGATAAAGAGAGACATTCCAAACCTTTTTGCATACAAGCTTCAGAGAATGTTCGACTATGAGCCGCTCCCTCAGGATATTGCGGAGCGAGGTGAGGTAGGTATCCCAAGAGTTCTAAATATGTATGAGAACTATCCATTCTGGGCAACCTTCTTCCGTGAGCTCAAGTTCCGTACGGTTCTCTCTCCTGCAAGTACCAGAAAGATATACGAGCTCGGAATAGAGACCATCCCCTCAGAGTCAGAATGCTATCCGGCCAAGATAGCCCACGGACATGTTGAATGGCTCATAAGAAACGGTCAGAAGTTCATCTTCTACCCATGTATACCTTATGAGCGTAATGAGACACCTGATGCAGGTAATCATTATAACTGCCCTATGGTCACCTCTTATGCCGAAAACATCAAGAACAACGTGGAGGGGCTCGAAGATAATTCGGTCATGTTCATGAAGCCGTTTTTGGCCTTCACCAACGAAAAGGTCTGCACAGACCAGCTGGTAAAGATATTTGTTCATCCAGATGACGGGGAACATTCCATCCGCCCTGTTGGAGATCTGACCGGTGATAAGATCAAAGAACAGTTCAGGAAATGGAATTTCACCGAGGAAGAGATACGTTCCGCTGCCCACGAGGCATGGACCGAGCTCACTCAGGCTCATCTTGATATGCAGAAAAAGGGCGAGGAAACTCTTCACTGGATGAAGGAAACCGGACACAGAGGCATAGTCCTTGCCGGCCGTCCATACCATGTGGATCCTGAGATCAACCATGGTATACCCGAACTCATCACAAGCTATGATTTCGCCATACTTACAGAAGATTCCATCTCCCATCTCGGACAGGTGGAACGTCCTATACTTGTAACGGATCAGTGGATGTACCACACGAGACTTTACCGTGCCGCTGAGTATGTAAAAACCAGAGATGACCTGGATCTTATACAGCTTAACTCATTCGGCTGCGGTCTTGATGCCGTGACCATCGATCAGGTCAGAGACATTCTCACAGGCTCTGACAAGATCTACACAGTCCTTAAGATCGATGAGGTTAACAATCTCGGTGCTGCAAGAATACGTGTCCGTTCACTGATCGCCGCTATCCGCGTACGTGACGAAAAGCATTACGTTCGTACTATGCGTTCAGCCAGCTACCAGAGACGTCTGTTCACAAAGAGCATGAAGGATGAGAATTACACCATCCTTTGTCCTCAGATGTCCCCTATCCATTTCGAAATGGTGGAGGCAGCCATCAGAGCCTCAGGCTACAATCTGGTTGTTCTTGATAATGCCAATCGTAATGCCATAGACACAGGACTAAAATATGTGAACAATGATGCCTGCTATCCGTCAATCATCGTTGTAGGTCAGATCATGGATGCCTTGAATTCAGGCAAATACGATCTCAACCGGACAGCGGTCATCATGTCACAGACCGGCGGAGGATGCCGTGCTTCCAATTACATAGGCTTCATCCGTCGTGCCCTCGAGCATGCAGGCATGTCACAGATTCCTGTTATTTCGCTCAATGCAAACGGCATGGAGAGTACACCCGGATTCAAGCTCACACTGCCGCTGCTCACCAGAGCAATGCAGGCCGTAGTTTACGGCGATGTTTTCATGAGGGTCCTTTATGCCACAAGACCTTATGAGCAGGTACCCGGTTCCGCAGAGGGGCTTCATAAGAAGTGGCTTAAGGTTTGTATCAAGGCTCTTTCAAAGAGGACTCCTTCCATGAACCAGTTCTCCAGAAATGTCCGCGGAATCATCAGGGACTTCGATGAGCTTCCCATCAGGGAGGACCTTAAAAAGCCAAAGGTAGGTATAGTCGGTGAGATACTTGTCAAGTTCTCTCCTCTTGCCAACAACCATATCGTTGAGCTTCTTGAGAAGGAAGGTGCAGAGGCTGTCATGCCTGACCTCATGGACTTCCTGCTCTACTGCTTCTACAACCAGAACTTCAAGTATGAAAATCTTGGAGCCCGCTGGAAAGGCAAGGCACTTTGCAACTGTGTGATCAATCTTCTCGAGTACTTCCGTAAGACAGCACGTAAAGAATTTGCCAAGTCCAAGCGCTTTACACCTCCAGGAGATATCAGAGAGCTTGCAAAGATGGCCAGAGAGTACGTTTCCATCGGCAACCAGACCGGAGAAGGCTGGTTCCTCACAGGTGAGATGCTGGAGCTTATGGACGAGGGTGTCTACAACATCGTCTGCACTCAGCCTTTCGGATGTCTTCCTAACCATATCGTGGGCAAGGGTGTTATCAAGGAGCTGAAGCGTCATAATCCTGAGGCCAATATCATCGCCGTGGACTATGATGCCGGCGCCTCCGAGGTTAATCAGCTAAACCGTATCAAGCTGATGCTCACCGTGGCGCAGAATAAGCTCAAGGCTCAGTAAATACTTGTTTTTGACGAACGTGAAAACGGTATTTATTGTGCCTGCTCACGGCGTTGAAAGAACAGCGAAAAGAAAAATCCGTCTGAGACGAACGCGAAAGCGTACGAATCAGACGGATTTTTTGTATGAGCTGTACTTTCAACGCCGTGAGCTGTCACGCCCGGAGCCCGGCGGCACGTCCGTTCAAACTGTTCAAACCTGGCAAATCATTCAAACAGTTCAATCCGGTCAGACCACCATCAGCCCTCGTAAATCGGATACTTCTTCACAAGCTCAGCAACTCTCGCATTGATCTCATCCTTTGAATTCTCAAAATCAGTAGCTGCCTTCCAGATGCACTCAGCTATAGGAAGCATATCCTCCTCCTTGAAGCCACGTGCGGAAACAGCAGCAGTACCGATACGAACACCTGAAGTAACGAACGGAGAACGAGGATCATTAGGGATGGCATTACGATTTAAAGTAATGTGAACCTCATCACAGTTGTTCTGAAGAGTCTTACCTGTAAGCTCAGGAATATTGGTAAGATCGACCAGCATCAGATGATTGTCTGTACCACCTGAAACAAGCTTGAAGCCCTGCTTAAGCATGGCATCCGCAAGAGCCTTACAGTTCTTTACGATCTGAGCCTGATACTCCCTGAACTCCGGCTTCAGTGCCTCACCGAAGCAGACAGCCTTGGCAGCGATAACATGCTCAAGAGGACCGCCCTGACATCCTGGGAAAACAGCCTTATTGAAATTGTACTTCTTTGCGATCTCCTCACTTGAAAGGATAAGACCTCCCCTTGGACCGCGCAAAGTCTTATGAGTAGTAGTGGTAACAACATGAGCATAAGGAATAGGTGACGGATGAAGTCCTGCTGCAACAAGACCTGCAATATGAGCCATATCAACCCAAAGAACCGCATCAACCTTGTCTGCTATCTCACGGAATCTCTTGAAATCGATGATTCTCGGATAAGCCGAGGCACCGGCAATGATCATCTTAGGCTTGTGCTCCACTGCAAGAGCTTCCACCTTGTCATAATCTATATATCCGTCGTCATTGACACCGTAAGGAACGATGTTAAAGAAGCTTCCTGAGAAATTGGCAGGTGAACCATGAGTAAGATGTCCGCCGGCATCGAGTGACATTCCGAGGATGGTATCTCCCGGTTTGCAGATGGCCATAGTCACAGCCATGTTTGCCTGAGCACCGGAATGTGGCTGAACATTGGCATATTCGCAATTGAAAAGCTTCTTGGCTCTCTCAATGGCGATAGTCTCGATATCGTCCACATGAACACATCCGCCATAGTAACGCTTTCCCGGATAGCCTTCAGCATACTTGTTGGTAAGCACGGTTCCCATGGTAAGCATCGATACATCTGATAAGATATTCTCTGATGCGATAAGCTCGATGTTGTTCTGCTGGCGTTCATACTCCTTGATGACTAGCTGTCCGACCTCAGGATCTGCCTGAGCGATATAGTCCATCACTTCCTTGATCATAGTTACCTCCATTTTAAAACAAAATTTAAGGCTTCAGCTGGTAATCGTCGATCACTATCTGAAGGCTTTGAGTCCCATTATATTCATTAATTTGTGGATAGTAAACAATATCTATTCTGGATGCAGCCCCTTTTTGTCTTAAAAATTCATCGCCATTTGTAAAAATTAATCCATCCATGAGGCATCCGCCATCGGAACGAAGCCTCATTTTCACCACGTTCCTGTTCTTGCCGAGCACTCTGCACTCAGTAATTCCGAGGTTTTTTGTTGCAAAGCTGGGCTTTTCATTTCCTTTGCCAAAAGGCTCCAGCTTTTCAAAATCATGAATCAGGTTATAAGAAATATAATCAATCGGCATAGGCACATCTATCCAGAGCTTGTCCACCAGCTGCTCTCCCGTGAGCCTGCATCTTCTGTTCAGCTCTGTTCTGAACATGTCAATGTTTTTCTCCTGCAGCGTGAACCCGGCTGCCATGGGATGACCGCCCCATTTCGTGAGAAGGCTGTCCACCTCCTGAAGATGCTCTGACATGGAATATCCTTCGATGCTTCTGCCGGAACCCTTGGCAAGACGTTCTCCCTCTTTCTCACCCTCCGCACGTGTGATGACAAAGGATGGCTTGTAATATCTTTCCCTGAGCCTTCCTGCCACTATTCCGGCAAGACTCTCGTGAAGCTCCGGAAGATACACCACCAGTACCTTATCACGCATATATAACCTTTCAACCATTTCGATGGCTTCATTGGTGGCAGTTATGGTCATGGTCTTTCTGGAGTCGTTAAGGTCCTTGAGCTTAGCCGCCTTCATGACAGCTTCTTCCCTGTCATCCGTAAGGAACAGATCAAGAGCTATCTCTGCGCTCCTTAATCTCCCTCCTGCATTGATACAGGGCCCGATAATGTAGCCTATATGGTAGGCTGTAACATGATCCTGGGTCAGAAGATCCTGAAGCTCCAGAAGGGCACGCAGGCCCTGATTTCTGGTCTGCTTAATCTGCTGAAGTCCGAATTTTACTATGGTTCTGTTCTCATCCTTAAGCTCCATTACATCACATATGGTCGCTATGGCAGCAAACTCAAGGAAATCATAGAACTCTTCCTCGGGAATGGTATGATTCTGGTACATCATGATGATGATCTTCCAGGCCACTACTGCTCCGCAGATTTCAGGATAAGGATATCTGTTATCCTCTCTCTTTGGATCAACCACCGCACTGGCAGGGGGAAGGATATCCCTTGACTCACATCCGAAGTCCTCGTCCTGATTCTGGCGGACATCATGATGATCCGTTACCAGAACCGTAATGCCCAGTTCTCTTGCGTGTTTAAGCTCATCTATGGCTGCGATGCCGTTATCACAGGTAAGTATCACCTGAACACCATCTTCCTTTGCTTTATCTATGATGCCCATATTAATGCCATATCCGTCTTTGATCCTGTCGGGCAGAATATAATCCACCACGGCTCCAAGACGCCTGAGTCCCTTTACCAGGATGTATGTGGCACACACACCGTCAACGTCATAGTCACCCACAACACGTATATGCTTCTTCTCACTGATGGCACGATTCAGCTGATTCATGCATTTTATGGCATCGGGAAGATAGAGAGGCGAATGAAGATCTTCTTCCAGAGAACCGTGCAGAAACTGCTCAATCTGTTTCTCGGAGTTAATGTCTCTGTTGCGAAGTATCCTTGCTGTGACCTGATCTATCTGGAACTTGTCCGCAATAGCCTTGAAGTCAGCTTTTTTGTTATATAAAAACCACTTTTTCATAGAATAACCTTTATTTCATGATGTATAATATTAAATCAGTGCATCTTTTATTGCACAAACATGCAAAATTATAACACATCACAAGCCACTTGGGAGAAAGTAATTTAATGAATAAAACCATAAAACGTTCATTCGCTCTGATAGCGATTGTATCACTGACCTTTGAGCTCGTTTTTCAGATAGTGGGGGGACTGCTCATCGAATTCGGATCCGAAATATATAAAAACCAGGCATTTTCCATGACAGTTGCCGGATTTATGGCGCTTTTGTCAGGTTTCCTCATTTTGGGTTACTATGATATACCATCAAGAAAGAATTATAAAAAATTCAGCATCCTGAAATTTCTTTGGATCCTGCTCCTCCTGCGAGGTTTTCAGATTATTGCGGTACTGCTTGATTCTCCGATCATAAACTGGCTGTACCATCTTGGATACACCATGGAATCCGCTATAGCCGATGCCACCGGTTCCAATATATCAGACAAGTGGGATGTCCTTTATTCCATACTGTTTGCCCCGATAATCGAAGAATGTTTTTTTCGCGGCATAATTTACAATAAGCTTAGAAAGTACGGCAGCATTTTTGCCATCACCATTACAGCCTTTCTGTTTGGTCTCATGCACTGTAATATCTTTCAGTTTTTTACAGGTTTTGTTATAGGTATCCTTTTCGCATGGGTAAGAGCCACCTACGGCCTTCGCTACTCCATACTCATTCATGCCAGCAACAATATTTTTGCCGTATTAATGAACCGGTCCTTCAGTACTTCCACCCCGGGGATTATATTTATGAATCTTATGTTCCTCGGCGGCATTCTGACATTACTGGTCACCGTCTTTGTGAACTTCAGGAGTATACAGGCGGCCTTCCAAAGAGAAAGAACTTTACCGAAGATGTTCCTTTTGTGGTTCACCACCATACCGGTTATCCTGATTACCATTCTGTTCCTTATCTTCACTTTTCAAAGTGTGATCATGTAAAAAAGACCCCTGCAGGGAATCTGCCCGGATTCCTTACAGGGGTCTTTCTTTATATTCCTATTACTTATTGAACAAGGTATCGAGAATTCCTCTTCCCAGTGCGGCGCCAATGTTTCCGCCTACACGTTTGCCGAAGCTTCCGAGGAAGGTCTTACCGATAGCTCCTCCGGCCTCTCTTCCCAGAGTTCCTGCAGTGGAACGTCCCACTGACTTCACTGCATTTCTTGAGCCCCTGGATGCCTTCTCCTGAGCCTTTGCCCTCTCGAGAGCCTCCTTCTCAGCCTGCTTCTGTGCCTCTATCCTTGCAGCTTCGGCTGTCGCCTCATCTGTAATTCTCTTGAAAAACTCATAGGCAGAATCCCTGTCTACGGTTTCATTGTACTTACCGGCCATATCAGATGCGATTATGGCAGCAAGTCTTGAAGTGTCATCAACCGTTCCCATCTTAGACTGAGGAGGCAGCACGCGGCAGCGTCTCACAACATCCGGCTTTCCATCCCCATCCAGGAAAGAAATGAGGGCTTCACCTGTTCCCAGGTTCTGTAGTACTTCAGCGGTATCAAAGCTCTGATTGACTCTGAATGAAGCAGCTGCGGCCTTTATCTTTTTCTCTTCCATAGGTGTATATGCGTGCAATGCATGCTGTACCTTGTTTCCAAGCTGTGCAAGAACGCCGTCAGGCACATCACCCGGATTCTGGGTAATGAAATATACTCCTATTCCTTTTGAACGTATAAGCTTCACAACCTGCTCTATCTTATCAAGAAGGGCCTTTGGCGCACCGTTGAAAAGAAGATGTGCTTCATCAAAGAAGAACACCATCTTAGGCCTGTCGGGATCTCCAGCCTCCGGCATCTGCTCAAAAAGCTCCGAAAGCATATAGAGCATAAAGGTGGAATAGATCAGCGGATTTTGAATGGTAGTCTCTGCGTCCAGAATATTGATCATACCCTTTCCCGCATTGTCAGTTCTGAAAAAATCGTGGATGTCTATGGCAGGCTCTCCAAAGAAACGGTCACCTCCCGCAGTCTCAAGGGCCACAACGGAACGGAGTATGGCATTGAGAGAAGCCGTAGTCATGTTTCCGTATTCAGCGCTGTACTGTTTGTTATTCTGGACCACATACTGAACCATGGCGCGAAGATCCTTAGTATCAAGGAGCAGCAGATTCTCCTCATCAGCAATTCTGAAGATGATGGTAAGTATATTGGCCTGCAGGTCAGTAAGCTGAAGAACCCTTGAAAGAAGTGTGGGACCGAATTCACTGACTGTAGTCCTTAAAGGCATGCCCTTTTTCCCTTCAATATCCCAGAACTGGACAGGGAAAGGTCTGTAGGAGAAACCTGTTTCCTGAAGCCCGAAGCTCTCGATACGTTTCCTCATATCTTCACTCTCTACTCCGGGACTTATCATACCAGCCAGATCGCCCTTTACATCAGAAAGAAACACCGGCACACCCATATCACTGAATGACTCTGCAAGCACCTTCAATGTGATGGTCTTACCGGTTCCGGTTGCACCTGCAATTAAGCCATGTCTGTTTGCCTTGTTCGGCAATATACAAACCTTCTCGTTAGTATCCATATCAAGACCGGCCCAAATCTTACCTTCAAATAACATACTAAGTTCCCTCCGCTTATTCTATAACTCAATATACTGTTATTTTAAATTAAAATTTTGAAAAATAACACTGTTTTAAACAAAAATAGCCCCCGGTGCTGCTCCAAATTTCAGAGCAGCATAGGGAGCTGATTTATTTTGATTTAATTGATTCTGAGATATAAGGAAGTTTACATAGTAATGATCCTGTATCCTGCCATCCGTCTCTGTAAACCATACCGGAAATACTTATTATCTAATGCCTAAAAGCTCTTCCGCATGCTTCACTGCCTCCGGAGAAGGAGCATTGACATCATTCAATGTATATCTGATACCCATCTTTTCGTACTTGAAGACACCGAGGCTGTGGTACGGAAGTATCTCAACCTTCTTAACAGTCTTCAGTGTATCTATGAACTTTTTCGTAGCTATAAGCTCTTCATCTGAATCTGTAAGTCCAGGTACAAGCACATGACGTATCCACATGTTAACGCCCTGCTCGCTCAGATATGAGCAGCAGTCAAGAATGTTCTTGTTAGTCTGTCCTGTAAGCTTTTTATGCTTCTCATCATCGATTTCCTTGATATCGAAAAGCACTGTATCCGTCACCTTGATGAGACGGTTGAACTTGCTGAAGAACGGCTCTTCTCTTGTGAAAGGCTGTGCAGAAGTATCAAGACATGTGCTTATACCCATTGCCTTTGCCTTTTCAAAAAGGTCGATAACAAAATCTATCTGAATGAGAGGATCTCCGCCGCTCACCGTGATTCCGCCCTCTTCTCCCCAGTATTCACGATATCTTACCGCGTTCTCGAGTATCTCATCCGCGGTTCGCATATCCTCGCTGTGAAAATCCCATGTATCCGGATTATGGCAGTAACGGCAGCGCATATTGCAGCCCTTAAGGAATACGATATATCTTACTCCCGGGCCGTCAACAGATCCGAATGTTTCAATGCTGTGAATAGCACCTTTAATTGCTTCAGCCATAATTTTATCCTCCTGAAATATTATCCCGTTTCATCGAAACGGGCTGCCGGAATGCTGTTTAGTCAGCCTCCTGCATAAAGTCAATATAAGCCGTCACTCTCATACGAAAGCGGCGGCTTATTATCAAGGAACAGTAAATGATACAAAAGATTTTGGTCACGTTACGGAAAGAATATGTATCATTTTTAACCTTAATCTGTTTTAAATCAGAGTGCCTTGTGCTCAGTTCTTGAGATTACATCAAGCTGCTGCTCTCTTGTAAGATCGATGAACTTAACTGCATATCCTGATACACGGATTGTGAAGTTAGCATACTCAGGCTTCTCTGGGTGCTCCATAGCATCCTTAAGCTTCTCAACACCAAACACGTTTACATTTACGTGGTGAGCGCCCTTTGCAAAATAACCATCCATAACTCTTACAAGAGTTGTAGACTGCTCATCCTCTGTGTGTCCAAGAGCTGCAGGATTGATTGTCTGAGTATTTGAAATACCGTCAAGTGCATACTCGTATGGAAGCTTAGCCACTGAGTTAAGAGATGCAAGAAGACCTGAAGTCTCGGCACCGTAGCTTGGGTTTGCTCCCGGTGAAAGAGGAGCGCCGGCCTTACGTCCGTCAGGCATAGCACCTGTAGCCTTACCGTATACTACGTTTGATGTGATGGTAAGGATAGATGTTGTAGGCTCTGAGTCTCTGTATGTGTGGTGCTTCTTGATCTTGTTGAGGAATGTCTTAAGAAGCTCAACAGCGATCTCATCAGCACGGTCATCATCATTACCATACTTAGGGAAGTCACCCTCAACCTCATAATCTACTACGAGGCCGTCCTCATCACGAACAGTCTTTACCTTTGCATACTTAATAGCAGAAAGTGAATCAACTACGTGTGAGAAACCTGCGATACCTGTAGCGAATGTACGACGTACATCTGTATCGATGAGAGCCATCTCAGCAGCCTCATAGAAGTACTTGTCGTGCATGTACTGGATAAGGTTAAGTACGTTAACGTAAACGCCTGCAAGCCAGTCCATCATCTGATCATACTTGTGGCAAACCTCATCATAATCAAGATACTCTGATGTGATAGGCTTGTACTCAGGTCCGACCTGCTCC
>Ga0256404_1013470_pt1 | contig 10350 bp, 2 predicted proteins | sample RumenRJG_01DNA_FD_185990 | JGI IMG/M metagenome (GOLD analysis project Ga0256404, IMG submission 185990) | Bovine rumen microbial communities from Lethbridge, Alberta, Canada - RJG_01 | ecosystem: Host-associated > Mammals > Digestive system > Stomach > Rumen | place: Canada: Alberta | collected...
CAGGAGTTCAACCGAATAGAAGCCGCCAGCGACATCGCAGCAGGCGGATTCATGATTACTGCTGGTATGGCATTAAGTTTCTGATTTTTCCCACATATATAATATATAAGGTATGAAAACAAAGATATTCATTACGATATTGACCTCGCTTTCACTGATGGCTACTCTCACAAGTTGTGAGGGCAAATACGCCAACGAGGTTTTACCTGCCAAGGAAATGCTAAGAGTACTTGACGGCGTGATTGAAATTAAATCGGATGTTGAAGAGACTGTAGTTAACGTCACGGCCGACTGCCATTGGAAGGTAGACAGTCTAGATACCGGCGATTTCGGTAGCAGCCTCACCTTACAGCCACGCGAGGGCGTTGGCGATGGCGTACTTGTAATCGGCAACGACCAGAACACCACCAATGCCGATCGCACAGCACTTATCGTACTGGTTTCTGATGGCGGCCTGCGCCAGAAGGTATTAATCCGCCAGACGGGAAAGGGCGATGGTATCAACCTCTCTCGCGGTTCGTTCACATTCGCGACCGAACCTACTGAGGCACAGATGTTGACCATCAGCAGTAACACCAAGTGGAAGATTGTTACGCCCGAAGGTGTAAACTGGATAACGCTCGACCAGACAAGTGGCGAAAGCGGCGACAATGGTTCAAATCAAAGCCGCCCCGGCCTCCACCGATGCCATTCGCTCCACATCTTTGGCTGTGCAGTATGGCGAAGCCTATGATAAGGTAACTGAATTCACCGTTTCGCAGGCCGGACTTACAAATCTTTACCTCGAAACCGTTGAGAGTGTTGGCAGCTTCGAGTCGGATGGGGGCGACATGGTGGTTCACGTAGAAAGTAACGCCCAGTGGTTCGCTTTCATACCGTCTTCGGTTACATGGCTGCACTTCGATGCCAACCTTGACTCGTTGACCTCCGAAGGCACGGCCTCGCGCATAGGCAGTGGCGAGTTGCACATCAAGTGCGATGATAATCCCACCAATCGCGACCGTACCACGGGTGTAGTGATTGTGGCCGGAAGCCGTAATCCTAAGCAGATTGTGGTTACCATGGAACAGATCAGGAATGGTTCTATCTTGCCATTGCAGACCTCGGTTAGCCTTAGCAGTCTGAGTGTATCGCGCGATGCAGCCAACTTCCTCTTAAATGTTGTTTCCGAAGAGATTGTTGGCGACTTCGGACTCGTTTATAGCACCAGGGCTAATCCTACAGTAACCAGTGCCACAAAGGTTGTTGTTGGCAGTGGTGGATTGTCGTCGGCCATGTCGCATAAGATAGAGGGTCTTGAGCCCAATACCACCTACTACGTACGCGCCTTTGTAGAGAAGAAATCTACTGGTGAAACGCTCTATAGCGACGAGATGACCATCACCACTCTGGCTAACTCGGCTATGATAGGCCAAGTGACTTCGCTATACGTAGGTGACACCTATGCCGACATGCGGTTCAGCTATGTGGCCGACGAAGAGATTATCGACTGCGGTTTCGTGTATAGCGGCACAAACGAAACGCCAACTCGCGAACAAGACACGATGGTAGCCATTGGTCATAGCGGGATGGGCGGCAATGTGATGACGACCATTGCCGATCTCGAGAAGAAGACTACCTACTATATCCGTGGCTATCTGCTCACCAAAGAGGGCATTGTATATAGTCCAAACGTGGTAACCATCACCACCTCGGCAGGCAAGGAGCCAGGCGAGAGCAGCAACCCCGATCCTCAGTTCTAAATAAAAAGTAAGAATCATGAAGAAACATATATATAGTAGGCTGATAACCCTTGCGGTGCTGCTTTCGGCAACACTGCAAGCGGCAGCTGCAGATAAGATAACCAAGACGGAAACCTATGAGTTCTGTTATTATTCTGATGATGGTCTTGCCAGCAATGACCAAGACGAACCTTGTTGGATAGGGCAAAATGGATACCACTTCTGGAGCGATCAAGCCTCTGCTGTTGGGGCTCGTTGTAATGCATACGATAATGTTTATATATTGTCTAAGGTGACTTTCCCTTCTGTTGTAAAGAAAGTAATAATTACTGCAGGAGCTTGGAGTGATGTGTCTACATCATTGAGTGTTAATGGTAGTGCAAAGTCTCTTTATACAATTAATTCTTCTCAATACAGGGGAAATGAATCAAATATTAGTTTCAGTGACTATGAATTTAATGATGTCTCTACGAGTGGTTACGATGGTAAGTTGAGAATTGATTACGTACTTGGTGGCCAAGCTGATATTTTTATCCGCAGCATCACAGTGCAGTATGAAGTAGATCCCGATCCTGAAACTTATGCCGTGCTGAGTGATGATAATACAGTTCTTACGTTCTATTATGATAACGAGAAAGGAGATAAAGAAGGAGCTTTGAGCGTTGTGCCATTCAACAATCTTGAAATGCAGTCATGGTACAGTTCCAGAGAAAATATTACTTCGGTTGTTTTCAATTCTTCGTTTGCCAACTGTGATACATTGACTAGTACAGCTTATTGGTTCTATGGTTGTAAGAATCTGACCAGCATTAGAGGTATAGAGAACCTAAAAACCGATATTGTTACAAAAATGAACAATATGTTCTCTGATTGTTATAGCTTGACGAGTCTTGATGTTAGCAACTTCAATACAGAGAATGTTACGAACATGAGTGCGATGTTCAGTGGTTGCTCGGGGTTATCTGTCTTAGACTTAAGTAAATTCAATACCGCAAATGTCAAGGACATGGCCGGTATGTTCGATGGCTGTTCTGGCTTAACCACAATCTATGTTGGTTATTACTGGTCAACCGTAAATGTTGAAAATAGTTACGATATGTTTGATGGTTGTACTGCCATTTTTGGAGAAGCTGATACACGATATGATTCTAACAACACCGATGCTACTTATGCGCACATTGATGGTGGAACAGAAAACCCAGGCTATCTAACTGACACAAAGGAACCTTATGCCATATTAAGTGAGAATAATACTGTACTGACATTCTATTATGACAATCAGAAAGATTTAAAAAACGGTATGAGCGTAGGGCCATTTGCTAATAGTACAAGCAGACCGTGGAATGGTAAAAGTTCAAATATAAAAACTGTTGTTTTTGACGAATCTTTTGCCAATTGTGCCTCCATCGAAAGTACTGCCTATTGGTTCTGTAATTTCATGAATTTGACGTTAGTTACGAACTTAGAGTATTTGAATACAACGAATGTTACCAACATGAACAGTATGTTTGATACTTGTTTCAAAGTGGAAAGTCTTGACGTTAGTAATTTTGATACCCGTAATGTTACAGATATGGGTAAGACGTTTTATTTATGCATGAATTTAAAGTCTCTTGACGTCAGCAAATTTGATACACGTAATGTAACTGACATGTCTAGTATGTTTGCTGGTAACCAGTCTTTAACAAGCCTTGACATAAGCAACTTTAATACACAGAATGTAACTTCAATGTTAGGAATGTTTAGTGGTTGCTCAAGTTTGACAAGTCTTGACGTTAGCCTCTTTAACGTAGATAAAGTAACATCTTTCGAAGGAATGTTCAGGTCTTGTTCTAATCTTACTGCAATCTATTGCGATAATACTTGGATTAAAGACTATGTTGATTCAAATGGAATGTTCCTTCAATGTACAAGCCTGTCCAATTACGATTCAAGCAGAGATTCAAATAATTATCCAATAGAATATGCAAGGCCCGTTGCCTATGGAGGCTATTTCACACCTACAAGCGAGAAGGAAAATCCGAATGTTATTTCAGAACCTTATGCAGTGTTGAGCGAAGAAAACACTATACTTACATTCTACTATGACGATCAGAAAGATACTCGTGGTGGTATGAGTGTCGGGCCATTCAATAAAGGCGAGGATAGCGGATGGTTTAACCTGAATTCGACAATTACTACCGTTGTGTTCGACGCTTCGTTTGCTAAGTGTACATCGCTAACCAGTACGGCTTATTGGTTCTACATGTGTCAAAAACTAACCAACATTATGGGTGTCGAAAACCTTAAAACAAATAAGGTAACCGATATGAGTTGGATGTTTAGTAATTGTAATGTTTTGAATAGTGTTGACGTTAGTGGGTTCAGTACATATAACGTAACAAACATGAGCAATATGTTTTTGGGATGTTATGCTCTTACAAACCTTAACGTTAGCAATTTCAATACCACTAATGTAACAGACATGAGTGGTATGTTTGAAGAGTGTCGTAGTCTGGCAACTCTTGATGTAAGTAACTTTAATACTTCTAAAGTTACTACTATGAGTTATATGTTTGATCATTGTGAGAGTTTGACGGTTCTTGATCTTTGTAACTTCAATACTTCCAAATTGTCAGATGTCAGTCATATGTTCTCTGATTCTAAGAATCTAACTACCATTTATGTCGAAAACGACTGGAGTCATGATGGCGTTTCTTTGAATGGTACCAGTATGTTTGAGGGTGCTGTTTCCTTAGTTGGCGGAGCTGGTACAGCTTATAATATGTATCGCATAGATTATTTTTATGCCCGCATTGATGGGGGAACGGACAATCCTGGCTATTTCTCAAAATATGCTGAGGCATACGCCGTGCTGACAGACAATGAAGACAATGCAACGAAGACGCTAACCTTCTACTATGATAATCAAAAAGCAGAACGTACCAACCCCCTCAGTATTGGGCCGTTCAGCTATGTTGCATCTTGGGATTCTAACAAAGATAAAATCACGGCAGTTGTGTTTGATGAATCGTTTGATAACTATAAGAAACTTACAAGCACTTATTATTGGTTCTCATATTGTAAGAATCTTGCAACGATTACGGGAATAGAGTATCTACATACTGACAATGTTACCAACATGGGGCAAATGTTTAATCAATGTGAGTCGTTGACGAGTCTTGATGTAAGCCACTTTAACACTGAAAAAGTAACTAACATGAATCTCATGTTCTGCAGCTGTTCAAAGCTGACAGTTCTTGATGTAAGTGGATTTAATACTGCTAATGTAAATTATATGGGGAGTATGTTTAGTGGTTGTTCCAGTGTAGCGACACTCGATGTGAGCCACTTCAATACTGAAAGGGTAATTCGTATGGGTGGTATGTTTTCAGGATGTTCAAGTTTAACGAGCCTTGATGTAAGTAACTTCAATACGGGACAAGTAATAGATATGGGATCTGCGTTCCGGGGGTTAAAGAACCTAACGACTCTTGACGTAAGTAACCTAAATACCTCCAACGTGACAAACATGTACTTTATGTTTGCTGATAATAGTAACCTGACGAGTCTCGACCTAAGCAACTTCAATACAGCAAAAGTCACGAGAATGGGATATATGTTCAATGGATGTTCTAAAGTGGAAACGATAACTGTTGGCCAAGACTGGACAACAGCAAATATTGGCGACAATAGTTTGGATACAAATGGTACCTTCGGCTCTTGTAATGCTCTCGTTGGCGGTGCTGGCACAGTTTACGATAGTAATCATACAGATGTATCCTATGCCCACATTGATGGCGGAGAAACCAATCCTGGTTACTTATCAGGTGATCTTCCTGAGCCCTACGCCCTGCTGAGCGAAAGCAATACGGTACTGACATTCTACTACGATGAACATAAAGAAGATCGCAGCGGCATGAGTGTTGGGCCGTTTAGTTATCCAGAAAGCCAATCATGGTACAATGTGAGAGAAAGCATTACTTCGGTTGTTTTTGATTCTTCGTTTGCTAACTGCACATCTATAACAAGTACGGCCTATTGGTTCTACGATTGCAAGAATCTGACCAACATCACAGGAATAGAAAATCTCAATACCGCCAATGTAACGAATATGGGATATATGTTCTGTGTTTGTCCTGGTTTAACAAGCCTTGATGTTAGCAAATTTAATACAGAGAAGGTTACCAACATGGAAGGCATGTTTGCTTCCAACCCTGACTTGACCACTATCTATGTTGGTGACGGATGGACTGTAGCTTCTGTCACTTCGGGAGAAGGTGTATTCAATGGATGTACTTCCCTTGTTGGTGGTATGGGTACGACCTATGATGCAGACCACGTTGATGCAGAGTACGCCCACATCGACGGTGGCACGAGCAACCCTGGCTACCTGACGGACATCAATGCACCCGATGAGGCTTATGCCGTGCTTAGCAGCGACGGCCTAACCGTGACGTTCTATTACGACACACAGAAAGGCATCCGCGGCGGCATTAACATCAACACCGAGTTTCTCTCCACTTATAATGGTGAAAGTTCTCCATATGGTAGTGCCACGACAGCTGTCATCGACATCTCGTTTGCCAACTACAGGCCCACGAGTACTTACAGTTGGTTCATCCTGTGTTCGTCACTGACAAACATCATTGGTATCGAGAATATCAAGACCGACAACGTGACGAACATGAGCTACATGTTTAGTGGTTGTCGTAGCTTGACGAGCCTCGACGTAACGGGTTTCAACACTGAGAACGTGAAGACATTGTTAGCCATGTTTGAGGATTGTTCTTCCTTGAAGAACCTAGACGTGACGGGCTTCAACACCGCCAGCGTGACGAGAATGGACAATATGTTCAGCGGTTGCCGTAGCTTGACGAGCCTCGACGTAACAGGCTTCAACACTGAGAACGTTACAAGCATGAACGACATGTTTATGAACTGCTCTGGCTTGACGAGTATCGATTTGAGCAACTTTAATACTGCGAACGTTACGAGCATGGCCTACATGTTCCGAGGCTGCTCAGGCCTTACAAGTTTAGACATTAGCACCTTCAACTCGCAGAACGTTATAAACATGAACGATATGTTCTATGGCTGTTCAAGTTTGACAAGTCTCGACCTTAGCACCTTTAATACAGATAATTTGGTGTATATGGGTGCCACGTTTGGTGCCTGTAGTGCCTTGACGACCCTCGACTTGAGCAGTTTCAACACTACTAACGTGTCGAGTATGCGCTATATGTTATACGGTTGCGCCGCTCTGACAACCCTTGACCTGTCGAACTTCAATACGACAAGCATGACGGACATGGGTTCTATGTTCTATGGCTGTTCTGCTTTGACTACTATTTATGTGGGTGAGGGATGGAATATCGATAATTTGACTGAAAGCGCTGATGTATTCAAAGGCTGCACCGCTATTGCTGGTGGAGCAGGCACAACATACGATGCAGACCATACAGATTACACTTATGCTCACATCGATGGAGGCCCTTTAAATCCCGGTTACTTGACAGAAAAGAAATATGCTTATGCTTCGCTGAACGAAGATAATACTGTACTTACTTTCTATTATGATGGTCATAAAATGGATCGTGGCGGCATGAGCATTGGACCATTTAGTGAATATTCTGAAAAAGGATGGTATGATCAGAAGGGAACCATTACAAAAGTGGTGTTCGATGATTCATTTGCTCAATACACAGAGCTTACCAGTACTTTTACTTGGTTCGATCTGTGCAGTAATCTTGCTACCGTTGAAGGTCTTAGTAACCTCAATACGGAGAATGTTTTGAATATGCGAAGCATGTTCGAAGCATGTTCAAGTTTGACGAGTCTTGACTTGAGTAATTTCAACACTGCTAAAGTTAAAGATTTCGGCCTTATGTTTGCAGGATGTACTAATCTGACAACCATCTATGTTGGCGAAGGTTGGAGTACTGAGGGTGTAACGGAGGAGAGTACTTATATGTTCGCTGATTGTACAAGCCTAGTGGGCGGAGCTAGTACAAGTTATGATGATGAACATAAAGATGCCACCTACGCTCGCATAGATGGTGGAGAGGATAATCCTGGCTACTTAACAGGTAAAATTCTAGAACCATATGCTGTGTTGAAAGACAATGATGATGAAGTTATTGTTGATGAAGTTACTGTGAATGGAAATACGCTCACCTTTTATTATGATGGCCAGAAAACAGGGCGAAATGGGATGAGTGTTGGACCGTTTAATGATTCTAATAATCAATCATGGAGCAATGCTAGAGAGAGTATTACTTCGGTTGTCTTTGACGCTTCGTTTGCAAATTGTACAACTTTAACAAGTACGACTTTGTGGTTCAGCGGATTAGAAAACCTGAACAGCATTATAGGAATAGAGAACCTTAACACCGCTAATGTGACGGATATGAGAAGCATGTTCTATGGATGTTCTAGTTTAACAAGCCTTGATGTTAGCAACTTCAATACCACCAATGTAACGAACATGGCATGTATGTTCTATGATTGCTCAAAACTAACAAACCTTGATGTAAGCAAATTCAACACCGCCAATGTAACAAACATGACTGGCATGTTCATGCGCTGTTTTGGTTTAACAAACCTTGACGTTAGCAACTTTAAAACTGCCAATGTAACAGACATGTCTACTATGTTCTGTTACTGCCCTAATTTGACAAGTCTTGATGTTAGTAACTTTAACACCACCAACGTGACGGACATGTATGCCATGTTTAATGGTTGCTCTAGTTTAACAAGCCTTGACGTTAGCAACTTTAACACTGCCAAAGTAAAACTAATGAATTATATGTTCAAAGATTGTTCTGAATTAACTACGATATATGTTGGTAGTGGTTGGTCAACAGCTAGTGTTACAGACGGTAAAAATCTTTTTACAGGTTGCGTAAAACTTGTTGGTGGCGACGGTACTGAATATAGTGCAGACCATGTAGATGCTTCTTACGCCCACGTCGATGGCGGAGAGGATAATCCAGGCTACCTCACTGATAAATATGGGGTTGTGATTACTGTTAAGGAATGTACTCGTGAGTATGGTGCGACCAACCCTAAATTTGAGTACACTACTAAGGGCGCTGCCATCAGCGGTAAGCCTACTATTAGTTGTGGTGCTACAGCTACTTCGCCTGTAGGAACTTATCCTATCACTGTTTCCTATACAAAAGCTGAAGGCGAATCAATGTTGAATATCACCTGTGTCAATGGTTCGATGACAATAACCAAGGCTCCACTCACAATAACCGCTAAAAGCTACACCATCAAGCGCGGCGAGGAAATGCCTACTTTGGAGGCTACTTACACTGGCTTAAAGAATAGAGAAACGGATACGGTTTTCACCAAGAAACCGGTTATCTCTACTGTGGCAAAACCTGACACGCTGCCTGGAACTTATCCGATAGTAGCGTCGGGCGCTGAAGCCAAGAACTACGAGATGAGCTATGTTGACGGTACACTGACGATTACGGATGATGTGACAGTAACGGCCAATTCGTACACAAGAGTTTATGGCGATGATAACCCCACATTCGAGTTTACAAGTGAGGGGGCAACCCTGAGTGGCACACCAGCTATTACCTGCAGTGCCACAGCAACATCGCCAGTAGGTACTTACGATATTGTCATTGCAAAGGGCGATATTACTAATAGCACAGTAACGTGTGTAAATGGAACCTTGACGATAACCAAGGCACCGCTGACTATTACTGCAAAGAGTTACACCATCAAGCAAGGAAGGGCATTGCCAACACTTGAAGCAGAGTACTCTGGCTTTAAGAACAACGAAACCGATACGGTATTCACTAAAAAACCGATTGTATCTACTAACGCCACATCGGATAGTGAGCCAGGAACCTATGACATCACTGTTAGCGGGGCTGAGGCTACGAACTACGAAATGACGTATGTTAACGGTATACTGACCATCACAAAGAAAACCGAATCTTTTGATGGAATAGTACTTGTTGTGGAAGAAAATGGTAATATTGACGATGCTTTTGAAAGCTGTGGAGGAAAGGCCGAGGTTGCCAAGACGATTGCTGCTGTCGTATGGAACGATTCTACAGAGCTGAAAGCAGAGATGCTTGATGGCATTAGCAATCCTAACCTGCTGATATACGTTGGCGACGAGAAACTGGCACCTTCAGGCTTTAACAACGTAGTCATAAATGGTGTGGCCAAGAACATCAAACTTACTGATGGCGGTACTGGCAATTACAACTTCTATGTGCCACAGGAGTTCAAGGCCGACAGCATCAGCTACAGTCGCGAGTTTAAGCAGGCCACCCGCGATAGCGTAAGCCGTGGTTGGGAGGGTATCGCGCTGCCATTTACCGTTCAGACCTTTACTCACGAGGAGCATGGCAACATCAGTCCGTTTGGCAACGATGCCTGCGATTATCACTTCTGGTTGCGTCAGCCCACTGAGAATGGTGTGGTGAGCGCCAAGACCATTGAGGCCAACAAGCCTTACATCATCAGTATGCCTAACAGCGATGAGTATGAACCGGAGTTTAATCATGCCGGGTGGATCACGTTTGCATCAGCCAATGTAACTGTCCCTGTTACTAAGGTGGAGAGCGTATGGTTAGGAGATTCTGCACAGATTGTTCCTACTTTCCAAAATATTGAGGCT
>Ga0256404_1013471_pt1 | contig 10350 bp, 8 predicted proteins | sample RumenRJG_01DNA_FD_185990 | JGI IMG/M metagenome (GOLD analysis project Ga0256404, IMG submission 185990) | Bovine rumen microbial communities from Lethbridge, Alberta, Canada - RJG_01 | ecosystem: Host-associated > Mammals > Digestive system > Stomach > Rumen | place: Canada: Alberta | collected...
AGCAAACATACTTGTTACCTCTTCTATGATGTAATTCTTTAATTATTATTAAAATTAATTGTTGTCATTTCAATCATTTTATAAAATAAATACGTATGAAAAAGCAATCGCTTATCTTTGTATTATCTCTTTTCTTGTTTGGTGGATGTGCATCCTCTAGTGAAGGAGGTTCAACGTCTACCGATATAAGTGGTTCCAATTCCACCAGTAATCCTACTACAGACTCATCAAGTAGCTCTTCTAGTAAACCGATAAATGATTACATTGAGCCGATCGAGTCAATTCAAGATACAACGATTTTGCATGCTTGGGATTGGAGGTTAAATGATATCAAGTCATATTTACCAAAAATTGATAAATATGGTTATAAAACTATCCAAATATCTCCAATGCAACCACATTTAGATAAACTCAAATGGAAGGACGAATCCACTGCTAGTCAATGGTTCAAGTTATATCAACCACTTGATTTTGAAGTCGCTAATAATGATGACAATTTATTAGGCAATAGATCAGACTTAGTTTCTTTATGCTCTGAAGCTAAAAAATACGATATCGACATAGTCGTTGATATAGTTTCCAATCATTTAGCAGGTGGAGGCAGACAATATAATGATCAAGTTTATACCAAATATCCGCTTCATCCTTATATTGGCAACACCGACGATGGAAGCATCCAAAAGACAGTTCAAGGATGCGTTGGTGGATTACCTGATGTCGATACATCAAATACGGAAGTTCAAAACAAAATCATCTCGATGTTAAAAGACTACATCGATTGTGGTATTAAAGGTTTTAGATTTGATACTGCGAAACATTTAGAGACACCTGATGATGGCGAATGGGCTTCGAATTATTGGCCTAATGTTTTAGGAAGCGTCACTAGTTATGCAAAAACAAAGAATGTCGACCCATATTATTATGGAGAAATTCTTTATACATGTGGAACCGGTAGAAGTTATTCTTCGTATACAAAGTATATGTCTGTAACCGATAATCGTATGGGTTCAGATGTATTAAATGCTGTTAAAGCATCAACCACCAACAATCTAATTAAAGATTATCCAACTGGAGTCGAAGCCGACAAACTTATGCTCTGGGCGGAATCACATGATACATACGCTAATACTCCAACTGAAACAGGTGGAGTTTCTCAAGAAGTAATTAACCGCGCATTTGCGATTCAAAACACAAGAAAAGATGCGAGTAGTTTATATTTTGCTAGACCTCAAAATATGGGTGTTAAAATGTGCGAGATTTATGAAAATGGTTGGATAAATGCGGAGATAATTGGCTCCAACTACTTCCACCGCATCTACAATAAAAAGGCTGAGAATAGATTTATTGAAAACAATTGTTATATCAACGTTAGAGGTGAAGGAAAATATGCTGGAGCGGCAATCGTTTCTCCTAGCGGAGCCTCTTCAGTCACCTTCGATTTAAAAGGCGTTGCTAATCAAAGCTATATCGATTTAGCGAGCGGTAAAACATATGTTTATAAAGGAAGTGAAACCATCTCGTTAACTAACGGCTGCGCTTTCCTAGTTCCTGAAGAGCTAACCGAAGGTTTCGATATCGATTTTGGCCCAACTGAAGGCTATAACTCAAGCATCGTCATTCAAAATGCGAATGCGAATAAAACATATTTTTGTTGGAATTGGACAAATAATTACGATGGTTCGTTATTGATGTTCAGCCAAGATAATGATGCAATCGGAGTAACTCTTTCAGCTAACAAAAACTATCTCATCGCTGAATGTGATAAAGGCACCACTGTTTCTAGTTTCGATTGGAGCAAAGTCAATAGGCAAACTAACGACCTTTACTATAACGGCTCGCAAGTAATCTATTCTTATAGTTCATTACCTTGGAAATAGTTGTTTTTAAGATATTCTTCAAATTCTAACGGTCCATGAACGACCGTTTTTAGTTTACTTATAATAAAAGTTCCAGTTAAAGCAATCCCGTCTTTGTTAAAGGCATATAAATAATTTTTGCCATTAAAAATGTTAGGATAAAGGAGAGGAAAATCATATTTGATACATACTTTATGTATCTCTTTCCTTTCCTTCTTGTTTCGAACGAATAATCCGATTAATTCATTTTTCATTTTTATTCCTCCTATAAATCCATAAAGAAGAAATAAAAAGCTCCCATCGTTTGATAGGAGCGTTTTAACAAGTTCTCCCATCATTCAAGCTTTAGCACTTTGCCTTAATTAAGGTAAGTTGCTGGTGGATCACAGGGCTTGTCCCTAACCACTCTCTTTATGGATGAATTAATTATAACTGACTTTATTTGTTTTTGTAATATTCTTCACCTTTATATTTCCATAATGGAATATATTTAGAAGTGTGCTTTTGATAAGTTTTATATTCAGGATATTTCTTACTAGAAATAGATTCACCAAAAATAGAACTACCTAAGAATAATAAGATAAGAAGCATTGAGCCAAGAATTGACCAGTTAAATACTCCGTTAACTGCGACACCTGCACCGATTACACACAAATATAAGAAGACCCAGATTGATTGTTCACCTAAATAGTTAGGATGACGAGATCTAGCCCATAGTCCAGTAGTATTGAATCCTCTATTATATGGAGCAGGTAAATCTGATAGTTTCTTTCCACCTTCGAGAAGAATTGATCTAGTTGTATAGAAATCCATTTGTTGTTCATCAGCAATGGTTTCGATGAATAAGAAGAATAAGGCTCCTCCAAATGCAACATAATCAAGTACACCTAAGGCATTAACTGAATCCATCACTGCTACTGAAGGTAATGTAATTGCCAAAACAATGAAGTTTTGATAGATACAAATGAAGAATAAATCGAATAAAGCCCATAAAGCTCTATTTTTAAGCACGCTATTAGAGCGTAACACAGCCCAACGATAATCTTCTTCGCCTTCCCAGAATTTAAGCTTATATGCTCCTTTTCTAGCAAAATTGAATGTTAATCTTAATCCCCATAATGTAACAACGATAGCAAATAAGACTAAACGAGGTTTGAAGTCACCTTTAAAAGCAACGACCCAGGTATAAGCAATTGGAAGAAGACTCCAAAGCTTATCCATTTGTGAATTGTTATGAGCAATTTCACCAACAACGAAACAATATAAGACGCTTGCGCCACAAATAATTCCTAAGATAAGAAGCGTTTCTTTTTGAGTTTCGCTGAATGATGGGAAAGCAAAAACAATTCCTAAAACCGACATTGTTAGAGTGATAAGAACCACTAAAATAGTTTTGATTTTGTCCATAATTTTCTCCGAAAACAATACGTATATTAAAAATGATTCATTGTCTTTAGTCAAGAAAAAGGAATCTTTGCTTAAGCAAACCTAAATAATTATTCATTAGAAAACGATACTAATCTTTTTCTCTTGTGAACATAAATACCTGCTGATTATTCGGCGAGTATTTACATAGTAAAACAAACGGTATCATGGCAAAAATCCAATAATTTGATCCTAAGCCTAGATAATATGCATATTGATTGTGAGCGAAAATGAAGTCCAACGAACCAACGATGATAATTAAAATCGCACATATTAAGTTTTCATATAAATTGTAGCGGTCACCATAGAAGAATGTTTGGGCATTGACTTTGCCATATTTTCTTTCGTAATAAAGTCTTATGCCAAATGTAATATACATGAAAGAAACCGAGACTACTGATAATGGTAAGAAACCATTTGGGAACCAGAAGTTTATAAAGATGTTTTCCTCCACTCCATATGTTAAAGCATAGCTATTGCTTAAGAAATAAGTGGTAATTAATAGACCTAAAGGAATCAAAGACAAACTATGCCAAATGATACGAACATATTTCTTTTTGTTTCCTATAAATGGTGGTTGGAAGAATAAGAAGAGGAATATTAGATAATGAATCGCGACTACTTGGAAGGCGTTGGATGGAACATATTTATAAATAAGTCCAGCAAAGTCATAACCCCAAACATTAGTTAAGGCGATCAAAGCAGTTTCAACCGTCGCGATGAACGAGAAGATGATAATGTTAAAGACAATTGTTTTAAACAAGGTTTCAGGCTTTTTGATTCGACCAATTAAAACAAAGTGTTCTAGGAAGATACCTGCTAACAAAGTGATAGATAACACTTTTGGAACGTTCTCGTTTGCCATAAAAGCAGGGAATGGTAAACCAACCTTAGATAAAAGAACTAAAAGCAAGGTTAAAACAGAGCCTACTTGCAACACTTTTGCAATGACGATGACAAATATGTCTGGTATACCAACGTTCAGCCTGATATCTTTCGGTAACGGTTCAGTATTAGTTTTTATATTATCTGCCTCAGTCGTTACTAGACGAGGTTTGATGTTTTTTAAGAGTGATCTCAAGAAAATATTAAGGCAAATAAAGAAGCCAATAATGCTAGGGAAAATTAAAAATAACGAAGTTACTTGTAGGCCATAATTCACGACTCGGCCATGTTCTCTATCCGCTAAAAAGTCATGATAGAAAGAAACTTCACGACCTAATGATTCGGTTAACAAATATGAAAAATATCGTTCAGCATCATCTAAGCATTGATTGACCGATTCAATAACAAATTCATCAGTTATTTCGACATCACTATAAGTGATATTTCTAAAATTATAGAATTCTTTGATGTTTCCGCCTTCGTAAACGAAGTTACAAGCAAAGTAAATGCTATCGGTCCAACTGCCGAAATGGAATTCGCAAACCTTTGAATCGATTCCTAAGTTAGATCCAAAGCGATAATGGTAACGACATGTTCCATAGTCTTCAAGCAAATAAGTAGTCGAATATGTACATTCATTGAAGTACATAATGCTATCGGTTTGATAAAAAAGAATAGTCGCTGTATCAGGAGCGTTTTTGTAATCGATATATCGATATGGTAAAGAAGTAACTAGGTCGTGTCCGATTTTACCTGTTTCATTTACAACTTGTTTAGTTTCGTTATATGTTGGTCCATATGAAACAGCAATATTACTAGTTGCTGCATTTAATAAAATTGTTCCAACTATTGTTGCTGTTAAAAAGAAAGCAGATAAAGATCCGAAAACAATTCTTTTAGTTTTTACTGAATGTTTTTCGGCAGTGATTACTTTATCTTTTGTTGGAGCAGGATAGGCATCAGGACCTTCAAAAGATATTTTTTCCTCGTAAAATGATTCAATCTTTTCAAGAGTTTTTTTCGACGGTCTAAAATAACCGTTTTCGAGTAGATATAATCTAAAACGAGCAATTCCAATTGCTTTAGCAGCATCTTTAAGAGAAAGATTTTTCTTTTCTCTTAATTCAATTAAATGAACGTTGTAATTGCGCATTTTATTACCAACTTACCTATAAAATAGTATACTTAATTCCAATGAGAATTAAATTTAAAATTATTCTTTTATTTCCTATCTTATTCTCGGCAGTCAGTTGCTCAAAGTCGGATAAGATTACTTTTCAATGCGTTGGCTTAAAATTCGATACATATTATAACGATTCATATTTCCTACTTGATAACCGTGAACCTCATGAAGAAATTGCTCTAGCATCTCATGCGATGGCTCTAGCAACTTTTTCAGGCGATGAAGATTATTCTAAACGTAGTTTATATCTTCGCGATTTATGGAACGAAGAACATTTTGATAACATTTGGATGAGCCCATCTTTCTATGTAAAACCAGAAACCGATTCAATCGCTTATGGTGTCGCTAGTAAATATATCAGCCAAGGCGATCAAGGATTCACTCTTGTAGCAGTTGCTGTTAGAGGCGGTAATTATGAAGGGGAATGGGCTAGTAATTTCACTTTAGGAACCGATGGCAATTCCCAAGGATTTGATGAAGCTAGCGATATGGTTATGGAAGGTATTGGTGAATATATCACTAATTATGAAATAACTGGCAAAATCAAACTATGGATTGCTGGATATTCTCGAGCTGCAATTACGACTAATATGTGCGCTGGTAAAATCTTAAATAAACTTGTAAGTCGCGAATATCTTGCTGACAAAATCTACTACAGTAGCGATGATGTCTATGCCTATTGTTTTGAACCTCCAATGGGTGTTCAAACAACTTTAGCAAATGCACGAAGTGATCTATATCATGGCATTCATAACTTTGTTAATTATAACGATCCAGTTCCTCTAGTCGCTCCTTTTGAATGGGGCTTCACTAGATATGGGACCGACCACTACTATCCAGATCGTATCAATGATATTTATTTTGATGAAACCGAAAGAAAAAAGATTGTTTCGCTTCACCACTTCACTTTTGGAGCGCAAAACTTTGCTGATTACGCAGTCGATGAATGGAAATTCTTTGATGTTGGTCCAGAAGTAGCTGCTAAAAATAATTTACCTAGAGAAAGTGTCAATCCTTCCTTAGGAAGATTTGCTCGTACATTAATTAATGAACTTGCTGTTAGAGGCATTACAAGTCGTGAACTATATGTCGATTTAGTTCAAGAGGGAGTTCGTGAATTAATGGCGACTATCATGGGGCTAAATCCTGACATCGAAAAAATTAACATGTCTAACTTAGTCCAAGTCATATTTGAATATGATTTTATCAAGACCTTAATCAATGAATTAATGGAAGATCAATCATCCGAATTCGCAATGGATGTTGAAATGTTGTTCTTACAAGTCTTTGGAGCAAACAAAGATAATTTTGATACCATCCACGACTTATATAAGAAAAATTATTATTTCTTCAATATGCTTAGCAATGCTTTCTCAGTTAGAAAAGATATTGTTGCCCAACTTCTCTACCGAGATAATGCGATGAATATTATTAACACTCATATGCCAGAAATATCTTATTCTTTCTTATGCGCGACTGATTCACGCTTCTATGGCGATAAGAAATGCAAACTTAATGATGGAAAATATAATATTCTTCACATCGAGAAACCAACTTCATTTACTCTCATTGAAAAGAACATTAAAAAGGATGTCTTCCGCTATAAAGATGGCGTGATGTCTAGCAAACATTTATCCGCTGAAAAATATGCTGATGGAAGTATCGATATTTATCTACCAACCAATGGAGAATATGAATATATTTCCGATGCGTTAGGTATTGAATTATCCTATGTAGATCCGCTTGAAGGCGTAACTTATTCTGTAAGTGATCTACCTATCAATGGGGAAATATAAAAATATAGCTTAAAACTAAATTAACACTGGTTTTGCCGGTGTTTTTTTGCAAATAAATGCCGAATTGTATCGACACATTTATTCGATTATGTCTTTCTTTCACCAAAAAATACCAATTCCGAGAAAAGAAATTACTCTTTTTCACCAAACAATACCATGTTCAATCATTAATTACACCTTTTTGCAGGTTGCTCAGTATTGACGGATGGTATGGGTGATAATACCTGATTACCCTGCACTCATTTGATTTAAGCAGTAATTCGAGTTCCTCTTTCTAGCTCACGATATCAAAGGAATATACATGCCTGTCATAATCATTCATCATGATCAAACAGTTCTTGAAACTTCCATAGTTCATTGCGCTTGGAAAATACGAACCATAGGTATCGCGCGAAACTCTTCCTTGTCAGATTGATATCCATCTTCCCATTCTCAGCTATTGTGTAGACGCAATAGGAGTTGACATCTGTCTTTTTGTCTTAGTGATGATATCCATTGAATTCACTGGCAGATAGTTCGCTGAGCGTTGAAACAAACAGTTCTTTTTTCCAAAAAATGAGGCTTTCCTTGTTGTTGATGAAGTTAGAGACATCTGCTTTAGCCTCTTCATAATTGACAGATTCAAATTTGGCTTTCAGCAATTCTTTTACTTTATCCAATGTTAGGATTTCATCGTCACCAATGATTCCACCAGTATTCTTCAGTTTGTTTTCAAGATATCTGAGATTGATTTTGCTTCTTTTTCCAATATAGAAAAGATAATCATAATAATCTCTTCCCTTCACATGGTTTTTATAATTTCTGCATAAAATTGCATGTATCTTGCCAGCAAACAAAGTGGCTTCATCAAATATAAGCACTTCATACGGAGCAGGCAACATTTGGTATCTGAATTCAGTGACACCATCCCTTGGGTTATCCGTATCTAATTCAAACTTGATCTTTATCTTTTGATTGGACACTATTCTTCTTGCATCTTCGCTTTTTGGAAAAAAGGACATCATGAGCATCAGCGTGTTTCCTTTGAGAAAAGCACTTTGTACAGCTTTATTTTCGTCTTTGTTTTTTGATTCAATGCTTATGTCTATCCCATAGGATTGGAATTCTTTTTCTAGTGCAGGAAAATAGGCCTCCAATTGAAAGCTTGGATCTTTTTCCAGTAAAGCGAAATCAAGATCTTCACTGAAACGATTCAAACCATGAAAAATGCGTAAGCATGTCCCACCATAAAAAGCCGCCTTATCGAAGAAACCACCGCGAGACAGACCAGCCAAAGCTATTTCTTGCATGATTTCTTTGATGGCGTTTTCTCTTTCCTCGTTGTTTTGCGGTTTATATCTATCCAGCATTGTTTCAATCACACTGTTCATGGTCATATTCCTTTCTGATCAATTTAATCAGCATATCCAAATTGGTTTTCCTATATAGAGTTGCCAATCTCATCATTGATTTGAAATCACAAGTGGAGAATTCGTCTTCATCCATTCTTTTGTCAACAAACAACAGTTCTTTCAGATCTTTGATGTTTCTCACTACTCGCCACTTAGACAAAGAATCGCAGATGGCTTTTTCCTTGGTGGCAATCTTGACGATATATTCCCCGCTTTCCAAATAAGTCAAACCTTCTGAGAACGCAGGAGCAGGAATATCACTGTATTCATATCTGCCAAACTTATTCACAAATGTTTTGTTCTTTCTGACGTTTAAAGTTGCGGATGTCACAGCCACTGACTTTTCAGGTATCAATCCATAATAAGACAATGCCCAATCAAAGCTAAGATAAGAGGGGGATAGGATTGAAGATGCCAAAAGACAGGGATTGACTCCACCATCGGTTTCATATATACCCCTGGTAAGTCGGATAAGAACACCGCTGTCTGTATCTCTTTTGATTTTATCTAGTGGATTGCTATAATCGCTGTACTTCCTTCTTAACATTGAAGTGGTAATTATCATATTTGCACCTCCAAATACAATTATATTGGATTTAGCGGAGATTACAAACAAATTTTAACTAAATTACATTCTCTATAAACTTTCCAAGATGAAAAAGATTAACCTCGATCATACCAATTCGGGGCAAAAATGCAGATGTTCATTATCCTTATATAATAAAAACGACCTTTGACAGGCCGCTTCTGTATCGATGATGTCTCCATTTAACCATTTTGATACAATTGCACCCAATCACTGCGTGAAGTTGCACCCAATCGAGGCATTTGCACCCAATTTTTGCACCCAATTTTGAAGGGCGGGTATGGAGTTTCGAACCCTAAGTTGATGGAAATTCTAATATCAACTTTTGGATTTTATTTATTGTATCATAGTCACTACCGAGGTCAAGAAAAAAGACCCACCACTAAGTGAGCCTTATTCGATTTTGCCTTAATACTTTGTATTAGTCCTTTTCCAAGACACATAACTTACATTTGCTAACATAGAAAAGCTAGCAAAGAAGGCACTGAGCTTGTTTTACCAAACACTATAACCATTACGATAAGTTATGGTAATTGATTTAATGTATCTATAATCGCTATCATTATAAGTGGTTACGTCATTTCGTTTTTGTAAAATTAATTTAACGACTCTTCCTCTTCCACCAACATCATGAGAATTAGTCCAGTAGTCAGAAAATTCTTGACCACTTACGAAATCGTCTGATCTGTCGCTTAAAATATTAACTTCTTCAGATACCCTTATCGTAAAACCGTCATAGTCGTTTGAATTGTTAATAGTCGTGATTCTAATGCTCTTAATATCGCTAAATTGAGCACGAATCATAATTCTATATTCGTTACCTTTCCATAACTTGAATAAGGTTTCGCCATCATATCCATAAAGCGAATCTTGATATTGTGGTTCAATTTCTGTTCCGTTTTGAGTAATGATGACTCCCGCGCTTCTCCCATAATTAGAACCAGTACGATTAGAAACGTTCATTGTAAAATCATGATAATGATCCATTCTTTCAGGAACAAAGAAACGTAATGGGTGATTTAATGAGTGGGAATAACTGACAAAACCCGCAAAGCCTTGAAAACACTGGGGTCTTAAAGCGGAAACGGGGCATTTGATAGCAAATTGATAGCAGATACCAAAACCGGAGGGTGTTCCAGTGAATGCCCTCCTGATTTATTTGGGGAAACGGGTAAAATAATTTCTTGTTTTTTAGAGCGTACTATGATATACCGCTATTATCCTGATT
>Ga0256404_1013472_pt1 | contig 10349 bp, 9 predicted proteins | sample RumenRJG_01DNA_FD_185990 | JGI IMG/M metagenome (GOLD analysis project Ga0256404, IMG submission 185990) | Bovine rumen microbial communities from Lethbridge, Alberta, Canada - RJG_01 | ecosystem: Host-associated > Mammals > Digestive system > Stomach > Rumen | place: Canada: Alberta | collected...
AGTGATAGCCAAGGCTCTGGCCAAGGCCACACGCTGCTGCTGACCACCGGAAAGTCTTTCCGGCATACGATCGCGATATTCATCGATTTTCATCAGCTTTAAAAACTGGTCCGTCTTGGATGCGATCTCTTCCTTAGGCAGTTTGCGGTTCTTCAAGCCGAACGCCACGTTGTTTTCAACCGTCATATTCGGGAAAATCGCGTAGTTCTGGAAAACCATGCCGATATTACGTTTTGCGGGATCCATATCATTTATCCTGGTATCGCCAAAATAAAAATCTCCTCCTTCGATGGAGTTAAAACCAGCAATCATACGTAATAATGTCGTCTTACCACATCCAGATGGACCAAGGAGGGTAAAAAATTCACCCTCCTTGATATCCAGTGATAAGTCAGAAATTATTGTATTATCGCCGTATTTCTTCACAGCGTCACGAATCTTGATATTAACACTCATATTTCCAACCTCACTTGTTTGATTATTGTTTTAAGAAAATATTATTGTTTTGCAGCGTTGAACATTTCAGTCCAGCGAGTCTGCCATTCCTTCTTGTGTGAACCACAGAGTTCCATATCTTCATAAACGACATTGATCTTGGAGAACGGAGTCATCAGTTCAGAAGTGTTGGCAATGTTCGGGTTGACCGGACGAGCTGTCGTCTTAGCAATCTCGTTCTGACCTTCATCGGAAATCAGCCAATCCATGAACAGTTTTGCGTTTTCCATATTCGGAGCGTTCTTGATGATAGCTGCACCGGCAGGGAGCCAAACAGCACCTTCAGAAGGATAAACCAGACGAACGATCTCTTTGCCTAAAGCAGACTGGTCGACCAGTAGACCGACACATGGATCTTCATAGGAAACACCAACGACATATTCGCCTTCATAAGTGCCCTTGTAGATTGCGGAAGAACCATCAATGATGACACCGTTCAGGTTCTTGGCAAAAGTGTTGACCCATTCCCAAGCCTTCTCATCATATGGCTGATCGCCCTTGACTAAAAGCATGTTGGTCAGTTCAGCCCATGCACTGGAAGAAGAAGCCGGGTCACCCATAGCGATCTTGCCGAACAGTTCAGGCTGTAACAGATCTTCATAAGAATCGAATTCATCGATATTCAAACCGAGTTTCTGATATTCTTCGACGTTTACCAGCAAAGCAGCGGAACCATCCAGGCAATAGTGGGTAGTGATGCCGTTGAAGTTCTGGTAAGCTTCAGGGAGCTTGTCATCACCTTTCGCAACATACGGTTCAAACAAAGGAACATATTCCTCATTGAAAGAGTTGGCATAGTTCATGCCGCCGTACATGACATCACCCTGCGGGTTGTCTTTTTCAGCAGCAATTCTTTCCAGACATTCACCGGTCTTGGCAGAGATGAACTGGACATCGATGCCGTACTTTTCACCGAAAACTTCTGCAGCTGCCACTAAGGCATCAGAGTTTGGCGAGTAGATTACCAGACTGCCGCCGCCGACGGTTTCTTCGCCTTCAGCCGGAGTCTCTTCCTTCTGACCGCAGGCCGCCAATGTGAAGACCATCAGAGCGATCATCAGTAAGCTTAAAAGTTTTTTCATTTTTACCTCCCGGGGTTAATAAATCCCCTTAAATTAATTATAGTACTATTTGTAAACGGTTTCATTCCTTGATTAAAAAAAAGACGAGTACTTCTACTCGTCTTCATCCATAAAGTCAAAACTGTAATCCTGTATAAATACCTGATCACCGTTTTTGCAGCCCCGCTGTCGTAAGGCATCATCCAGCTTCATCTTGGATAAAGCGCGGGAGAAACGCAGGATCGAATCATCATCCTTGAAATTGGTATTTCTGAACAGACGCTCGATCTTTTCACCTTCAACCCGCCAGACACCGTTGCCTTCATTGAAGATCTTGAACTGCTCAGGTTCTTCATATTTATATACAACCTTCTTGTCTGCCTTGTTCGGATCATAAAGCGGGAACTGCGGCAATTCCTTCAGCATATCCTTTGCCTTGTATAAGACCGGCGAAAGTCCCTCGTTGATTAACGTCGTCGTTTCAAAGATTTCGACATCCGGATAGGCTTTTTTAAAGCGTTCGAGATTCTCTGGCGCATTGTCTAAGTCCATCTTGTTGGCAACCACGATCTGCGGACGTTCCGAGAGATTGCCGGGATACCTCTTGAGTTCCTCGTTGATGACTTCGTAGTCATTTAAAGGATCTTCCCTGCCCATGTCCAGGACATGGATGATCAAACGGCAGCGTTCAATGTGTTTCAGGAATTCGTGGCCTAAGCCCTTTCCTTCCGAAGCTCCTTCGATCAATCCCGGCAAATCAGCCATGACAAAGGAAGAATCACCGACCTTCACCATGCCAAGCTGCGGTTTCAGTGTCGTAAACGGATAGTCGGCGATTTCCGGTCTGGCATTGCTGACAACGGAAAGCAAGGTCGATTTGCCAACCGACGGCAAGCCAACCAGGCCAACGTCAGCTAAAAGCTTCAATTCGACTAAGACGTTTCTTTCTTCGCCCGGCGTACCTAAAGTCGCATGGTCCGGCGCATTGTTGCGGGAAGACTTGAAGTGGAAGTTTCCCCTGCCGCCTTTGCCACCCTGGCAAATGACTTCCTCGGAATCCAAGGTATTCAGATCGGCGATCACTTCATCCAGATCAAGATCCTTGACGATCGTTCCCAAGGGAACTTTGACGATGACATCATCCCTGGAAGCGCCGTACATGTTGTTGCTCTTGCCGTTTTCGCCGTCCTGTGCGCGGATCATCTTGGAGAAACGCAGATCGAGCAGTGTCGACTTGTTGGTATCGACCTTGAAGATGATCGAACCGCCGTTGCCGCCATCGCCTCCCGAAGGACCGCCAAGCGGATTGTATTTTTCACGCTTAAAAGCGACGATGCCGTTACCGCCGTTTCCTGCCTTCAGTTTCAGTTTTACTTTGTCTATAAATTGCATGGTTTTCTCCAGAGTTTAAAAAAGCCCATAAAGGGCTTTGCATTCAATCGGTTAAATTAAGCAGCCGGATAAACGGATACTTTTGTTCTCTTCTTGCCTAAGTGTTCGTATTTAACAACACCGTCGATCAGACAGAACAGAGTATCGTCTCCGCCCTTCTTAACGTTCTCACCCGGATGAATCTTAGTGCCTCTCTGGCGGTAGATAATGGAACCGGCTGTTGCGAACTGACCGTCTGCCAGTTTCGCACCCAGACGTTTAGACTCGGAATCACGTCCGTTCTTGGTCGAACCTACACCTTTTTTAGAAGCGAAGAACTGAATATTCAGTACATATTTCATGTTGTTTTACTTCCTTTCTACTCTAATGAAGTCTCCATATGAGGCTTCGATCGTTTTTAACTGCGTAATTACCAGTTCGAAGTAATGCTGAACAATCTCCGAACCGCTTTGATCAACTATCGTGATCCTGTTTTCTGACTGAGAGATCTGCACATTCTCTTCAAGCGCATCCAATGCATTCATGAATCCAAACATGATTGAACTCACGGAAGCACAGATCAGATCTTTTCCATACGCTCCGTATTCTGCGTGTCCGCTTACATCCAGAGATCTGTAGAGATCCTCATCGGCCTGAAAGATTGCCTTGATCATTAGCCGATCTTTTCAACAGTCAACTTGGTGTATGGCTGACGATGACCCTGCTTGCGTCTGGTCGAACCGGTTTTCTGTTTGTACTTGAAGATAACGATCTTCTTTTCCTTACCCTGTTTTTCGACTTTGCAGGTGACCTTAGCTCCGTCAACATACGGAGTACCTAATGTCAAGCCATTGTTCTCGAGGGCAACCACCTTGTCAAAGACATACTTCTTGCCTTCTTCAACATCCAGCTTTTCAACATAGATGCTCTGGCCTTCTTCGACTTTCAGCTGTTTGCCGCCAGTTTCAATAATTGCGTACATAGCGCACCTCCTTTATTTTAGATTCAGACTCGCCATTAAGGTGATCAATCGATACTTAAACCTTCTCTGAGCGGTTGTAATCCCCTCTAAGGAGAGACTACAACGTAAATATCATAGCAGATAAGAAAACAATTTTCAATGAGAAAATCCTTATTTTATCGCCTTTTCTTCGCTGTATTGTGCTTTCATAAAATGACCGCTGTCTATCATCAAGGGATCGAGTATCTTCAGCTTGGACATCGGTCCGATCTTCAGCTTGACCAGGATGCGCAAAGCGTGTTTGGAAGAAATGTCATGGACAAAGCGCATCTTCATGATCTTGAGTTTATAGGCCTTGCAGGCATCATACAGTTCCGGGAAGCGGTCGGCCTGATAGATCAGATAAGCTACCCCGTTTGCCTTCATGAATTTTCTGAAACAGGCAAACAGTTCTTCCAATGGCAGTGATTCTTCAAACATCGCCTCTTTCAGATAAAGATCATCCGTCACGTTGTTCATCTCGAAAAACGGCGGATTGCATATAACGACATCGACCGGATCGATGGACAGCTCCTGTACTTTGCAATGATGCAGCTCAAAATCTTTGCTGTAAGAGGAAAGATTCTTTTTCGCTGCCGCCAGAGCATCTTCGTGAATATCCACACCGATCAGTTTGTCCGCTCCTTTTTCGTGCGCATACAGCAATAAGGCTCCGCTGTTGGTGCCGATGTCCAGAACGCTTTTGTGTTTCATCGGATCCAGAAACATGCCCAAGGCGACCGTATCGGTATTGACCTTATAAGTGCAGCCTGTCTGGTCAAATTCATAATCGATGTAGGGCAGATAGTCACTCTTCATTCTCGTAATCCTTATCAAGCTCAAACCAGAACGTTGAACCTTCGCCCAGCTTCGACTCAACGCCGTAATGGGCCTTGTGGGCCTCCAGGATCGCTTTGGCGATCGCCAGACCCAGACCGGTCGAATTCACCGAACGGTTGAAATTCTTATCCACTTTATAATAACGGTCCCAGATATACGGCAATGCTTCTTCGCTGATGCCGTTACCGTTGTCGATGACTTCCAGGCGCACCTTGTCTTCGCTGTCGCGTATTCGGACGGTGATCTTGGAATCCGCATCGGAATACTTCAAGGCGTTGGAAAGGAAGTTGTAGATGACCTGGGAAAGCTTGATCTCATCGGCATAGACGAAACAGTCATCCAGATCCAGGATCAGCTTGATGTTCTTTTCACTGATCGCCTGCGACAGCAGAAGAACCACCTTGTTGACACATTCCTTCAGATCGAAGTTGTCCCGGTTGATCTCGATGACCCCGGACTGCAGCTTGGAAAGTTCGGACATGTCAGTTACCAGCTTATTGAGATATTCCGTCTCCTGCAGGATGACATCCAGATGTTCGTTTCGCTTCTTGGGATCATCACCGGAAATATCTTTGATCATCTCGGCATAAGCCTTGATCATCGTCAAAGGCGTCTTGATATCATGGGAGACATTGGCAACCAGGTCTTTTCTGAGTTCATTGACCTTGGAAAGCTTTTCCGTCGCATCATCCAGCGTCGAAGCCAGATCATTGATCTCGGAAAAAGAATTGGTCTCAAATTTGGCGTTGTAATCGCCTTGTGCCAGTTTATTGGCCTCATCCTTCATCTTGACGATCGGCAAAGAGATCCTTCTTGCCAGAAACATCGCAACGATCAAAGCGATGAAGATGACGATCGCCGCAATGTAAAGATACTGGTTCAGAATGAAATCGATATAGGATTCCACCGGCTCCAGCGGTGTGTTGATGACCAGATAGTAGTTTGCCAGATTGGTCTTGATCTGTTTGCCGTACAAAAGCATCTCCATATCCGCATAAGGAGACTGGATGGCCAAAGAATATGGATTTTCCTTCTTGATCTGCTCGATCATCTTTGAAGGCTCCTGTCTTACGATCAGCGTTTCTTCACCGATGGTGATCGGCTTATCCAGCATGCATAACTGTCCCAAAGAATCCGGCGGGTAATAGATGCCTTCGCCGTTTTCGTTGTAGATGATGGCACAGACATTGTTGCCGATGATCATGCGGGCAGCCGAATCGATGTCCTTGCTGTTGACGTCATCGTCCAGCAATAAAGACTCCATCGTATCCGACAGCGCATTGATGGTTTTAATTCGGTCATCGCGGTAATACGGCTTGATAAGCAATACCAAAAGAGATCCCAGCAGCAACATGATGGAAACCGAGAATCCCAGAAAGTACAGCCAGGTCGAAAACCTGATCCCGCGGAAATTAAACTTCAAACTTGTATCCCATACCTCTTACCGTCACGATATGATCCGCATAAGGCCCCAAATCCTTTCTAAGCATCTTGATATGCGTATCGATCGTACGGTCATCATCGTAATAATCCATTTCCCAGACCGCTGAAAGAAGCTTGTCACGGCCTAAGGCAATGTTCTTGTTTTCAACCATATAGATCAGAAGATCGAGTTCTTTCGGTGTCAGAGTGACCTTCTTGTTGTCGATCGTCACGCTTCTGCCCAAGACATCGATCACCAGTGTGTCGATCACGTATTTATCTGCACTCTTTGGCGCATTGCGTTCGCAGACCACACGTATTCTGGCCATCAGTTCTTTCGGTGAGAAAGGCTTGGTCACATAGTCATCGACACCCAGATCAAAAGAGAAGAGCTTGTCGTCTTCCTCTGTACGCGCCGACAACATGATGACCGGTACATTCTTGATCGCCTTGATCTTCTTGCAGGCGGAAAAGCCATCCAGTTCAGGCATCATGATATCCAGAATGACGCAGTCATAGTTGTTTGCGGCAACCATGTCGATGGCATCCTTGCCGTTTGAAGCCTGATCACATTCATAGCCCGATGCCTTGGCATATTCCGAAACAACTTCTCTGATCTTGATCTCGTCATCGACGATCAGTATTTTCATGGCTCATTCCTCCTACAGAACTTCCATTGTCCTCACCAGACAGGAAGTCTCTTTTTCCATTTTTCCTTCAAACACCAGATACTTTCCCTTGATCAGCTGGGAAGAATGCATCGCATAGACTTTCGGCATGACCGCCAGGGAGATTGAACCTTTGTCATCCACCAGATCGACAAAAGCCATCATATCGCCCTTTTTGGTTTTCAGGGACTTGACCCGCTTGATCAGCCCGAAGCCTTTTACGTTTCCGGTACTTACAGATAAATTATACAGATTATCCGTCTCGATGTTGTACTTCTTCTTGACGGCAATGATCGGATTGAAACTGAAATAGAAACCCAGCACGCTCTTTTCGTTTTCCGCCAGGACCATGTTGTCATCATTGAGTTCTTCAATGATCGGCGCATCGTCATAATCCGCCATCAAGGAGATCTCTCCTTTATGGGCATTGGCATACATGATGACGTTGTTCAATGATGAGATCATCGTATGCCGGCTGTGCTTGAATTCATCGAAAGCACCGGCATAGATCAAATTCTCGATTACGTTTCTTTCAACGCCGCGCTGGATGAGTCTTTTCACCGTCTGCACATAGTCGCTGTACAAGCCGTTTTCCTTTCGCTCTTCAATGATCTTGTTTGCCGAAATGGAACCGACATCCTTGCACAGACCGAACGGCATGATGATCGCATTATCCTTAATAATATAAGTAAGCTCAGATTCATTCATGCTGATGCCCCTGATCTTCTGACCGATGTTGAGGCATTCGGCGACGTAGTCATAGGTCTTGCTTTGAGAACCGATAACGCCGTTGAGCAGAGCTTTATAGAAATACAAAGGATAATTTGCCTTGAGATAAGCCAGCTGGTACGCCACTAAGGCATAGGCAATGGAATGCGATTTATTGAAGCCGTAGTTGGCAAATTCCAGAATGAGGGAATAGACTCTTTCGGCCAGTTTTCTGTCATAACCTTTTTTGACGCAGCCTTCGATGAAATCGCTGTAGAGCTTCTCCAGCTCGGAAAGCTTTTTCTTGGACATCGCCTTTCTTAAGATATCCGCCTTGCCATAGCTGAAACCGGCCATGACCCTGGCGATATTGATGATCTGTTCCTGATAGACGATGATGCCATAGGTCTCTTTCAGGATCGGCTCAAGACTTGGATGGATGTAGTCCACCTTTTCCGGATGGGCACGGTATTCCAGGAAGACCGGTATGTTTTTCATCGGACCCGGTCTGAACAAAGCGATCGTCATGCCGATCTCTTCAAAAGTTCTCGGCCGCATCTTGCGGATGAGATTGCGCATGCCGTCGGATTCTAACTGGAAGATGCCTAGGACGTTGACCGAATCGATCAGATCGAAGGTCTTCTTGTCATTCAGCGGAATACTTCGAATATCAAACGGCGCATTGACCTTGATGTCATCAACGATCTCGGCGATAATGCCGAGATTCCGAAGACCTAAAAAGTCCATCTTGATCAGGCCGAGCTCTTCCAGGTGTTCCATGGTGTATTGCGTGGAATAGATATCCGATTCGATGCGGGTGATCGGCACCACTTCATCTAACGGCTTTCTGGACATGACGATGCCCGCCGCGTGCGTCGATTCGTGTCTTGGGAAAAACTCCAGTTTGCGGCCGATCTTGAACAGACGGCGGAAACGGCCGTCTGATTCGATCTTCTGATGGAATAAAGGAATATCGTTGTAGGCGGTATTCAGATCCATTCCCGGCACATTCGGGATCAGCTTGCAGATGGCGTCGATCTCCCGGTTTGGATAATCCAAGACTCTGCCCACGTCGCGCAGGACCTGCTTGGCCTTTAAGGTACCGTAAGTGATGATGTGGCCGACATGTTCGATGCCATAGCGTTCCTTTACGTAGGCAATCACTTCATCTCTTCGATCATCCGGAAAATCCGTATCAATATCCGGCATGGAAATTCTCTCCGGATTCAGGAAACGTTCAAAGATCAGTCCGTATTTCAAAGGATCGATATCGGTAATGCCCAGACAATAGGAAACCAGGGATCCTGCCGCCGAACCTCTTCCCGGTCCGACCATGATCCCCTGCTTCTTGGCAAACAGGATGAAATCATAAACGATTAAAAAATAATCCTCAAAATGCATCTTCAGTATGACACTGAGTTCATATTCCAGACGCTTGGCATATTCTTCAGTAACTCTGTCTTTTAAACGGCGCTTGAGGCCGGCTTTGCATAACAAAACCAGATAATCTTTGGAAGCCACACCCTTGTTGTTTTCATAGACCGGGAGCGAAGTCATATAAGCCATCTTCACATCTGTGCGGGAAGCCAGCAGATCGGTATTGACCAGATCCTCTTTTTCATAAAGCGAATCGTATTCCTCCATACTCATGAAATGGCGTCCGACTTCTTCGATGCTGTCAGAGGCACTAAGGATCTGCTTGTCACGGATACATTTTAGGACGTTGAATTCTTCATGATCATCTCTGTCAAGATAGAATGTCCTGCTCAAAGCGATCGTTTTGATGCCTGCGTTTTTTAAGATCGGCTTCATCTGCCTGTCCCGATAGGCATTGGAAGCGATGTCGTGGTCGACAAGACCGACGATATAATCGCCAAACCACATTTTCTGCTTTTCCAGCGTTTCCGATGGATCTTCCTTTTTATCGATCACCCGGGTCAACGGCATGTTGTCGGAAAGCAGACACAGGATATTGTGTTCCTTATACATATGAAGGGTCTTGAGGTCAATGGCTTTTATCTCTTTCGTGCAGATATGGCTGGATAAACCCATCAGGTTTTTATAGCCTTCGTCATCTTTGGCATAGAGGATCATCGTATAGATTCTTTCTTCTGCTTCCAGATCAAATTCCAGTCCATAGACCGGTTTGATCGAGGCTTTTTCACAGGCCTTCTTAAAAGCCATGGCACCGGCCAGAACATTGCGGTCGACCAGGCCAAGATGCGTATATCCGTTTTTTTTGCCATACGAAACGATCGATTCGATCGTACACATCGATGACAGCAGTGAATAAACGCTTCTTATATATAAGGGACAGCTCATATCTTCATTATACTTTATCGGTGAATGCATTGCCTTTCAAAACTGTGCGCATCGCTCACGGCCTTTTGTTTTATAATGAACGTATGAAAAGAACAGAAACCAGGCCGATCCAGATCGGCGGTGTTCAGATCGGCGGTCAGAATAAAGTAATCATCCAGTCGATGACAAACACCAAAACAAAAGATGTCGAAGCGACAGTCAGCCAGATCAAAAGACTGGAAGAAGCCGGCTGTGAAATCATCAGAGTCGCCATACTCGATATGGAAGACGCCAAAGCGGTGAAACAGATCAAGGAAAGAATTTCCATCCCTTTGGTCTGCGACATTCATTTCAATCCCGATTTCGCATTGGAAGCCATCGCCAACGGCACCGATAAGATCCGTCTCAATCCGGGCAATATCGAAAACGAAGACAAGATCAAAGAGATCGTAAGAGCCTGCAAACAAAGAAATATCCCGATTC
>Ga0256404_1013477_pt1 | contig 10340 bp, 7 predicted proteins | sample RumenRJG_01DNA_FD_185990 | JGI IMG/M metagenome (GOLD analysis project Ga0256404, IMG submission 185990) | Bovine rumen microbial communities from Lethbridge, Alberta, Canada - RJG_01 | ecosystem: Host-associated > Mammals > Digestive system > Stomach > Rumen | place: Canada: Alberta | collected...
TATCCGTAAGTTCTGTAACGACATCGGAGTATCCAAGGCTGATTCGACGATCGATATCGCTCAGCTTGAGCAGTGCGTAAGAGAAGACCTGCAGCTCAAGGTGCCGGCTATAAACGTAGTCAAGAATCCGATCAAGGTCATCATCGACAACTATCCTGAGGACAGGATCGAGATGTGCACTGTTGAGAACAACAGCAAGGTTCCTGAGATGGGAACAAGAGAGATCCCGTTCGGAAGAGAACTGTGGGTAGACGGTGATGACTTCATGGAAGTGCCTGTCAAGAAGTACTTCAGACTCTTCCCGGGCAATGAGGTAAGATTCAAGGGTGCATACTTCATCACATGCAACAGCGTGGAGAAGGATGCAGACGGAAACATCATCGCTCTTCACTGCACATATGACCCTGAAACACACAGCGGATCGGGATTCGAGGGCCGCAAGGTCAAGGGAACCATCCACTTTGTTGAGGCAAGCACTGCAGTAAAGATCCGCATCAGAGAGTACGGATATCTGATGAAGGAAGTAGAAGAGCTGAACGAAGAGACCGGCAAGATGGAGACCAAGCTGGAGTTCGATCCGGAATCACTTCACGAGACATGGGGCTATGCAGAGCCAAGTGCGGCTGACGTAAAGCCGGGCGAGAGATTCCAGTTCTTCCGCAAGGGATATTACATCGCAGACTCAGAGCTTACTACAGATGATGAGAAGGTATTCAACAGCATCGTAGGACTCAAGAGCAGCTGGAAGTAAGGTTTCCTTCGGATCATACGGCGTTGCCGTATGGACGGAAACCTTCTAATTCGCTCGACAAGCTCGCGAATTAACTTGTTTTCTTTCAGAATATACGCCGTTGGCGCGGGAGATATGTTCGGGGACGAGGAAAAGGGTATAGGTGCCCGCATCACTTGTCAGGCTGTAGGTCTGGCAGTATGTCCCGGAATAGGCTAAACCGCATCAGATCCAGTCAGGGAAAGGAAAGCAGAGACCGGTCACTTATAGGGTGACCGGTCTCTTTGCGTTATGCAGAATCATAATGCATCGTCTGTTTAATGATTTTTAAGAAAAAAACAGGGGTCCGCAGTATATACTACTGAATATGGAAAGCATACTTTACAGACTAGTGAATCTGGCGGAGACGTATCCGGAGATAGCGAAAGAGATGACCACCGTCATGCGGTGGTTCTTCGTGGTGCTCGCGGCATATATCCTGCTGGTGTCTATCATCTCGCTGCTGACAACGAGGTGCACACCTGAGATATGGGGATACTTCCTAGTGGAAAACGGAGGCAACTATCCGATAACTCACTGGGAGAACGTAGTAGGCCGGAGCCGGTCCGCGGACATAAATATCCCGCTCAGGACCATGTCCAACAATCATGCGATAATCAACCGGCGTGATGAGGGAAAGTGGATAATCAAGGATCTCGGTTCACACAACGGGACCGTGGTCAACGGTTTCAAGCTGGTGCCTAACAAGAGGTATCTCATCAGCACGGGTGATGAGATAGTGATGGGCGGTGTCCACTGCACGCTGGCGCCTGCAAGTGTTGAAGAGAGCAGAAACAACGAGAAGATGCGCCGCCTGGACAAGGAGCCGGTAGCGCCTTGGAAGATACTGCTTGCGATCACGCTGTTCCAGGTACTGACAATAGTGCAGCTGATAATAGGCATGGGAACCGATATAACAGCAGGTGCGATACTGTGCATCGTCCTGTTGTCTGTTGTCATGTGGGCATATGTTACATTCTTCAAGGCGATGGGCAGCAGGGGATTCGAGATGGAGATGATAGCGTTCTTCATTTCGACGATAAACCTTGCGGTGACCGCTTCGTGGAACCCGGGCAATACGGCAAAACAGTTTGTGGCCATGATGATGGGGCTTGCCCTAATGATATTCATGTGCATATACATGAGAGACCTGGAGAGGACGAGAAAACTCAAGCCGATCCTTATCGGTCTGTCCGTCGTTCTTCTCCTTTTCAATCTTGCTCTCGGTACTGTCAAGTACGGTGCCGCCAACTGGATCCAGATCGGAGGGCTCTCCATACAGCCGTCTGAGATAGTCAAGCTGGCATTCGTATTCGTCGGTGCGGGCACACTGGAGGAACTGTATCAGAAGAACAGCACTATCATGTATGCTGCATTCGCTTTCTTCTGCCTCGGATGCCTTGCTATAATGGGCGACTTCGGAACGGCGCTCATATTCTTTGCAACTTATCTGATCGTATCGTTCCTGCGAAGCGGCGACCTGTCGAGGATGATCCTTACCTTTGTAGGAGCAGCCCTGATGGGACTGATGATACTCAGGTTCAAGCCTTATATCGCATCCAGATTCTCTGTCTGGGGGCATGTATGGGATTTTGCGGATAATGAAGGATACCAGCAGACGAGGACAATGTCATTCGGCGCAGGCGGCGGACTGCTCGGTCTCGGAGCCGGCAACGGCCAGCTCAAGTATGTAGGAGCGTCCAGCACTGACCTTGTATTCGGATTTGTAATGGAGGAGTGGGGCTTCATAATAGCCGTGCTGCTGGTGCTCTGCATCATCACACTGACAATCTTCTCTGTCATGAACATAGTGGCGGGCAGATCCACATTCTATACGATATGTGCCTGCAGTGCTGCGACGATGCTGCTGGTGCAGACGATACTGAATGTTTTCGGCGCTGTGGACCTGTTCCCGCTGACAGGTGTAACATTCCCGTTCCTGTCGACAGGAGGTACGAGCATGCTCGCCTCGTGGGCGATGCTTGCATACTTCAAGGCGGCAGACATGCGGCAGTCAGCAAGTCTGGCTGTGAGGAAGGAGGCATAGGATGCGTAAACAGGAAAAACGTGCCGTTGTATGCCTTCTGCTGGCTTTCATACTCTTCGCGGGAGTTGCGCTGTTCGGATCCAGATTCATCCGTGACGGAGGCAAATGGGCGAGCTTCTACGGGAACTCGCAGATATATACAGACGGCCGCATAAACAGGGGTACTGTAAGCGACCGCAACGGAGAAGTGCTCCTTGAGTGCACGAGGGACGGTTTTATCTATAATGACGACTATGAGACCAGAAGGGCGACAGTGCACGCTGTCGGGGATCCTGACGGCAATATATCCAGCGGTGCGATCAATGTCTTCAAGAGCCAGCTTATAGGCTACGACATTCTGAACGGTACGTACGACACCGACAGCATGGGCAAGAAGATAAGACTTACCATCGATGCTGAGGCCAATGTCGCTGCATATGAGGCGCTTGGCGGAAGAACAGGACTTGTAGGTGTGTACAACTATAAGACCGGCGAGATCCTGTGCATGGTCAGTACACCGACCTTTGACCCTGCAGACAGGCTGCCTGACGCAGATGACGGCGAGGGATACTATTTCAACAATTTCCTTAACGGTACTCTCACGCCGGGATCGACGTTCAAGCTGGTCACTGCTGCGGCTGTAATAGACAACATCGCTGACAGAGACTCCTACTCATTCGACTGTGACGGAGAGAACGAGTACGAGGGAACGGATTTCACAGATGTCCGCTCACACGGAGAAGTGGGATTCAGATCCGCTCTTGCTCAGTCCTGCAACGGAGCTTTCGGTGAGCTCACAAGAGAGGTCGGAGCAAAAACGATGCGTGAATATACCGAGAAAGCCGGCCTGACAGAGCCGGTCGACGTCAACGGCATAATCACTGCAACCGGGTCCTTCGACTTCCCGGAGGACGACAATATAAAGCTCAGCTGGGCCGGAATAGGGCAGGCTGAAGACCTGGTCAATCCATGTGCCATGATGGTCTACATGGGCGCGATCGCCAACGAGGGAGAGGCTGTGCAGCCGACTCTGATCAAGAGCGCGACCTTTCTCAGGGAGATCACCGGCGGAAAGTCTCTCGGAAGATACCTCGAGAAGGATACAGCGGCAGAGCTCCACAGCATGATGAAGAACAACGTAGTTGAGAACTACGGCGAGGAGAATTTTGACGGCATAGACATCTATGCAAAATCCGGAACCGCTGAGACCGGAGGATACAGCCCGGACGCGTGGTTCGTCGGATTCACGGATGATGAGGATGCGCCGTATGCATTCGTTGTATGGGTCAAAAACGGCGGCTACGGATCGGAAGTAGCTGCCCCGATAGCAAGGTCTGTCATCAGAACGCTGGAGGCAAATGCGGAATCAGATGATATGTAACATGAAAAGAAGCAGGACATGCAGACAGGCTGTTACGCCTTACTGCAAGTCCTGCTTTTCGCTTGTGAGGAAACTGAATCAGTAAATCAGTACCGGTGTACCCGGCTCTATCATTTCATACAGCTGAGCGGCTGAAGAAGGAGGCATGTTGACGCATCCGTGTGATCCGCCGCCCTGATATATATTACCTCCGAATTCACTTCTCCATGAAGCGTCATGGAGTCCGTAACTGGAACCTATGAACGGCATCCAGTAGCTTACGAAAGACTGATACTCGTCGCCGTTGTCCTCCGTTCCCCGCAGCACCTGATTCCGCGACTTATATACAAGGCGGAACGTTCCCCGCGGCGTGCCGTGGTTGCCGGCGTTTCCTGTGACGACAGGGCAGTCCATTTTGGCCTTGCCATCGACGAAATAAGTCAGATGCTGCTTGGAGATGCTTACAAATACATATGTGCCCAGAGCCCCGTATTCAGGCTTCTGAACCTTGACATACGCCTCGGCAGTAGTCTTGTTCCCGCTGGAGTCAGTGGCAACAGCCGTTATCTTGTAATTACCTGCCTTATCGAAATCCAGGTCAGGTTTCTGAAGCTCAACTGTGACTTCGCCGCTGTTATCCTCCGCAGCAAACATATTGTCTATCTTCTCGTCTTCAATAGGAAGACCGGCAAAAGTGCCCACACTTTCTGCTTTGGTGAAAACAGGCGGAACCTTATCTGTAATCGTGAAGGAGTACTGCCTGTACTGATGGCCGCAGTATCTGATGGTCAGCTTGTGATCGCCCGGCATCGCCATGCCTGCTTCACGTATGTCCACGCCATCGAGGAGGAGCTCAGTGTTGTCAAGAACGAAAGCCTTGTCCTCTTCAGACATTTCAGACAGATCCACGTATTCAGCAATATCCGGGGATATAGGTTCCCCGAGCTCCATTGTAAAGCTTGAGTATGAATACTTCGGATTGACCGGAAGATAAGGCTTACATGAAGTAAGCATCAGACACATGGCTGATGCTGTGACAAGAAGCAGTAATTCGGTTATGAGTTTCTTTCGTGATATCAATGCGGAGTACCTTCCGGAAATATGAATAAAAAAGCGGACCGTTACGGTCCGCTTTGTTGTCTGCAATGCTTCAGCGTTTTGCTCTGAAACATGACCGCTGAGAACATTATAGTACATTTTGCATGAAAATTGTATAACGACGTGTAAAACTTACTTTACTTCTCGGAAGCTGTAAGTGCAGCTTCGTTGATCCTGTATGCACCCTTGCTGCTTCTGAGGAAGAAGAGTGTTCCGATGAGGAGTACAACACCTACGATCAGAGGAATGACCGGGCTGCTTGTGAATCCTGCGATTAGATAGGAGATCGTGGATACAGCAGCTACTGTGGTAGCATATGGCAGCTGAGTCGAAACGTGTGATACATGGTTGCAGTTAGCTCCTGCGGAAGCCATGATGGTTGTATCTGAAATAGGTGAGCAGTGGTCGCCGTATACAGCACCAGCCATGCAGGCTGCGATGATCGGTGTTGCAAGCTCAGGGTGAGACTCGGTGATAGCAAGTCCGAGCGGGATCAGGATACCGAATGTTCCCCAGCTTGTTCCGGATGCGAATGCCAGTACGCATGCGATGAGGAAGAGTGCTGCCGGGATGATGCCGACTGCAGCTCCCTGCATTCCTTCTACAAGGCCGCTTACGTAATCAGCAAGTCCGAGACTGTCGGTCATAGCCTTGAGTGACCATGCGAGAGTCAGGACGAGGATAGGTGGTACCATTGCCTGCATTCCTTCAGGGATGCAGCCCATGCAGTCCTTGAAGCTGATCGTGCGTCTGCACAGATAGTAAATAATGATGATGAAGAGTGCGATGAGACCTCCCATTGAGAGACCTACGGAAGCATCTGAAGCGGAGAATGCTTCAACAAATCCTGTTCCGCCGAAGAATCCGCCTGTGTAAATCATTCCGAGTACGCAGCTTACTACGAGTACGAGTACAGGGAATACCAGATCCATTACGACACCCTTGTCACTTCCGAGTTCTGCAGCATCTGCAGCCTTGGAGTTTGCATCATCAACAGTGAACAGGTCGCCATTCTCAACTGCGTTCATCTCGAACTTTGACATTGTTGCAAAGTCGAACTTCATGAAGATGAGTGCGAACATCATGATGATTGTGAACAGTGCGTAGAAGTTGTAAGGAATGCATCTGATGAACAGTGAGATGCCTTCTCCTTCGCCTGCGAAGCTCGATACTGCAGCGGCCCATGATGATACAGGGGCGATGATGCAGACAGGAGCAGCCGTAGCGTCGATGATGTATGCGAGCTTAGCTCTGGAAACTCTGAACTCATCTGTAACAGGCTTCATTACTGAACCTACTGTCAGGCAGTTGAAGTAGTCATCTACGAAGATGATGATTCCGAGAATGACTGTAGCGAGCTCAGCAGCCACACGGGATTTTACTCTCTTGAGAGCCCAGCCTCCGAATGCCTTGGATCCTCCGGAAAGGTTCATAAGAGCAACGATGATGCCGAGAACTACGAGGAAGATAAGAATACCGACGTTCCATGCGTCAGACAGGGAAGCGATCAGTCCGTCCTGGAGAATGTGATTGACGATACCGTCAAAATCAGCTCCGGCATAGAGAACAGCTCCTGTCAGCACTCCGAGGAACAGTGAACTGTATACTTCCTTGGTAACGAGTGCCAGAACGATAGCGATGAGCGGCGGAAGCGCAGCCCAGGCTGTTGCGTATAAAGCAGGTACATAATCCATAAATTTACCTCCGATACATATAATACCCTGCGCGGTCCTGCGGGACCGTTTTAAATAAAAAATCCATGAATAACGCTTGAAACGTGCCATGGATCAGATAATCTATTTCATCCTTATACCATGATAGCGCTCCACTTGCGTGACAGTACGCCGCATCTTATTACGGCGTCCCAGAATGCCGGACGGGGAAGTCCCTGCATTCTTCGGCGGATCATCCTTTCGGCATCTGCATTCCCATGCGTTTGGTGAAGCCTACTTATAATCTCCGCAACCTCTATCGGGTCAGGTGTTATTCAGTTGGATAAGCGGCATCGGACCATAGGCCTTCTGCCATATAACTTTTCAAATGATAAAGTTATTCAGGGATTAAGTCAAGGCAATATTGTGTAAAAATACAAAAACCTTCATTAATATTATTAAAAATGCATTTCTGAGGCAGATAATTCAGAAGTATACGTTTTACCCGATATCTAACGTTCGGTTTGAAAAAGACAGTACTTCATACAGGACTGTGGTGATATAATTACACAGGACAAAAGATACGGGACGGAGATAGCAGTATCGGAAAGGGATCAATCAATGAATTTCAGCCAGTCGGAAACGGATTTCATAAGGGATGCAGAGGCATATGTGCCTATAGATGAAAGTCTGAAGCCTGTAATAAAGTCAGCAGATGAACTGAAGAAGCTGCTTGATGAGAGAAGGACAGCTGCCGGGGCATCCGGTGAGATGCCTGATTTCATGCACACCAAATTCATCGGACTCGATCTTGCAGGATGGGATATGACAGACCTCAACCTCAGACGCACTACGTTCGACGGATGCAACCTGAACGGAACTGACTTCAGCGGGTCAGACATGGATCATGTTGCCTTCTATAATAATGATCTCCGCAACATGAAACTCTGCGGCTGCAAGGCAAGGGGCTGCAGCTTCAGATTCCAGGACATGACAGGCATCGATCTCTCCGGAGCCAACATCTATGCCTCGGTGCTTGAGGATGCGGTCAATCAGGACAAGGTCATCATTGATGACGATACCCAGTGGTACAGGATGCGCTGCCCTGAATACGGCAAGCCGTTCATTGCATGGAAGTGCTGCACCGATCTCCGTGTCGTCATGATGCTGGTGCCTGCTGATGCCAAGCGCTGTATGGCTACAATGGAGACAGGCCGCGTATCCAAAGTGAAAGTTCTCAAGATTACGAGTATCGACGAGAGTGAGAACTACACCTGGGCACAGTCCACGGTAGATGCTGACTTCTACTACGAAGTCGGAAAATGGCTCGAGCCTGCCAACGGATTCCAGGAGGACAGATGGAAGGATTCATCCCCGGGCATCCACTTTTTCCTCGATAGAGAACAGTGTGTTGCCTACCAGTCGAAGTAATAAACACAGTCTCTACATATGGTAGAATAACCGCATCAAAAGTAACCGCCCGTTCACCGTGAATGGGCGGTTTTTTGTTATCAGAAAACCCCGCGTTAGACGCGGGGTTCCGTGAACGCTATGCGTTTGACCAGAAATCCTCCAAACCTTAGAAATAGCCTCTCGGAATCTGTAACCCTTTCAATGCAACAGGTTGAGATTCCACTTTTATAAAATTCCTCCAACTTTTTCAAGAAAGAGGTTGACATGTATGTCCAAATGTGCGGCTCACCTTACGGGCTAACGCCCTAAGGTGAGCCCTTCAATTAGGAAATTGAAATTTTCCCCGATTGGAGGTGCACATCATGAAACCATCTGTTTCCGGCGGCCATTCCGCCTACCAGGATCTTGTCCTGGATCAACTTCGTAAATATTATCCATCAGCTGCAGATTCTTTGCCTGCCTCAACATGGGAAATAATGGAAAGATTCTGGAACCTCGATCTTTCTCAGGTAGATTCCCTGATGCATGATCGATATTCTGTCTTCGGACCTGCTCCGCGTACACCGTCAGCCATGTTAAGATCCGTACTGTTATCTGTGGAATTCAAGATTCCGGCAGTAACACAATGGGTTTCAGCGCTCAGACAGAATCATCTTTATGCGATTCTGAGCGGATTTCAGGTCGGAGATACTCCCGGCATCGGTACTTTCTATGACTTTTTCCATCGATTGTGGGATGCGGATAAACCAAATCTTCGCAATCCGATCCACCAGCCCAAGAAGCCTCCTGCCAAGCCCGGCAAGAAAGGAGAAAAAGCCGCTTCTGTTGAAAAGATCAGGATTGAAAGGCTCCTTGAAATCCTTCAGGAATCTCCGCCTGACGAATCTGATCCGGCAAAGTTTCTGTTCACACTGTTCAAGGATCTTTTCCTGCATCCATCTGCGGATCAAGGCCTTATCGACCTGAAGCAGCTGGCTCTCTCGGGTGATGGCACTCCTGTCCGTACCGGTGCCCGGGAAAGAAAGAAACGCCTTTGCTCTTGCCTTGATAATGGTATACACAATTGTGATTGCGACAGAAAGTACTCCCAGCCAGACTGTGACATCGGTTGGGACTCGCATAGGAACTGCTACTATTTCGGTTATGACCTATACATGCTTACTGCCAGCGATTCTGAAAGTGATCTTCCGGTTTTTCCGCTGCTTGGCCCCGCATCACGGCATGATCTCCACGGATTTGCTTATACTTTCTTTTCCATGAAGAAGTGTCTGCCTGATGTTAGCGTAAGCAAGGTGATTCTCGATTCTGCTCACGATGCCATGCCTCTGTATAAGTACTTCAAGAAAGAATCCATAACGCCTTTCATTGATCTTAACTGGAAGGCTGGCGCTCCTGTTGCTTACAAAAGCACCTTTACAGTAGGCAAAGATGGTGTCCCGATATGCCGTGCAGGCTTCAAGATGCATCCTAATGGCAAAGACCCGTTGCATGAGTATCTGTTCTACCGATGTCCGGCCAAGTACAAGAAAAGCGGATGCTTTTGTGATCATCCTTGCTCCGATTCGTTCTATGGCAGAGTGGTCAAGCTGTCTTCAAAAGACAATCCAAGGCTTTTTAATATCCCGCCGAGAGATTCTGTTGAATGGAAGGCTGAATACAATGCCCGAACTTCATCTGAACGATGTAACAAGCGTGAAAAGATCGATTACAAATTAGAAGACGGCAGACACCGCTCCTCATGGATGTGGTACTGCCGCCTATATAGCATCATGATGTGCCAGCATCTAGATGCATGGGCTTTATCTAAGACTTCTTCCCTAAAAGATCTCTTCTGTAAAGCCGCCTAATTGAATAAGCAACTACAGTATACTCCATGATTGGTGATATGTGTATTAGTGTGCGCGTTTTTTGTAATCTGCGCTTTCACTTTTCACTTTGGATAATATTCACTTGTCAAGGTTCGCTTATGCCGCCGTTTGGCAACTATTAGGCTCATGATTCGTCAAGATTCCGAGAGCCTAT
>Ga0256404_1013479_pt1 | contig 10340 bp, 4 predicted proteins | sample RumenRJG_01DNA_FD_185990 | JGI IMG/M metagenome (GOLD analysis project Ga0256404, IMG submission 185990) | Bovine rumen microbial communities from Lethbridge, Alberta, Canada - RJG_01 | ecosystem: Host-associated > Mammals > Digestive system > Stomach > Rumen | place: Canada: Alberta | collected...
AACTACAAAGATACGAAGATTTCTCCAGTTATTTGTTGATTAAAATGTTAAAAATCAATAAAATACATCAAAAATATAGCAGAAAAATCAAACATCATTTTACCTTATTTTTTTATCAATACTTAGTAAGTCTAAATAATCCTGATTATAAACTGTCAGTTTTTCTAAAAAGTTCACGCACAATTGCAGGTATCTTGTTCTTAGCATTGTCATATGATTAGGGAATGATAGATTAACGATTTCCCAATCTCTGTTTATCAAACTATTATTATAGTATAGAATTTTGTCAAAGAGATTATAATCAATGCCACATTTTTCACACTCTGTTTTTAAATTATTTTGTAGGTTTTGTGATGATTCGGTGATTATATCAATGGAATTTTGCAAACCGTCATAAAGCTCTTTCAAATCTTTCATTAGAGAAATAAGGTCATTCTGCCCTAGTTCCATTTTAAAACCAGAATTATCAGAGTCATCTATCAACTTTAATGCCGACCAATATTTTTCGGAATCCATTTGCAATTTCTTTAGCATAATGTCAGTCGCTTCCAATTGTTGTACTTTGTATTGATTCTCGTGACTCTCCTTAATGGATTTCAGTTTTTCGACAGTGTATTGTTCTGGATGATTGTCTATGATTTTATGGTGTCTAGAACACATTAACACTAAATTATCATATCCATTTCGATCCTCGTCTGTTTGTTGTTCGTTAAATCTTGGTCCGTTAGAGGAATATGCTTCAATGTGGCAACACTCACCAGTCAATGTGCCGTCGTCCTCAAAGATAGGTAGATGACAACCTTCGAACGCACAACAGTTTCCTGAATGTGCATATAGGAGCCGTAGCGTTTTTGTGGATATTGAGTTACGTTGTGACATATCAGGATTTTTATTTCCCCATCTTTGCCAAAAGCAAAGACTGTAATTCGGTTAATATTAAATTCTCTTGCTTCTTGTTCTGATTATTCTTATACAATATGCTATTCTTTTCTCCGAATTTTCGAAGTAAGCCAATGCTAGGGATTAGTATTTCCAAAGACAACAAAGACTGTATTGTAAGACCCGTGTAGAACTCCACCTGGTCGATGTATTCCTGCAGGCCCGAATCCAGAAGCTCCTGCTTGCGCAGCTCGAAGCGGTCGCCGGCATACTTGAGGAAGATGAGGCTCAGCACCACGTGCTTATATTCGGCCGGCTCGACGGCTCCGCGTAGCTTGTTGCACGACTCCCACAGGGCGGCCTCCATACTTTTGACAGCCTTTGGTTTGGCTTGTTTGGTTGTTCTTGGCATATTGTTTTATTTGGTCAATTAATTATTGATGTTTCTGTCACCCTATCTCGACACGGTGCTCCTGTCCGTCGTCGACGAGGTGGATTTGTGTCGGGGCGGGCTGCTGGGCGGTGCGCTGGTAGTGGATGATGTAGGTGCTGTTGCCGTAGCGGTAGCGGATGGTGAACTCGGGCCACTCGGTGGGGACGCGCGGCTCCATCGTCAGGGTGTCGCCCTCTTTGTGCAGACCCAGAATGTTTTCAATGCCAGTCTTGTATGCCCACGATGCGGAGCCGGTATACCACGTCCAGCCGCCTCGGCCCGGGTGCTGCGGGTTGCTGTATATGTCGGCGGCGATACAGTAAGGCTCGACCTTGTATTTCAGCACGTCGGCAAGGGTTTGGGTGCGGTGGATGGGGTTGATGAGCGAATAGAGGAAGTAGGCCATATCGTAGCGGCCTTCTTTCAGCTGGGCCATAATGTACCACATAGCGCCGTGGGTGTACTGGCCGCCGTTTTCGCGCACGCCGACGGGGTAGTTCATTATGTATCCCGGCGAAGGCTGTGACTGCTTGAAGGCCGGCGTGAGGAGCTGGATGATTTCGTGCTCGCGGTTGACGAGGCGGTTGTCGGTCTCGCGCATCACGCTCTGCTTCTGCTCGGGTGTCGCTACGTCGGTGAGTATGCTCCAGGCTTGGCTGATGAGGTCTATCTGGCATTCGATGTTGTTGCGGCTGCCCATCGGGTCGCCGTTGTCGTAGTAGGCTCGCAGGAACCAGGCACCGTCCCATGCCGATTTCTGAATGGCATCGTACAGCCGCTCGCGGAACGATGCCAGTTCCTCGCAGTAGGTGAGGTTGGCTCCGGAGGTCTGCAGGTTGGCGGCGAGGATGGTGAGTTGCTGCATCTTGGGCAGTAGGTCGGCGAGGAAGAATGCTACCCATACGCTTTCGCCTTTGCCGCCGACACCGACTTGGCTCATGCCGTCGTTCCAGTCGCCGCAGCCCATAAGGGGCAGCCCGTGGATTCCGGTGCGGCTCATGGCGCGGCTCATGGCACGACGCAGATGTTCATAGAGTGTGGCGTATTCGAAATTCGGATTGTCGGGTTTGTAATACGCGTTTTCGTCCCGTTCGGGCAGACTGTAGTTCATTCCGCGTTCGGCTTCGCCGGCACCAAGCTGGTCGGCCTGGCAGAAGGGTACCATCTCGGAGAGTATCGAACTGTCGCCGCTCACGGTAATGTACTGGTATGTGACAAAAACAAGCCACAGGTAGTCATCGCTGAAGGTGGTTCGGGCTCCAAGGTGCATGCTTTCGTGCCACCAGTGGAGGACATCGCCTTCGGCAAACTGGTGGGCTGCATGGTCGAGAATCTGTCGGCGTGCATAGTCGGGGTAGCTATAGAGCAGGCTCATCACGTCCTGAAGCTGGTCGCGGAAGCCGGTGGCGCCACCGACCTGATAGAATCCTGCGCGTGCGAAGAGTCGCGAGGCGTAGACTTGGTATAGGTACCAGCGGTTGAGCATGTAGTTGAAACTGCGGTCGGGGGTATCGACTTGGATGACATTGAGTTTGTTGTCCCAATATTCTATGACACGGTCGAACTGGGCATAGATGGCGGAGAGGTCGGGAGCGGAGAACGGGGATGCCTCGACCTCCTTGCTTTCCGTTCCGATAATGAACGCGAGTTCCTCTTCGGCATTGGGTGCGAGCTGGATGGTGAGTCCGATGCTTTTGCGGTTGGGGTAGTCGGTGGAGATGTCGGTGATGGTATGGGTCGATGTGATATACATGGTGGTGTCGCGGTAGATGGGGTGGTAGACGTTGCGAACCACCAGCCGGTTGCGCTCTTTGTCGAACTCGGAGTAGAGGTAGCGAGCGGTCTGCTCTTCGCACATGCCGAGTACGAGCTTGAAAACCATGTCGAGTTGTATGGTCTGCAGCTCGGAAGAGGTGTTCTCGATTTTTATCTGGTAGTATTTCTCGGGTCGGTCAATGGCTACAAAGGTGCGGACGGCAACACGCATATTGTCGTATTCGGCATCGAAGGCAGACCATCCCTGACTGTGGCGTGCTGTGGCAGGAACAAACTGCTGCTTGTTGATGAGGAGCATCTCGCTGGCGTTGTCGCGTACGATGTCGTTGCTCCAGCCTGTGAGCTTGAACTGCTGGGCATTGTGGGCGAAGGTGAAACCGGCCATTGTGGAGCTGACGATGAAGCCGAAGTGGTGCTCGTTGGCTATGACGTTGATCCACGGCATGGGGGTGTTGGTGTTGGTGACCACGTAGTCGTGCCCGTTTTTGTCGTAGCCGCCATATTGGTTATAGTAATCCAAGCTGCTCCACAGACGGACTTCTTTGGAGTTCTTGGCTTTCAGGACGGGGTATTCGATTTTGTCCTGATAATGCTGGTTCTGAACTTCAAGGGCATGGAGCTGCTGCTCGAGGGTGAGGCCGCTGCGGGTCTCGAAGGAGAGGCGTGCAACGACATGGAGGAGTGTACGTTCGGCTTCGCTTATCTCGTTGCCGTTGATGACATATACGTGTCCTGAGTCGCTATGCTGTGCCCAGAGGTGCTCGGTGTTGGCGATGTTGCGTATGAAGTGGGTGAGGCCTTCACGTTCGCGCTCGGGTGCGTCGTTGATGAAGACCATGTCGAGGAGTAGTCCGTGGATTTTGAAGTATTCGAAGGCGCGGAGCATCTCTTTGGCGAAACCGGAGCGTTTCTGGCTGTCGATCTCGAGGAGGAGGATGGCGAGGTCACCGCTAATGCCGAATCGCCAGAGGCTGCTTTGCGAGAGGGTGTTTTGTGCCAGTGAGGAGATGCGTTGGCTGCCGAGTGTGGCGGTCTGCGCCATGTATTTGGAAATGTTGTTGTAGAGGCGCATCTGACTGCCTTTCAGCAGGGTGAGGCTTGTGCGCATGTTGTTGAAGACGGAGGAAATCTTGAAGGCGTGTTCCACGTCGACGGGAGTCTGGTATTGCTCGGCGAGTTGGAGTAGCTGTTCCCGCGACTTGCCAAAGGCGGTGAGGATGAAGGCTTGGGCGGTTTTGCCTGCGGGAATGTGCAGACGGCGGCGCATGCTCATAATCGGGTCGAGCGTGGTGCCGACGGTGCCGCTGAGGGTGCGGTGGCTGTCGATGACGTCGGCGTGGCGGAGGCTGTTACCGCGGCCAAGGAACTTGATGCGTGAGGTTTCGTATTCGATGATGTCGGAAGAGTTGTCAAGCTTCCAGTCGGCACCTTCTGTCCATAGGCGGTGGAGGAGGTAGTAAGTGGAATTGTTCGAACCGGGGCGGTTGAAGATCAAGGCTTCGTGGGCTCTGTCGAATTCTGATGCAATCTTCATGGCATTGAAGACGCGGTGGTTTTCGTCTTCGGCGGCTGGTGCGAGAACGACTTCGCCGTATGTTGTTATTTCGAGGTCGACGTCGAGAGGACTGTTGTTGGAGAAGGTGAAGCGCCTGATTTCGCCACTGCGGTCTTTCAATACGGTGATTTCGGTGGCGGTCTCGATAGCGTCGTCCAAGCGGATGTATTTTATTTTGTCGCTGGCGAAGCTGACGTGATATTTTTCGGGCATCACGTCGAGCGGGGAGTATGTGGCGCTCCAGAGGTGGTCGTTGCGCAGGTTGCGTATGTATAGGTAGGTGCCGTAGTGGTCGGCGCTGATTTTGCGGTAGCGTCCGAGCATGATGTTCTTGAAGCGCGAGAATCCGCTTCCGCGGTCGTTGAGGAGGACGGAGTACTGTCCGTTGCTGAGCACGCCTATTTCGGGCACGTTGGCTATGCCGTCGAAGTCGCGTGCATCGCTCTCGGTCTGAACCTTCGAGTACCTGTAACGCTTGTATTGTGTGACTTTCAGGTCGATGTAGGGCTTCACCTGGGCTTTCTCCTTGAGGAGCGTCTCCATCGAGCGCATCGTGGGTTCGTGCATGAAGAAGCGTTGGATGGAATGGTCGCAGAGGTAGTTCGTCAGCGAGGCAAGTATCATGCCCTGATGGTGCGCATAGTGTGCCTGCACGGGTACAGTGTCCTCGTCGTCGTACGACTCGAAGAATCCGAACTCGTCATACATTTCCAGATTCTTGAACTTCTGCATGTTGTCGAATACGGCGCGGTCGTCGGAGGCGATGGCCAGCAGCGAACTGTAGGGCGAGACGACGATGCGGTCGGGCGTTGTGTTCTGGAATTTCAGGTACGGTACTCCAAAGGCGTGGTACTTGTAGTTCTGGGCATCGTCAAGCTCGTTGTACGCCGTCTCGCTGATGCCCCACGGCAGCGGCTCTGTTGTGTGGATTTCCCTCTTCGAGTTGCGGATGAACGCCCGCTGCGCGCGAACGGCAAAACTGTAGGTCTCGTCCATAAGCGTATGGCGGTACGTCGGCAGGAATATCAGCGGCATGAAGTATTCGAACATCGTCCCGTACCATGATGCAACGCCCTTGTAGCCATGGTACTGCACAAGGGTCTTGTCTAAACAGAACCAGTGCTTGTACGGCGCGTCGCCCTGCGCAATGGCAAGGAACGACGTCAGGCGCGCTTCGGAGGCGAAATTGTTGTAGTGATAGGGAAGCAGCGAACAGGCCACCGTGTCGTATCCGATGCTGAAGACGTCCAGCTCGGTGTTGTAGAGCTTCGAGAAATCGGTGCGGTCAATGAGGGTGCATATCTGGAACAGCAGGTCCTCTATCATCTCGAGGGTCTTCATAGTGAATTGTTCACTGTTGTTGATCTCGCTAAGGAAACCTTTGACGACATAGAGGCAGGCTACGAAATTGCCACTGTCGCAGGTGCTTATGAAAAAGTTAGGAAGGGCCTTCAAGGTCTTCACATCGTACCAGTTGTAGAGGTGACCGTTCCATTTGTCTAACCGCTTCACGGTGTCGACTACGTGACCTATGCGGTCCACCGCCTCGCTTTCGCTTATCAGTCCCAGCTGGGCAGCACTCACTATTGATGTCAGCGAATAGCCTATGTTCGTCGGCGAGGTTTTATAGTCTGTGAGCTTCTCGCGGTTCAGTTGGTAGTTGTCGGGAATCAGCCAGTTGTTCTCTTCCGTCATGAGGCTGTCGAAGAAGTGCCACGTATCCTTGGCCACCTGTCGCATCTCTTCCGTCTCATTCTGGTCGAGGCTTTTCTTGTCCTGCGGAAATTTCTTTCCGAGCCAGTACATTATGAATGGCGCCGCAACCCATACCACACAGGCACATGCGGCACTCGCCGCAGCAAGCACGTCGGCAGTGTTTATGGAACCGCGTCCGTCGAGCATCAGCACGGCGAGGATGGCCATCGCTGCGGAGCAGACGTAGTTGAACCAGAACTTCCCTATATAGTCGCCCAGCGTACCCTTGGTGCTCTTTGCGGCTTCGTCGCTTGTGATCCACGCCAGCAGGTTGCGCTTGCTGACCCACATGCGCCAGCAGGCTCGCACAGCGGCGTCGGTGTACATCCAGGCCTCTTTGGGCAGCAGGGCAAACTGCACTAAAGAGCGGTATACGATGACTTTGAAGCCCCGCATCAGGGTCATGTAGTATTTGTAGCGGCGTCCGAAGCGTGGCAGCTTGGTCAGCTGGCCGACAATGAAAAACACAATTGGGGATGCGACGACAATGAGGGCTGCCAGCAGGTACCACGCGGCACTGATATGAGCACTCGTGTCCAAGCTGGCGACATAGCCGAAGAAGACAAGCACAACGACGCTCAGGCTCAGCATCGAGCGACGCAGGTTGTCGAAAATCTTCCATCGGCCGATGGTGTTCACCTGGTTCTTGACCTTCTCGCCGCGCTCGTTGTGCACACGGTTGCGCAGCCAGCCTATGATCTGCCAGTCGCCGCGCGTCCAGCGGTGGTGGCGCTTCGCATCGTCGATATAGTTGCTGGGGTTGTCGTCGAAGAGCTCAAGGTCGTTGATGAGTCCGCATCGTATATGGCAGCCTTCTATCAGGTCGTGGCTGAGAATCAGGTTCTCGGGGAAGGTGCCTTTCAGCACCGATTGGAACACGCGCAGGTCGTAAATGCCTTTGCCGCAGAAACTGCCCTCGTTGAAGATGTCCTGATAGAGCTCGAAACTGGCTGTCGTGTACACGTCCAGACCGCCCAGACCGGCGAAGAGCTGCGCATAGCGGCTCTTGTTGGTCACCTCGACGTCGACGTTCACTCTGGGCTGCATGATGCCGTAGCCGCTATCCACCCGGCGACCATCCTTGCTCATTCGCGCACGATTCAGCGGATGGGCCATGGCGCCTATGAGTTTCTGCGCTGAATAGAGCACCAGTTCTGTGTCGGTGTCGAGAGTGATGACAAACTGGATGTCGGGCACGGCAAGCTGCTGCCACTGGCTGATGCTCTCGTAGCGGAAACGCTTTGCTTTCTCGCTCTCGCTGGTCTCGCCCAGCAGCAGGTCGTTGAAGTGCAGTATCGCACCGCGTTTGCGCTCGTGGCCCAGCCAGGTCTGTTCGCCCTCGCTCCATGCACGGCGACGGTAGACGAAGTTGAATATCGGGGCGCCATATTTCTCGTTCAGCTCCTTGATTTTGGCTTGCCCGGCTTCGACAACCTCCTCGTCCCACGGTGCATCGGCTTCGCTGTATGACGCTGCGTCGCCTATGAGTGTGTAGAAGAGATTCTGAGGACGCCGTTCGAGGCGCTGACCCTTGCTGGCGCGGTTAATGTTGCTCAGATAGTAGACCTCGAGCTGGTCCAGCAGTTCTTCGGTCTTCTGCTTGTTTTTCAGTATGGTGGGCATTATCACCATGGTGGCATACTTCTCGGGAATGATGCCGTCCTTGAACTTGATTTTGAAAGTGCTTTGCGGCTTGTGGATCCTTCTGAGCAGCTGGTTGAAAAGGTCGATGACTATCTGGCTCATCGGCAGCACGGCAAGTAGCGCTACGATAGCTGCCATCCATCCCATGCCTTTAGCGGCAACGATTCCGAATGCCAGCGCCAGCCCTATCGATGCCAGCACCACTATCCACACGTACCACCGCGCACGGGCCTGCCAGCGCTTGGCGGGAAACAGCATCCACCCCACGTGCTGCCCTGCAGCATCGCTGTCGGTCACCAGCTTGCGCACATAGTCGTACTCCTTCAGCTTCTTGCGACGGCATTGGCGAACAATTTTCGCCCTGTAGTCCTCCTTCGTCTTGTCGTACATCTCGTCGTACATACCAGCCTTCTCGTCTTTCAGACATTGCTCCGAGTAGCTTACCTCGTCTATAAGTTCGGCCATGGGCAGTTTGGTCATCTTCTTCAGCGAGTTGAAGAGATTCATCATCTTCAGGTTACGTCGTGCGGCATCGTCTATCTGTTTCATATCGGCCTGGCTCTTGTCCGTCGGGGTGTAGTGGTACGTGCCCGTAGCCCTCAGCTCTTCGCAGAGCAATGCCAACTCTTTTATCAGCACCAGTTTTGTCAGCGGCAGCAGCGACCACACCTCGGGGTAGGATAAATAGTCCGACCGCTCTTTCTGTTTCTCGCTCAGGTATTTAAAAAACAAATGCTTGTCTATCTGGTAGTGGCTCCCGTCTAAGAAACCGCGTATCAGCGACTCAATCTCTTCGATGCGTTTCGACCCAATGCGCACAAACTCTTTTCCGCATAATTCCTCGCGCATCACCTTTTCCTGTTCGCTGATCATGTAATAATTGTCAAGAATCCACTCGTTCGTGCTCCCTACCAATCGCTGCATTTTCGTCTCCTCCACAAGGAGCATATAATAGTCAGTGACAATCCTAACGCTCTTTTTGAATGCTTTGTATGAATTTTTCATCTGTATTTTTTATATTGTACAAATTTGCAAAATTACACAAAAAAATAAAATCCCAAAAAAAATAAAAATTCATTTTTTTCATTTTTTTTGCTTTCTTGCCAATAGTTTTTTGTCCGAAAGTCACCAAAAATAAAAAAAAGTTTATTTTTGCATTTTAAATGTATATTAAACCATTGTCTTTATAAACTTAATAAATTGTTAGTTATGAAAAAGATAGCTTTATTCGCAATTGCATTGCTCGTGGCTCTGTCTTCGAACGCTCAGATCGGTAGCGTACTCGGTAAAAAACTCAAAGAAAAGGCAGAACAGACCATTAGCAACGCTATCGGCGACAAAACAGACGAAAACAAAAACAAAAATGAAGTTGAAAGTGAAAAACAGGCTGTTGCCGACGACGAGGAACTGACACCTGAAAAGGTGATCGCCATGGTTCCGACGATGCCTAACCCACAGCAGATTGCTGAGTATTTGTGTGAGTCGCACAGAGCAAATCCACGGACTCTCAAGATGATGACTAACCCTACCACGCTCTATCTTACTCAGCTGACAGCCGCCGGCATGGGCGGATATGCCGCAATTGCAAGCCAGTACGGACGTTACTATGATTTCGACGACCAGCTGTTGAAAGAATTCGGCGTCACCAGAGAGCAGTATGACGCCATGTCAGAACAGGAACAAAAGGATTTCGCCATGAAATATGCAGCCGAAATGGAAGACCGTTACTACAAAACCATCGAACGCCTCGGTAGCGACGAGGGCTACAAGAAACTAATGGAAAAGTATAACGAGACTGAAGACCAGATAAACAAGCTCTATAGCGATGCCGACTCTATCTGCAGAGCAATATGGAGCAAGAAATTCGACGGCAAGGACAATGTCTCGGACGACGACCGTTGCGGATACTTCCGCCAGGTGATGCCCGACTATTACCAGACCGTCGTGAAGGCAATGCGACTGCGCAAGACCACACAACTGTCACAGGCCATGCAGATTGACGAATATGTGCAGACCCTTGCAAAACGCTATCCTAACGAGGTCTATGCAGGTCTCTACAGCCAGTCGGCTATATGCGCAACGGCTTACGTGACCGATGCCGCCAGAATCACAACAGTCCCCTCTAACTAAGTTGAAGGCTCTCTTGTTGAAATAGCCGATCAATCTTTTACTACTAAGTAACGGTTAAAAAATAAAGTAAAAGGATCAGGCATGATTAATGAGGTAATTCCATCTATGGAGTTTGGAGTCAAATACAACGCGACGTGCGAGAGTCTCCCGATACCCGTCGGAGACTTT
>Ga0256404_1013481_pt1 | contig 10338 bp, 17 predicted proteins | sample RumenRJG_01DNA_FD_185990 | JGI IMG/M metagenome (GOLD analysis project Ga0256404, IMG submission 185990) | Bovine rumen microbial communities from Lethbridge, Alberta, Canada - RJG_01 | ecosystem: Host-associated > Mammals > Digestive system > Stomach > Rumen | place: Canada: Alberta | collected...
TATGCACATTCTGCAATATATCCTATCAGGTAACATAGTGGTTCAGAACTACAAGTGCATACTTTTTGTTGTATTATATCGTATATATCTAACACAGCGTGTAAAGATTCGTGAGCTATAGTGTTAATAAAATCTGTCTTTTTGTTAACTGATTTTACAACAGAATCATGATTGTATTTTATTAAAATACACGTCTTATTGTCAGATATACGGTTTACTACTGCAGTAGTAGCTATGCCATCGGTAATAAAAGTATCCAACTCTGCTCCGTCAGGATATGCAAACAACTTTCGTAGTTTTTCTATACTTACTTCTTTGTTGGCTACTACTATGTCTATACAATACATAGTTTCGTAAGTATCGATTATGGCTTTTGTTTTATTTTTCATAACTAGTCATTTACTGGGGAAAGAAAGAAAGTAGCAAAGAATAGAAAGGGCCAGTATATATATTATATATAAACTAAGAAGAGTTAAAAACAGTATTTTATACCCTCTAATAACCCCCTATAGTCCCCCTTCTTTCCCCCTATAGGCACTGATATAACGTAAAAAATAGAAAAAAGTTGCAATTTTATAAAAAAATTTAAGCGTTTTGCAACCAAATGAACCAAAATCTGCGTTATGGGGTCGTAATTAATTAAACAAAATAACAAAATGGCAAAGACATTACGTGTAATTGAATCTTTTTTTGTTATGGAAGTAGGTGATACTTTCGAGTGGGATGCTGATGAGAATATGTACATCGCAAACCATTCTGAAGAGTTCCATAAGACAGATGATGAGAACTCTGAGATCAGCTCTTCATACAACGCAAATTTTTCTATTTCTGCTGATTATGCAAAAGGTCTTATTGCAGACGGATATCTCGAAGAGGTTACGACTGACGGAAAGAAGTCTTTCACAAACATATTCGATGAGATCGCACGTCTTACGCAGAAGTATTCAGACGAAAAGGCTAACCTAGACGAAGACATGGCAGGTATGCCAGAGTGCTTGAAAGTTGAACGTGCTACTGTTCTGAATAACATTCTCTCTGTATTAGATCACTTAGCATCACTTAAAAAGTAATAGCATGGAAGAAGATAAGATTATTGATCAGTCGCCGCTTGCTGAGAGCTTATCCGAGCAGATAAAATATCAGTTCTTGGATTTCTTTCTTGTAAAGCCGCTGGATCCGGTCAAAGTTAAAAAAGAGTTTAGTAAACCTGTTTCAACTGGTACACCCGTAAAAGATGCAAATGGCGTTGAAGCACAAGACTTCGACAATGTTGAAACAGAGGTTAAAGAAGTTAATTCTGATTATCGTAGAGGTGTTGTTTTGAAACGCCCTCTTTATTACGAAGTGGAAGATTCTAAGAATACATTCATCCCCATAAATATTGGCGATATTGTCATATTTAGAGATGCTGCAGGACTCTCATTTGATTTACTTAAAGATAGTAAGTTGCTTAGACAATACGACATTCTCGGTGTTGAAAAATGATTGACCTGGATAAAGTTATAAGAGAAGTTTCCAAACGTCTTAACTTAGATAGAGATTTAGTTGCTGCTGTATGTAAACATCCATTTCAGCAAGCAGTAGATCAAATGAAAAATGATGAAGATACTAGAGATATACTATTTAATCAGCTTTTCAAGTTTAAGTTAAAGCGCAGATTTAAAGAAGACAAAACAAGACAATATACAAAATGAATACACTTTACATTTCTAGAACCGGCAGAATAATGCTGGATGAAAACAACAGTCCAAAACCATTCGATCGCTCTCGCGGTTCTATAGACGACGTATTTTTCATCAAAGAGGACACTAAAATAGTGTTTGAGCGTGGTGAAACTAAGTCTGAACTTGAAGCTAAAGCTGGCGATATCGTAGTTACATTCTACGAAGAGCAATTCCCAAACAGAATAATCGTTGTAAACAACGAACAGTGGAAAGAGAACCTTGAAACTTACGAGGCTTGGGATCAGAAACAAAAGGAAGAGTGGGCTGCTAATAACTCAAATCCTTGTTCAAAGCCTTGTTGCGGAGATTGCAAATGTGAATGTGAAAGTTGTTAATCAGAATAAAGTATAAAACTATGAAAGCAAAGAAAAATAACAAGCCTACTATTATTGTTGATCTTACACAGGCTGAGACATGCGAGGATGTACGTTTTGAGTTTGTTCGTGCAAAGGCTAAGGCTGGTGTTCCTCTGACAGAGGCAGAGATTAACTCAGTTGTAGCATACGGTGCTCATCTCACGCTTGATACTATTGATTCGTTCTGCGATCAGTATCAGAAGATGTATCCTACTATTGAGATCAAGGATAAGAAGCAGGTGCAGAAGGCCATTAAGGCTATTGAGTCTATACTGAAACCCAAGACTCCTTGGTATAAGAAGCTTTGGAATTGGGTTAAGAAGCCTTTCTGCAAGAAGAAGTAAACGAGTATAACCGTCAAGTTATACTGGCAGGCGCTGCGATATGTCGGTCGTTCCGGCGGGCGTGTAGGAAGTTCGAATCTTCCCAGAGCCACATATTTAATCAAAAGTCGGAGGTCAGCCTTGAAAGTCTATACCGACTATAACAAAGAGGCCCCAATACAGGTTACGTGGTCCTGTAATTCCACGTGTTTCATAATAAAATGTTAAAATGTTGATTGAGTCTCATATGTTGGCACTGAAAATCAAACAGCCGGGATCGTTCCCCGGTATGGGACCTGCTCCGTGGTGTAAATGCTCTAAACACAAGTGGCTCTTAGAGTAATTCGATGATTAATTGAATGTAAAAATATGACAAACAAAATATACGAAGTAACAGACGAACAGTTTGTTGAATTGGTTAAAAATAGTATAAATGTATCTGAAGTTTTATTTAAACTTGGTTATAGTGTAAAAGGTAATTCGTGGGGGTTTTCGCATGTTAGGAGACGTATGGACGACTTAAAGTTAACAGCGAAAGACTTTAAAGGTAAGTCGGCAATGATAGAAAAGAACAGTGTTAAAAAACTTACCGAAAAAGATTTACTAAAAGAAAATTGTAAGCATGCAAGAAACGATTTGCGAAGATTTATAATAAACAATAATTTACTTCCGTACAAATGCGCAATTTGTGGAATTGATCATTGGAATGGAAAAACATTAAGTTTAGAATTAGATCATATAAATGGAATAAATAACGATAACCGTTTAGAAAACTTAAGATTTCTTTGTCCTAATTGTCATAGCCAGACGACAACATATGGTAGTAGAAACCAACAAAGAAACGAATCTAAATATGAAATTACAGAAGATTTAAGACAACTTGTTGAGTCTACTTATGAAAAAGAAAAAAGTGTAAAACGCGTATCTACAGTATTAGGAATACGTAGATGTGTAGTAACACAGATAGTAAATGAGTCTGGTCAAAAACATTCAAACCAACAATATGTTATAAGATATGATGAAAATTGGAATGAACTCGCAAGATTTGGAAGCTTATCTGAATGTGCTAAAAATCTAATAAATTCTGGTGAGATAAAAACAAATCACATATCAACAGGAAGGCGTTCTATACAAATGAACGCAAATAAAAAACAATTGTGGTTAAATAGTTATTGGGTTACGTTGGATGGTAGCGGGATAATAAATAATCCGTTATTAGAATCTTCTCTAATAGACTCGGAAAACAATGTTGACGAGGCGCAAGCGAAAGCAGCGTGACAGACTGAACGAGAAGACTGAGTTTAAGACTTGGATGCAACAGTCGGATAAAGAACCCACTAGTTCGGCCTAAGGCAGGGTCGCGGGGTGACCAATTGAAGTGATTGTGTAATAACAGGGTCTAAAAAGGTTATAGCACAACATCTTGTGAACGTGACAAGATAATAGGTGTAAGTCCTCACTTCAGTACCACTACTAATTTAATGATTAAATTATGCAATTAAAAGTAAATAAATTATCACCAGATGCAGTTCTCCCTCAGAAAGCGTATAATACAGATGCAGCTTTCGATCTTACTGCAAGTCGTATTACTACAGAATTAAATGAGGTTGGAGAATTGCTTGTAGTATATCATACAGATTTATGTATGGAGATTCCTAAGGGGTATTGGGGAATGATAGTTCCTAGGTGTTCTATTACTAAAAAACCATTGTCCATTGCAAACTCCTTATGTGTAATATCCTCAGCATATAGAGGGGAGATTTACGTAAAATTTAGAAATACCGTTCCAGCTATTGTACCTTCTGCGTATAAGCCAGGAGAACGATTTGCTCAACTTATATTGATTAAATCAGAAGATGCAGAAGTTGTGGAAGCTCCTTTAGGAGAAGGAGAGCGTGGTACAAATGGTTGTGGATCTACTGGAGATAAAGCTTTTACAGACGAAACAACCACAAGCGCACCAACGGGATCTCAGAGTCTTCCGGAAACAGAAGTCGAGACTATAAACTCTGAGACCGCACCAGAAGGCAGCGGCGACGCAGAAAACAGCGTTGAGGGGGCATAATAATTACGTAATAAAAGCTCCATGGGGTGGCGTACATCGGATGGCAACACCTCACAAACGAAGAAAAAATTTCTTCATATTTTGTTTTTTATTAGTAAATCAGTCGATAGGGGACCTTTCAAGGCCCCCTATTGGTGTATATGTACTACTTGGCAATAGAAAGCTCAGTATTGGTAGAGCAGCGAGGAATAAGACTAACTCGTAGGAGCAGCGGGTCGGAGCCGCCCTATTGTCTAACCACCTGTCTTGTGAGGAAGTAGTACAACAAACACAGTTCCCGCGCTGTTTAATGCGGATTATCAACAACAAACAACATTAACATATTGTGAAAACAATATCAACATTAACACAAAATTATGGAAAGTTCAAAAATTATGATGTTCCCTGAGATGGGAAGTACTAATGGCATTGATCCAAATCTGCTGTTGGCTCTTAACAACAATGGTGGTTTTGGTGGTAATAACTGGATATGGATCCTCTTCCTCTGGATGATCTGGGGTTGGGGTGGCAATGGTAACTGGGGTGGAAACGGTTCTAACGGCTTCCTCTCTAATCAGATTGCTAACGACAGCGGTCGTGAGCTGCTGATGAATGCTATCCAGGGTAACGGTAACTCTATTCGTGAGCTTGCAAGTCTTCTGAATACAGAAGTTAGCACAATTCAGAATGGTATCTTTACTCTCAACAACGCTATTACTTCCGTAGGTACTCAGGTGGGCATGAGCGGATTGCAAATACAGAACGCCATACAGAGTGGTAATGCATCTATCGCAAGTCAGATTTGTCAGTGCTGCTGCGAGAACAGACTCGCTATTGCAAACCAGACTAACGCACTGCAGTCTCAGATGGCCGCAAATCAGGCCGCTGATCAACTTGCAGTATGTCAGTAGACAAATGCGCTGAGCACACAAGCTGAGCGTAATACACGCGACATAGTAGATGCAATACAGAGCCAGAGTGTTATGATCAATGATAAGTTCTGTGACCTCGAAAAACGTGAGTTGCAGGATAAGATCAACACCTTGACAGCTGACAATGCTCTGTTACGTTCTAATATGGACAATGCTGCTCAAACCGCATTCATTAACGAGAAATTCAATACTGTTGCTACTGAGCTTGCAGCTATTAAAGCTTCACAGCCTAATACAGTACCTGTACAGTGGCCTCAGCTGACCGCAGTTAATACTACCCCGTATATGGGTAACTTCTACGGTGGCTTCAATGGTTGGGGTAATAATATTTCATTCTAATAGTAAGTGATTATGGGGTGCTTTAATGTAACTACAAATATAAACGGAGTTCCATATTTAAGCACAACCAACGTAACTGTAACTGATACAGCGGTAGACTTTGCTTTAGGTTTCCGCCGTATCCAACCTGTAGGTTATTTTACAGTTCGTATCTAGGATGCTATTCCTGATGGTACTACAGGTACATTGCCTGTAACCCTCACATTGAATGGTGTAGCTAGAGCGCTTACTTTCTTTGATGGAACCCCTGTAACCGCTGCCGATTTACCAGGCACAGGTATTATTACGGTCTTCAATGACCGCTTTAATGGCATATTACAGATCACCTCTGTAATAGCAGCTTAATATTAACATTTAACATTTATTGAATTATGGTAGTTATTGAAATGCGTGATGCTGCATACGACACAGCATTCGAACTGCTTGACGAAGCTAAGCACAATGCTAAAAAGACTAAGCTGACGCTTTGCGAGCTTGAGGATGCTATGTATGAGTGTTATGAAGCATCAAAAGATGATGAACGTGAGGATTACGAGTCTGAGGAATCAGACATGGATTTCCGTGGTCGTAGGGGCTATCGCCATGATGAGTACGATATGCGCGACGATGACATGGATATGGACATGCGTTCAGGCATGAGACGTTCAAACCGTCGTCGTGGTCTGCGTATGCGTCGTAATCGCATGGGACGATTTGTTTAATAGTGCTAGGGGGCTTAGGCCCCCGAAACACTTAATTTAGTTATATTATGTTTTCAACATTAAGAAAAGGCGCTACTATCTATATACTGGATAGAACTAGCGAACCCGAAGTTAAAATCGGGTATATTGATAATGTAACTTTACCACGTCCCATGTATCCTACATTTAACCCAGCAGTTAGTCTTGGTACTAATATGCAGAGAGTAGTAGATATTACGGTACGCATAGGTGAAGAGAAGAAAGAATTTAGTGTGCCTAGTGATTTATCTATACATACTTACGGTGATTATACTATAAGTGAGAATAAAGAGGCTATGATATCGGAAGTGGATTCACTCCTATAGAATAGTAAAGATGTCTTAGAAAGTGTAGATAAACATAAGGCTGCAATTGATGCATACGAGAATATACTTAAGACGCTAAATCCAGTATATGCTAAAGAGCAAGAGCGGGATTCAACGATCGACAAACTTACTCAATAGGTCAACGGTATGCAGTCTACTCTTAATCGTTTGGAATCATTGTTATTAAATAATGGTACAAATGGAAGCAGATAAGTATTTTAGGAAATACATGCGGATGTATGGGCCTCACTTCACGAAGGAGTTATGCGACTTTGCGGTATCCTTGATGGAAGACGAGAAGGGAAAGATAACTCCAATAACGAAGAAAGAGTTAGAAGATAAGCTTAAAGCGTGTGGTATAGAACTTAAGTACAATAAATTACACGATGCTGTATATGTAGCTAATATGTGTAAAGCTGATTACTTAGGTGATGCCATACCTAATAGCGATCACAATCTCTGTATGTACGTCAAGAAAACAATTGACGATCCTGATGGATATGATGGTCAACCGTTCAATAGATGGTTGTCAGATATCAAAGGTATGCATGTACCAGTAGATTGGTCTGAGTTTGTATGATAGCACAATATATACAACTTGGGGATAGAGACTGGAATGTTTTAGTATACTATAATGTAAGTAAAGAAGACTTTGTAGAAATAGTAGATTCTTTAAAACAATTAGATTGCCCAAAAGAAGATGTACGCAAGGCATTAAAGACTCTGCGTAGAAAGAATACAGGTTTTACTTTTAGTAATACTGATTATAAGATGAGCATAATATGTATAGGTGAAGCTACTAATGTAGGACAGTTTGTAAATACTGCAATACACGAAGCTAAACATGTACAATCTCATATATGTGAGTATTACGGTATAGAAGAAGATACTGAAACAGCTGCATATCTAATAGGACATTTGGTACATAAAATGTACAAGATGCTAGAGAACGTACTGAGACAGTATATATAATACTACAATATGTTCGACATAAGAGGAAATAAAATATCTCTCGCAACTGAGGACTTGGCTATACCCCCTTTTAGGGAGCACTATAATAATGCTAAAGACAAGTCCTTAGCTGTGAAGGAGATAGAATACATAATATGGTTATACAAATGGAATACTCCGTACGAAGCTTATCCTTTAGATTAGAGAGCTTCTATAGTAGCTAAAGATGTATTCAAAGATGAGAAGTATGTACCTACTGCAGAAGTGAAAGAGCTGGCGAAGCGGTTCAATGAGTTTCAAGAGACTCCTGGGACCCGGCTTTTAAGTGCATCACAAACCGCAGCAGAGGGGCTTATAGCTGCCCTAAACGATTATTCATAGGGTAATATGGATATTGACACGGCCATTAAGGTTACCAGAATACTTAAGGATGTGGGCAATATCGTTAAGTCTCTTGATATAGCCATGAAACAAGCTAAGGCTGAACAACTTGAGACTGGTAGAGTTAAGGGTGGAGGCGTAATCGGTCTCTACGAAATGTAACAATTATACTATGGAAAAGAAAGTATTACTTAAAGACCTCGTAGATACTGGTACTAATCTACGAAAACAAATAACATCTAAAGTCAGAGTGTCTGACCAAGGTGTATATCCCATCGGAGAAATCTGGGATGCTAATACTGTTCTTGATGTGATCGTAAATGGATCGCATGAACAGCATGATACCGTTAGAGAGCTTGATGAGTATGCTCATGATATTGATAGAAGACTCGGAGCAGAAATAAACAGAGCTAAAGCAGCTGAAGCTGCTGAATAGGCTCGTGCAATCGCAGCAGAAGAAGCTGAAAAGAATAGGGCTATTGCTGCTGAGAATGCAGAAACAAATAGGGCTATTCAAGTAGAACAGGCTGAAACAGCTCGTGCTACAGCTGCTGAACAAGCTATCTATAATTATATAGGAGATCTCGGAACAAAGCGCCAGGAGGTACGTGTACGTCCTTGGGGCGATAGAATCTTCGGTAAAGGCAACGACCATAAAGAGTGGGGTGTTGCTTCAGTACCAGAAGAACTTGGAATGGAGTTCATACTCGATGAGCAGGGCAATACTACATTCGAAATAGAATGGTTCTAGATGTTGCTTGAATCTCAAGTAGACGGAACTACCACTCCTTCCAAGAATTATAACTATGTGTGGAATGAAGAGACTTGGAACAACTCATATAATAATGGTGGACTGAAGCTTTATTATGAAGCATATCCCGATGAGGATAGGTGGAATGAACAAGAGCAGCGTCCTGCAAGATCAACTGATAAAGTTGCTGGTGAATGGCCTAGCTATTGCATTCAGTGCTGGAAGGGTGCTATAAATGCACCAGGAGCTAAGTTCCCATGGATCGTTCCTTACTTTACTGAGGATGTAAATTCTAAGATTATCTTCGCTTATAATAAGAAGACTAATACTCCTCATACAGTAAAGTCTTACATTGACGAGAAGTTCCAGTGGGTTATGGAGTATGCTGCAGGTGGTTCAATTAGACCAGATTCTATAACATCTTTAGAAATCCAAGATGGAACAATTAAAGTAGAAGATCTCTCCGACGATTTAAAAGACAAAATACAGCCTACTGTAGATGAAGAAGATGAGAATGTATTCATTGGTTAAGGTTGTATAATATTTATTTAATTTAAAAATATGGCAAAATATTTATCTAAACTTACCGTTAGTGGTGTACAGTACGACATCAAAGACGCCAAAGCGTGGGCCGACATTGAGGACATTAAGTCATCGATTACTGGTGCTATGCACTGGCTTGGTTATACGACCACCGCTTTAACAGATGGCGCTACAACAAACCCAATTGTCATCGATGGTGAAAATGTAACCGCTGTTGCTGGTGATGTTACTGCTGTAGCTGGTAGTGGTTCAGGTTCTGCTGCTGATAAGGAGTTCGTATTCAATGGAACTAAGTGGCAGGAGTATGGTTCTACTGGTTCTTTGAAGGCTCTTGCTTTCAAAGACAGTGCAACTGGTGATGTTGTGTGTGCTGGTTCTAACTCAGACTCTGCTGTTAGTTTCTCTGGTACTACTTCTGAGACGGTTCTGAAGGCTATTGACGATGCTGCTGTAGCTCCTTCTTTCACTGAGGGTGCATTCTCTGCAGGTACATTGCCTTCATTTACCGAGGGCGCTTTCAGTGCAGGTTCACTTCCCTCTTTCACCGAGGGTTCGTTTACCCCTGCTTCTATCGCTGAAGGTTTCGTAACTGCTGGTACAGCTGCTTCTTACAGCCACAGTGGTTTCAGTGGTGGTTCACTTGGTGAGGCTACAACTGATAGTTTTGCTACTGAGGGTGTTGTTGCTACTGTAGATGAGGCTAATGAGATTCTGACTCTTAGCGCAGCTAGCACTTCTGACGCTGTAACAGCCCAGGGTACGTTCACTGCTGCTGTTTATGGTACTGACACATTCAATGGTGGTACTCCTACTGCTATTGACCTGAGCAAGTTTGATGGTGGTTCTAAGGCTGCTGACACGTTTAGCGCTGGTACTCTGCCCTCTAAGAGTGCAGACACCTTCAGTGCTGGTACACTGCCTTCTAAGGCTGCTGATACATTCGATGCTG
>Ga0256404_1013482_pt1 | contig 10338 bp, 10 predicted proteins | sample RumenRJG_01DNA_FD_185990 | JGI IMG/M metagenome (GOLD analysis project Ga0256404, IMG submission 185990) | Bovine rumen microbial communities from Lethbridge, Alberta, Canada - RJG_01 | ecosystem: Host-associated > Mammals > Digestive system > Stomach > Rumen | place: Canada: Alberta | collected...
AACTTACAGATTGTAATTTTCTGCAAAGATAGTCATTTCTAACCCATAGAGTCATTTTTTGCTCGTATTTTGTCGCATATCAACCACTTACAACGATTGTTAATCGTTTTTAGTGGACACTAGTGAATCGCTATATATAATAATGTATTTATTTGAAAAGCTGTTGTTAGCATACCTTGTGTGATCCTTCAGAGATGATGACAGGATAAACTTCAGGTTCATGACCATATTTGGCTGCAAATTTAGCTTTTGTATCTGCAATGAACTTATCGTAGATGTCATCCTTTACAAGGTTGATGGTACAGCCTCCGAAGCCACCACCCATAATACGGCAGCCTGTTACACCATTCTCTTTGGCTACGTCATTCAGGAAGTCAAGTTCCTCACAACTAACCTCGTATTCCTTGCTCAAACCATAGTGTGTCTCGTACATCTTCTGACCAACAGTTTCGTAGTCACCTTTCTCAAGAGCATCGCATACTGCCAGCACGCGGTCTTTCTCGCCCAATACGAAATGAGCACGGCTGTAGTCTTCTTCGCCCACTTCTGCACGGACCTCTTCAAGTTGTTCCCATGTGCAGTCGCGCAAGGTCTCAAACTTGGCTTCAGGATGTTTGGCAGCAATATGCTTTACCACGTTCTCGCAAGAGTTACGACGATCGTTGTATGGTGACCCCGCCAACTCGTGTTTTACTTTAGAGTTGACCAGACAGAGTTTGTAGCCCTTTGGTTCGAATGGGAAGTACTCAAATTCGCGGCTATTGCAGTCGAGACGCATGAGTTTGCCTTCCTTTCCGAATACGCTGGCAAACTGGTCCATGATACCGCAGTTGACACCTACATATTTATGTTCTGTAGCCTGACCTGCCAAGACAAGATCCCACTTAGAAATCTTGTTGTCACCAAACAAGTCGTTCAAGGCAAAGGCGAAACAACTCTCAAGAGCAGCAGAAGAAGACATACCAGCACCGAGAGGCACATCACCATAGAAGGCCGCATTGAAGCCTTTCACATCTACGCCCAAAGCCTTCATTTCCTGACATACACCATAGATGTAGCGTGCCCATGAAGCGCGTGGACCCTCAGGGTCGTCTACCTTGAACTCCACACGATCCTTCAAGTCGATAGAGTAGAGCATGACAGTGTTCGTTCCGTTAGGACGGATTTCAGCCATGATACCTTTGTCTACTGCACCGGGGAAAACGAATCCTCCATTATAATCAGTATGCTCACCAATCAGGTTGATACGACCTGGTGACATATAAATGTTTCCAGTTTTGCCGTCGAAATGCTTAATGAAGCGGCTTCTTACTTTTTCAATATCCATAATCAGTTAAGTTTTTTAGTTGTTCATTAAAGATTTGTCGGTTATATAAAAGCCCTAAGGCATTAAAAACCTCAGGGCTATCATATTTCGTAGTTTTTATTCTACAGGAATATCCTTGTTGACATTCTTGCAGCCTGCTACAGCATAGAACAGCATGTATGCCATACAGATGAGAGGCACAATATAACTTGTCATATAGCCTCCATTATCAGCGATGAAGTTCTGTACCAATGGAATTAATCCACCACCTACTACCATCATCATGAAGATACCAGAAGCCTGGGCGGTATATTTACCAAGACCCTCGGTAGCAAGATTGAAGATAGATGCCCACATGATGGATGTGCAGAGACCGCAGAGAACCAGGAACATGGCAGCAATAGGTACGGTTACCATCTGGAAGGAAGTACCAGTGAATACAGGCATTTCAACCGTTGTAGACTTACCCAAAAGAACTGCGAGAAGAATGAAAATGATGCCGGCACCATTGGCACAAATCATCATCTGGCGACTTGATACCTTATCAGCGATAAAGCTCGAGCAGAGACGGCCTACCAACATCAAGAGCCAGTAGGTACCTGCTACGAATCCACCGATAGCGGCAGCATTAGCCAATACGACTCCGTTGATCAAACCACCGCCATTGGCTGTAGTGTCAGAGATGTAGAAATTCAATGTACCAGGAATACCTACTTCAACGCCTACATATACAAAGATGGCGAGAACACCAAGGTTGAAGTGACGGAATGCCCAAGGTGAGTGCTCGAATACAGTCTTGTCTGTAGTCTTGCCCATCTCTGGATCCTGAATAGGAATGAAGATCAAGATGAAGAAGGCTGCTGCGAATACAGCAAGGGCGATGTAAAGTACCAGATTTACGTCTACCATCTTTGTGTTGGCTGTTACGGTTCCGATAAGTGCACCTACGAGCATAGGAGTTAATGTACCAGACAAGCTGTTGAGCGTACCTCCTATGAGGTTCAACTGGTTACCACGATTGCCACCGCCACCGAGAAGGTTCAGCATAGGATTCACTACTGTATTCAGAATACATACAGCGAAACCAGAGATGAACGCTCCGAAGAGGTAAACGGCGAAACCAGAGATATCGGCACCGAACTTACCAGAAATGAACTGGATGAATACGCCTACAAAACCAGTAGCAATACCGGTGAGGGCAGTCTTCTTGTAACCAATCTTGGTGAGCAACTTGCCTGCGGGTATACCCATGAAGAGATAAGCTAAGAAGTTCATGGCGTTACCCAACATACCTATCATGTTGGCACTACCGCTGTCGGCGAATACATTTTTCCAGATGACTCCGATAGGAGCTGCCAGGTTCGTTACAAACGAAATCATAGCGTAAAGAAACATCATCGTGATGATGGCGATGATATTACCATTTTTGTTTTGGCTTTCCATTTTTAATTGTTTGATAGTTGATATTGTTATTATTGAATTATTCCGGGTTTGTTCTCATCGTAAAAAAGAATACAGCTCTATATTATAATCTATATTAAGAATGTTATTCAAGAATATGATTTTCTTTAGGAAATGTGGTTGCTTTTTTGCAAACGAGAAAATGGAGCAGACGCTTTTCGAATACCTGCTCCATATATATAATAAGGTGTTATTTCTCTACACCAAACTTATAAATAGTTTTCTGTGTGTAGGTGTCGCCTGGTTTCAAGCGGCAACTTGGGAAGTATGGATGGTTAGGTGTGTCAGGGAACTTCTGTGCCTCGAAGCAAACAGCGCTGCGGCGTGGGAATGTGGCACCATGCTGACCAGAGATACCAGTCAGGAAGTTGCCTGTATACATCTGCAAGCCTGGTTCGGTGGTGTAAACCTCCATTGTGCGGCAACTGACAGGATCCTTGATCTTTGCTGCGAAACTCAACTCGCCTTCCTCTTTCTTATTGAGAACGAAGTTGTGGTCGTAGCCCTGTCCGTTCTTTATCTGCTCGTTGTCGGCATCGATGTCCTGGCCTATGGTCTTTGGAGTACGGAAATCGAAAGGAGTACCCTCTACCTTGAGAATTTCACCGGTAGGGATGGAAACCTTGTCTATAGGGAGATAATAGTCTGCGTTTACCTGACAGATAATGTTGTCGATAGTAGGTGTTGGGTTGGCAATTCCCTGAATAGAGAAGAATGCGTGGTGTGTCAGGTTGACTATTGTCAACTTGTTGGTTGTTGCCTGATACTTGATGACAAGCTCATCGTCATCTGTCAAAGTATAAGCCACCCATACGTTCAACTCACCGGTAAAACCTTCTTCGCCATAAGGACTTGTATATTTGAGAACTACAGCATTGCTGCTTACCTGCATGGCATCCCATACGTGTGCATGAAATCCTGTAGGACCGCCATGAAGATGGTTAGGACCGTCATTGCGAGCCAACTGGTATTCCTTGCCATGGAGTGTGAACTTGCCTTCCTTGATGCGGTTTCCGTAGCGGCCAATAAGTACGCTCAGGAAAGGCTCAGGAGAATTGATGACATCCTGTATATTGTCATGTCCTTGAATAAGGTTGGCGTAATTTCCGTCCTTGTCGGGCATCATGATGGCTACAATGGCGCCTCCATAATTGGTTACGGCAACCTCATTACCGTTACTGTTTTTCAGTACGAACAAGTCTGTCTGCTTGCCATTGACTGTGGTCTGAAAATCTTCTCTTTTCAGACCGCACTTATTTGCTGGTTCTGTATTCATAATATCCCAATTGTTTAGTTATTCGAATGTTTTAAAGTTACATACTGCAAAGTAAATAAAAAAAAATGATTACAACAAATTTTTTTGCAACTTATTTGATTTAAAAAAACTAAAATATATTATGCCAGCAAATCGGCTACCACATAGCTCGAACCTCCCACGAAGATGAAGTCGGTATTCTTTGCTTCTCTTTTTGCAGCTTCAAATGCTTCTTTTACAGACAGATATGTGTTGCCAGCTAGGTCATGTTCCTGTGCCGTCTTGCATAGCTTTTCCACGGGTATAGCCCTCTTTGTTGAGGCTTGTGTCCAGTAGTAGGTTGTGTCTGTTTTAGGAAGCAACTCCAGTACACTTGACACATCTTTGTCGTCCACCATTCCGAAGACGATATGTCGGTGTGTGCATGGTTGTTTTTCGATCTGTTGGCTTAGAAATTTCCATCCAGCCACGTTGTGTCCTGTATCGCAGATGACAAGAGGTTTGTCGTTCAGTTTTTCCCAACGTCCGCGCAGTCCTGTCGTCTCGCATACGTTGGCAAATCCTTTTAGGATGGCTTCTTTGCCGACGATGCCTTTGTCGAGCAAGATAGATATGGCGCAAAGTATGGTTCTTGCATTTTCTTCCTGATAGATTCCCCGGAGTTCCATCTCTATAGGTCCGAAAGTATGGGTGCCTAACACGTGACGACCTTCCGCAGTTGTTGCAACGGTGTCGTTGCTGAAGGCAGATTCCTCTGCGAAGATGATGGGCGCTTTTCTTTCCTTTCCTATGGTTTCGAACACAGGACGGGTTTCAGTGGTGGTGGTTCCTATCACTACGGGCACATCTTCCTTGATGATGCCAGCCTTCTCGAAAGCTATTTTCTCAAGGGTGTCGCCAAGTAGCTGGGTGTGGTCGTAGCTGATGTTTGTGATGATGGACAGGATGGGGGTGATGATGTTTGTACAGTCGAGGCGTCCTCCCAATCCCACTTCTATGACGGCATAGTCTACCTGTTGTTCTTTGAAATACTTGAAAGCCAGGGCTGTGGTTAGTTCAAAGAAGGATGGATGCAAGGGCTCGAAGAAGGAACGTTCCTCTTCTACAAAGTCTACCACATATTGTTCGGGAATGCATTCGCCGTTGATGCGTATTCTCTCGCGGAAATCTACCAGGTGTGGCGAGGTGTAGAGTCCAACTTTGTATCCTTGTGCCTGAAGGATGGCAGCAATGGTGTGTGAGCAGGAGCCTTTGCCGTTGGTTCCTGCCACATGGATGGTTTTGAAATACTGATGGGGATGCCCGAAGTGCTCATCCAGGGCATGTGTGGTTTGCAGTCCGGGTTTGTATGCTGTGGCGCCTACCTTTTCGAAAACGGGAGTTCTCGTAAACAGATATTCTGTCGTTTCTTTGTAGTTCATATATGTTTATATAATAGGTGTGTGTCTTCATTAATGATAAAGAGCAATCCTGTTCTTCTTGTTTTGGAGAAGAGGATTGCTCTTAGTTTTATTTTGAAAAATTACTTGAACAGATTTTTCAAACTGTCGAAGAGCGTCTTCTTCGTGGCATTGTCTGCCTTGAAGTTCTCGCTGTCCTTCAGTTTCTTAATCAGTTCTTTCTCTTCCTTGGTTAGTGTCTTGGGGACATAGACGGTTACGTTGCAGATGATGTCTCCCTTGCCATATCCGTAGCCTTTTACGGCTGGCAGCCCTTTTCCGCGCAGGCGAATCTGCTTGCCAGGCTGTGTGCCAGGCTCAATCTTGACAGTGGTCTTGCCCTCTATGGTAGGAACATCTACCTCGCCTCCCAAAGTAGCAGTGGCAAAATCGAGAACCAGGTTGTAGTAGAGGTTCTGTCCGTCGCGCTCGAAGGTGTCGTTGCTTTCCTCGCTGATGAGGACCTGTATATCTCCGGGGTATCCGTTGCGCTTTCCGGCATTTCCCTTTCCTGCTACGGTGAGTACCATTCCGTCCTGAACTCCGGCAGGAATGTTGATTTCTACCACCTCGTCGCCTTTTACAACACCATCGCCGCCACAGGTCTTACACTTGTTCTTGATAACAGTGCCTTCTCCGTGACAGGTAGGGCAGGCGGCTTGAGTCTGCATCATGCCAAAGATGGAGCGAACGCTCTTGATGGTATAGCCTGTTCCATGACAAGTGTTGCAAGTTTCGGGCTTGGCTCCACCTTCACTTCCTGTACCCTGACAGTCGGGGCACTTCAGGTCTTTATGAACTTTGAACTTTTTTGTGACACCGTTGGCAACTTCCTTCAAATTGAGTTTTACCTTGATTCTCAGGTCGCTTCCCTGGTGCATTTGTGGCTGTGCGCTGCCTCCGAAGCCGAAGCCTCCACCTCCATGTCCGCCAAAGATGTCGCCGAACATAGAGAAGATGTCGTCCATGTTCATGCCTGCGCCGCCTCCGAATCCTCCGAATCCACCTTGTGGACCATTGAATCCAAACTGGTCATACTGCTGTCTCTTCTGAGGGTCGCGCAGTACGTCGTAAGCCTCGGCGGCTTCCTTGAACTTTTCCTCTGCCTCCTTATTGTCAGGATTGCGGTCAGGGTGATATTTGATGGCTATCTTTCGGTAAGCCTTCTTGATTTCATCGTCGGATGCCGACTTGTCGATGCCAAGCACCTCGTAATAGTCTCTCTTAGCCATTTGCTAATGTTGAATTCTTTATGTTTTATTTATTCTTGTTCTATTGTCCTACGGCAACTTTAGCGTGGCGTATTACTTTGTCGTTGAGTGTGTAGCCGGTCTGGATGCAGTCTATAACCTTTCCTTTCTTGTCATCGCCCATACCGGGCACCATGGCAACAGCCTCGTGATAGTCTACATCGAAATCTTTGTCCTGTGTCTCTATCTTCTTGACACCAAGGCTTTCGAGGGCTTTGCTGAATTTATTGAAAATCATCTGCACACCTTCCTTGATGACTTTAGGATCCTCGCTCTTGTCGGCGATGGCACGTTCAAAGTCGTCCAGGATAGGCAGGATGGCAGCGATTGTCTTCTCACCGCCATTGAGGATGAGGTCTGCTTTCTCCTTCAGGGTGCGCTTGCGGTAGTTCTCAAATTCGGCAGTCTTGTAGAGCAACTGTTTTTTGAGTGATTCTACTTCCTGTTCTGCCTTGGCGAGAGGATCAAGTTCCTCGGTCTCTTTCTCTTTACCGTCTTCGGCTGACAGGTTGTCAGTCTGAGCCTGTTCTGCCTGCTTTTCTGTCTGCTGCTCGTCAACCTTCTCGTTGGCGTTGGCATCTTCTATCTTGATTTCTTTTTCTTTAGACATAATGAATGTTGTTTTTTTGTTTAACACGTTTTGTGGCGTGTGTTGCAAAAAACATGCCAACCTACTTGTTCCTTTCGAAATGGTGGGGTTGGCATGTTGTTTCTTATACGTTGTACATCTTGGCTTTCTGCTCCTTGATAGCCTCGTCGTAGATGTACTCATCGTATGACATGAGCTTGTCGATGGTGCCCGATGGGGTCAGCTCGATGATGCGGTTGGCTACCGTGTTGATGAACTCGTGGTCGTGGCTGGCGAATAGCACATTTCCCTTGAAGCCTATCAGGTTGTTGTTGAAAGCCTGAATGCTTTCCAGGTCCAGATGGTTGGTAGGTGTGTCGAGAATCAGACAGTTGGCGTTCTGCAGCTGCATACGAGCTATCATACATCTCATCTTCTCGCCTCCCGAGAGCACGTTTACCTTCTTCAAAACCTCCTCGCCGCTGAAGAGCATACGACCTAAGTAACCCTTCATGGCCACCTCGTTGCCCGGTCCGTACTGGCTGAGCCAGTCTACCAGGTTCATGTCGCTCTGGAAGAATTCGGTGTTGTCGAGTGGGAGATAGGCTGTTGTGATGGTTACGCCCCACTTGTATTCTCCAGCGTCAGCCTTTCTGTTGCCATTGATGATTTCGAAGAGGGCGGTCATGGCCTTGGGGTTATGAGAGAGGAATACCACCTTCTCGTCTTTCTCGATGTTGAAGTTTACGTTGTCGAAGAGAACTGTTCCATCCTCGTCGACCGCTTTCAAGCCTTCCACCTCAAGAATCTGGTTGCCAGGCTCGCGGTCCATCTGGAAGATGATGCCTGGGTACTTACGGCTTGAAGGACGAATCTCCTCGACGTTGAGCTTCTCGAGCATCTTCTTGCGGGATGTGGTCTGCTTACTCTTAGCCACGTTGGCAGAGAATCGGCGGATGAACTCTTCCAACTGCTTTTTCTTTTCCTCAGCCTTCATCTTCTGGTTCTGAGCCTGGCGCAGAGCCAACTGTGAACTCTCGTACCAGAAAGAGTAGTTTCCGGCAAACATGGTTACCTTGCCGAAGTCGATATCTACGGTCTGGGTGCTCACAGCATCGAGGAAGTGACGGTCGTGAGAAACCACCAATACGGTTTGCTCCACGTTGCTCAGATATTCCTCCAACCATTCCACGGTGTCGAGGTCGAGGTCATTGGTAGGCTCATCAAGCAACAGGTTGTCTGGGTTTCCGAAGAGGGCTTTTGCCAGCATGACACGTACCTTCTCGGTATTTGAAAGCTCGCCTACGAGCTTGTTGTGCTTGTCTTCCTGTACACCAAGGTTCTGAAGCAGCTGGGCAGCATTGCTCTCAGCCTCCCATCCGTTCATCTCGGCAAACTTCAACTCCAAATCGGCAGCACGGTTGCCGTCTTCCTCGGTCATCTCTTCCTTAGAGTAGAGGCGCTCGCGCTCCTTCATGTTTTCCCAAAGAGGCTGGTGACCCATCAGAACGGTGTCCATGACGCGGAACTCATCATATTTGAAGTGGTCCTGCTCCAATACCGAGAGGCGCTCGCCTGGTCCTAATTCCACGCTTCCCTTGTTGGGCTCCAGATCTCCGCTGATGGCGCGAAGGAAGGTAGACTTACCGGCACCGTTGGCACCAATAATACCATAAATGTTACCGTGAGTGAACTTGAGGTTTACGTCCTTATAGAGGACTCTCTTTCCAAATTGTATCGCTAAATTGGTTACAGTTATCATTAACTTAAAAGTTTATTGTATGTTATTTTCAAATTTGGATGCAAAGGTACAAAAAATATTTGTAAATCAGAAATTTAGTGAAGAAAAGGACTTAATATTTAGTTAAAAACATAGATATTTTTTGTCAATCGAACAAAAAGGCATAAATTTGTAGACCAAAAACGATTTACAACTGATATGCGACAAGAAAACAATAAGTGGCAGAAGCGCGCTGACAGGGGAGGGTTTGGAGTCCCCAATGAGTATGACCATTATGTGGTCAGCAAGCCTGCGCCTCTGTTGGAATGGCTGTTGGAAAACGTCAAGAGTTCGAGCAAGACCAAAATCAAGCAGATACTGCAAGGCCGTGGCATCCGTGTGGACGGCAAGACGATCACCAAGTTCGACTATCCTCTGAGACCCGGCATGAAGATTGCCGTCAGCAAGTCGAAGAAGAACCAGAAAACCTTCAAGAGCAAGTATCTCAAGATTGTTTACGAAGACCGGTATTTGGTGGTGGTGGAAAAGCAGATCGGCATACTGAGTATGGCGGCAGGACATTCATCGCTCAATGTGAAGACCGTGCTCGACGACTACTTCCACAAAACCCGTCAGAACTGTCAGGCTCATGTGGTGCATCGACTCGACCGTGATACCAGCGGATTGATGATTTATGCCAAGGACAAGCAGACCGAACTTGCCTTGGAGGATGACTGGCATCACAACGTATACGACCGCCGCTATGTGGCTTTGGTGTCGGGCGAGATGGAGGAAGATGAAGGAACTGTAGCCAACTGGCTGAAGGACAATAAGGCATATATTACTTATAGCAGTGATACGGACAATGGCGGCAAATATGCTGTCACTCACTATCATACGCTTCAGCGCTCAACTGATTATTCACTTGTAGAATTTAAATTGGAGACGGGGCGTAAGAACCAGATACGTGTTCATACTGCCGATATGGGACATCCTGTATGTGGCGATATCAAATATGGAAATGGAGATGATCCTTGCCATCGCTTGTGCCTTCATGCCTATGTGCTTTGCTTCTATCATCCCGTTACGCATCAGCCCATGGAGTTTGAGACTCCTATCCCATCAGAATTTCGCCGAGCTTTGAAATCATAACATCTAAAGAAAAGACATGAATCATTTTGAATATTACGTTTTTGCCCTCATCGTGCTGATTGTGGGCTTCCTGATAGTGAAGAAAGTTGCTACCTGCTTGTTCAAGACAGTAGTAACTGTCATCGTGCTTGCCATCTTGGCCGGCATATATTTCCTGGCAAGCTGAAAAAACGAAGCCGGCTTCGTT
>Ga0256404_1013489_pt1 | contig 10334 bp, 8 predicted proteins | sample RumenRJG_01DNA_FD_185990 | JGI IMG/M metagenome (GOLD analysis project Ga0256404, IMG submission 185990) | Bovine rumen microbial communities from Lethbridge, Alberta, Canada - RJG_01 | ecosystem: Host-associated > Mammals > Digestive system > Stomach > Rumen | place: Canada: Alberta | collected...
GATGTGAAATGACGGCGTGTGCGTGACATGTTGATTATCTCCTTTTCATTGCTCACCTCCAGTATACCACGAGATTCACATTAAGAAGTAGCTTCGAAGTTGTCTTAATTTATGGTTCCATTATAGTTCTGAGCATTTTTCTGCTATTGATTCAGTTAATTCAATATAGTCATCTTCATAATCGATTTTATTAGGAGCCACTTCAAATACAAGATATTTATAATGATCTTTGACATGAAATGACGCTTTTGTTCTACCTAAATAGTTTATAAATTGAAATATTAGTGTGTGATTGTCTCTTTCTATTTTCAGAAATTTATTATTCTCGTTTTGTATCGTTGGTAATTCGATATCTTGCTGGCCAGCATCAGATACTTTGAATATATATCTCTTGGTTTCTATGACCCTCAGAATATACTTGTCATCAAGATCCTTGGCTATTTTTATGTTCTCGGTCCTATCGGGACTCATTCTATCTGCTTTATAATAAAATATGTGATAGCCATCACCCAGCTGACAATCGCATTCATTATCCCAATTTATATCCTCATACTCGCCTGCGGTGTAAAGGTCGGCGTAGTATTCTCCTTCTATTTGAAATCTAATTGCCGCAATCATGACTCATATAAAACTAGCATACTGTGTTTGCACTAGTTTTCCTTTCATTTGTTCAATCTTGGACTGGCTCAATCTCTTAAGATTGTTCTTTTCACAAAAAGAATTCAATTCTTCGAGCAACTTACCAATTTCTTTTTTGTTTCCATGTATTTTAGGAAGGACTTTCTGGATTAACTGTTCATCTATTATGTTATCTATTTCTACCTGATCATCAACTTCATATGAAGCAGCGATATACTGACGAATCTCGTTCACTGTTCTATATGCAAACTCATATCCGCTTTTCTCAACTATATCGTATATCTGATTGAAAGTTTCTTGTACTTTATCTAACTTTTCACCATCTACATTACACAGTCCATTTCTTAGATTCCTGGATAATTTGCAAAATGCTTGCGCCGATCCATCCTTTGCTGGGGTAATTTTATCGACATCTCCTTGATTCTGGAATAACTGCATCACAGATTTCTTTTCAGGCTTGAATTCGATAACATTCGCTCTATCCAAAACTTTCGGGCTAAACATGTAGGTCGTCTCATCAATATTAACTGTCCCTACAATAAATATATTATCTGTAAATCGGACAGGTTCTTTTTCATATCCATCCAAATTAAATACCAGATCTGGTGTTTCCATATGACTAAGAAAGTCAGCAAAGTATCGTTCTACATGGCTCAAATTCATTTCGTCTAATATAATAAAGAACGGTATATCTTTATTTTCTATGCGATTTGCCTTTTCTAGCAGCCTCAAGATAGACGTCTCTTCATAGGCTCCTTTTCCATCATTAGCTAATGGATTATAATAACCTAGAATTTTCGTATTATCTGTCCAGTCTGCTCCTACTGGGACTAACACCCAATTTTTTCCGCCGCCATTCAGCTCCACTTCTAAATATTCAGCAAACTGCTTAGATATTCTTGTTTTTCCAGTGCCACTGTTTCCTGTTAGAATGACGAAAGGCTTTGCTAGCAAAGATTTTATGTATCTTTTAGAAAAATCAGTTTGAAATGCATTTGGCAGATTACTTATTTTGAATCTATCATTTAAATAATATAAGTATTTATTACCTAATTCTGTTTTTATTTCAATTTTATCAGCATAATATTTATTTACTATCTGTATGAGTGCTTTAAGATAGTTTCCATTGCCATTTTCTAGTATATCTGAATTCACCCATTGTGTTGTTAAATAGCATTCGATATCATGATTATTTAGATTGATATGATACTTACTATCAACATACAATCGTCTAGTATTAGCATCCTCTAGCAAGCCGGAAGTGGGCTTAGAAAACATATATCTAAGAAAATTCCCTTTAGGAAATAGATTATTTACTTTATTAGTATCAATCTTAACCCCGCTATTCGTTTCAACAAACAAATCGTTTATATTTTCAAAACTATCGATTTGATATATACAATCAACAATCTTTTTAGCACAATCTCTAACGTTATTAGGTAATCTTATTCCCTTATTTATCTTTATACTATTTTTTACTTCATTCTCGATTCGATTATAAAGGTCTGGTCTTTTTGCCAAATAGTAAATGATAGTTCCTAAATACGAATATTTTGGTACAGGTAATTTTTTCAGAATAAGTGAACTGAATATTTCCTTTGCAGAATGCAGCTTTTCCTCATTTATAAGATTTCCATCTTCCTTATATACATTACCTGATTTTATATATAATTCTATTTTTTCACGATCCTCATCATCAGGTATCGCTGACTTCCAAAAAGAATCATCATAGTTTCCATTAATTACAATCTGTACTAATCTTGCATCGGAACGAATATGTGTGTCAAAAAATTCTCCATATTTTATAAGTGCTTCTGCATATTTTTTACATAGTACGGCCAGATAAAGCCACTGATTAGAAAACAATATGTAATCCTTATCTGTTTGAACTATACCTGTTTCTCTAGATACTGTGACAAAACCCACTCCCTCGTCTTGGAACATTTGCTCTAGTTCGCTGCTTAACAAATTCGATATCCGGATATTCGGAACCTGTTCAGGGTCAAATGTGTAAGGTTGTATATCGGCTTTTGTTAAATCTTCTAACATATCCAAATCTCCATAATCTACTCTGAATCATCTTGTCTTCTATTTTATGGGTGGAAGGGTATAACTGATTGGCTGACATGGTATCATCGCGCATACCTCAAAATGGTCTGCACGCATGCATCCAAATCAGTCCTGACATCCGACTCCCAGAACCTCAGCACGAGCCAACCCTGTTCGGTCAGGGCATCTGTCACTTCGCGGTCGCGCTCGACGTTGCGGGTGAGTTTCTTTTTCCAAAAGCCTTTGTGGGAGTCTATCTGTTCGCCAGGATTATCGCGATGATGACGCGCATGCCAGAAGTCTCCATCAACAAATATAGCTATCTTCTGCCTGGTCAACGCTATGTCCGGAGTGCCCGGCAACTTGCGGTAGTTTTTGCGATATCGGATGCCTTTGTGCCATAATGCTTTGCGAAGCATGATTTCCGGTTTCGTATCTGCGCTCCTGATATGCTGCATGTTCTTGTGACGCTGAGATTTTGTTAGTACGTCCACTATTATTGCTCTAGCTCTCTTACATAGCCAACGAAGCGATCAAGGGTCCATATCTCTGCTCGCTTTTCCTTTGGAAATGCCTTCAGGTAGGCCCTGGGTACGACGAGCGTGACCTGTTCGGCTGCCATTTCGTCCATCTGATTAGCAGATATTCCCTGTTGCAGCGTGCAAAGATATTTGGTTCTTCCACGGAAGCGGTCAGCCTCATTCAGGATCTGGCGCCACCGGTCCTTGCATGTGGTCTTTGCGGCAAGTGTACACAGCTTTTCAATCGGGAAGCTCTCATCGTGATATGCTGCTTCCGATGGGAACACGAAATCAGGCCGTTTTTTTCCTTCCGTCTTTGCCTGAGGCGTGAATTCAAGCTGGGAGCGCCGGAATATTTCTTCTAGATGATGCTCCATGCTCTTGCCGGCGCGGCTCTTGCGCCTGTTCAGGACAGAGTTGGCAAACGCGACGAAATCCTCTATGCTGCTGAAGCCAGACGATACCGTTCCAAGGTACAACTCTTCTTCTATACTGCGGAAAAGCTTGTATTCTTCTTCCGTCCAGCCGATCAGCAGGTCGTCCATGCTGGCCTTCCGGTTCGCTCCGGAAATGCGGTCATAAATGGCCTGCGCCGCCGATGATATGAGCGGCGACTCGGGGAACGTCCCCCCGATAGTGGATAGCCATTCCCTTATGATCGCTTCCTCGTCGCCATCCTCCTGCGTGCGTTTCACCAGGTTGTTCGTATCGGCAGGGCTCATGCCGAATGCACTCAGATATGCATCGATGTCATCCTCGGTATTCAGTAAGAAGCCATCGAAATCAACATCCGTCATCTTGTTGAATACGAATAATGCACCTGTATACTCAGCGCCGCGGAAAGGGAACCCGCGATAGAAGCCGGTCATACGGAGTTCTTTCTTGCTACTGTACCACGTGAGCACAGCGTCTGTATCGAAATCGTCCTGCCAGTGAACGCGTATATCCTTCTTGGCTATATGCTGGGCGAGCTCGTCCCTGGTGAAAAGCATGCTTCTCGCCGCCGAGGCTATCAGGTATCCCGACTGGTGGGCACCGGTCTCACCGCTGTCATTGGCAGACAGGAACTTGCAAAAAGCCTGCCTGCTCTTGCTGGTCGAATCGATCGCCAGTTGCGCGTAGTTTCTTGCTATGCTCATTTGCATCCTCCAATTCATCAACCTTGGCCCACACAAGTTTCGCCACCGCAGCCATGAGCGGTACTACGACGCTGTTGCCGAACTGGCGATAGGCCTGGGTATCGGAAACCACGATTTTGAATGTGTCCGGGAACCCCTGGAGCCTGGCGCACTCCCTGGGAGTGAGCCGTCTCGGATTCCTGCCCTCCTGGGCGATGAGTATCTCCGAACCGTCCTTGTAATACCTGGCGCTCAGGGTACGGGCTACGCCATCACGTGGAGCTATGCCGTAGCCGAATCCGTGACCGGCAGCCCTGTGCTTGGCCGCGTAATTCTGCAGATAGGCCCACAATCTGTCAGAGAGGGTATATTTATCCGGTACTTCTTTCTCCAGTATGTCGGCCATCACGGGCTTCGGAGTTGCCGGCCTGACATCGAACGAGAAATCAATATCGCTGCCGTACCGTTTGCGGTCGAAACCGACAATCAGTATGCGCTCTCTGTGCTGCGGCACGAAAGCCTGGCCATCAAGTACGGCTGTGAACACCTGGTAATCGAGTTCATCCAGCGATTCCATGATGACTTTGAATGTCCGGCCTTTGTCGTGACTTTTCAGGTTCTTGACATTTTCCAGCATGAACGCCTTGGGCCGCTTCGCTTTCAATATGCGGCAGACATCAAAGAACAGCGTCCCTTGCGTCTTGTCCTTGAAGCCGGTAGCCCGGCCAAGGCTGTTTTTCTTCGACACTCCGGCAATGGAGAACGGCTGGCAAGGAAAACCTGCCACCAGGATGTCATGATCCGGTATGGTATTCTCATCGACCTTGGTGATATCTCCGTCCGGCTGCTCCCCGAAATTTGCAAAATAAGTCTGCTGGCTATACTTGTTCCATTCATTCGAGTATACACACTGTCCGCCAGCGGCCTCATAAGCAAGCCTCATTCCACCGATTCCGGCAAACAGGTCTATGAACGTGAATTTTCCTTGCGGACGTTCTTTCTCCTCAAGTCCCTCAAACAGGGAAATCAACGCATAATTGATGCTTTCGCTGATTGTTTTGCCGGTCTTTCGTGTATACGATGCTAGTTCTTCCTGTACACGGTCACTGACTACAACATGGATCTGCTTAGGCACGTTCCCACCTCCCTGGGAAATTGTTTGTATATATTATATCCCCATTATAGTGCTTCTGCACCGACATGACAAGTAGTTTCAGATTATATGCGCCAGGAATCCCTTATATTTCTTATATAATACAAAAAAGCCTCCGGAAAACCGGAGGCTCGATGTTCAATGGAGCTGATTATAGGATTCGAACCTACGACCTGCTCATTACGAATGAGCTGCTCTACCAACTGAGCTAAATCAGCATGTCGCTTCGTGCGAACAATGTATATTATAGGGGCACGAAGCTTTTTTGTCAACACCTTTTTTGAAAAAATTTTAGGTGAGATGGTTGGTGGGTTAATCTTTGTGGATGAAGTCGGAGATGGATAGTTTCTTGCGCGTGGGCTGGCTGTAGGCGCCGTTATTGATATCCTGCAGCGTCGGCACGCCGGAGGACGGGCGTCCGGCTGGCTGGTCGGATGGCGTGCGGTCGAATATGCTGCGGCGGCCGGGAGCGACGGCAGTGCTGGCCGGCTGGCTCGATGTGTTGTTCTGGCTCGAGCTGATGGCCGAGGCCAGACCTGGTATACCATGGGCCGGCGCTGTCGTCTCTGCTGCACCTGTCGCTGCCTGCGGGGCTGGTGCGGCAGCGGACGAGTCTGCTTTCTTGCCGTATTCCATGGGCTGGAGCACGATATCGAGCGTATCGCCGTTCTTTATCGGATCTGTGAAGTCGACCGGACGGCCGTTCACCAGTATGCTCACCGTCATGTGCGAGCTGGGAGCCGGCGGCTCGAATCCTACGGCCAGCAGGGCTTCGCTGACCATGGTGGCCTGTCGGTCGGAACGATGGTATACGACGTCCGCGCCCTCGGTCATGACCGTGCCGGTGCTGGCCGCACGTCCATTCATCTTCAGCTCGACAGCAGCGGATGGTATGGCATACTCGCCGCCATCGTAGTATATGGTCAGCGACGTGTCACGTTCGGTTATATGCAGGATGTCGCCGAGTGTCGGCTCTTCCTCGGCATGATACTCGATGTGGTCGCCCTCATGCACCGGCATGGATATGGAGGCCGGTGCATCATTCAGTAGCAGATCCGGAGTGGCTGTATAGGTGGCATCTTCACCGTTCAGCTTGTATTTCAGATGCCGTCCCTGAGGCGGATAGCCGGCCGCCAGCAATGCCTCGCCGAGGCTCTTGAATTCCCGTTTCTCTATATGGTCGTCATCCTGCAGCAGGTATCCGGCATCCTTTTCCTCGCCATTTACGGTGATGTACTCGGTCAGGAATTTCTCGTGTCCGTTTATGTAGATGCGGTAGTCCGGTTCTTTGGAGACGATGTCCCCCAGACGGACCTCGGGCGTCTGGCCGTTCTCGCCCGCCACGATCTTTATATGCGAGCCGTCGTGTATCGGGGTATCGAGATCGGCTTTCTCGCCATCGACCGTTATCTGGGCGAGGGTGCCCAGCGTCCCCGGGAAGAACTTCTTCTCCTGACCGATCGTCACCATGAGGCCGAGCCCCGGGCGACCGTTGAATTTGCGCATGTTCAGGCCCGCGTTCAGCAGGGCATCGGAGACCGTGAGTTCGCGGAAATTGAACAGGCTGTACTCTGCTCCATTGACGTAGACGGAGAAGAAATGCAGCGTATTGATCGAGGCGATCTTCAGTATGCCGAGCGGCGTCACGGCATCGGGCAGCTTCAGGACATCGGGCAGCTTCTCTACGCCGTCTACATTGTCCGGATGACGCACGGCGACGCGGTTGGCCGGCATCTCGAGCGCGTCAGCGACGAACTCAGCCAGCTTCGGCGTCAGCGAGCCGCCGCCTACGAGCATGACGGCCTGCGGTGCATCGCTGTTGAGCTCTATGATCTGCTTCACGATGGCTTCGGCCAGCTTCTTGATGCTCGGCATGACCGGCTCGAGAACCTGCTCGGCCGTGAGCTGGCAGGGCGTGCCGAGGATATCGGTGAATTCCACCGACTCGCCTTTGGCTGCCTGGCGCTTGATGCGCTCAGCCACATTGAAATCGAGCAGGAAATGCTGCGAGATCGCCTCGGTGATCTCATCACCGGCCAGCGGCACCATGCCATAGGCTACGACGGCGCCATTGCGCGTGATGGCCACGTCAGAGGTGCCGGCGCCGATATCGACGAGCACGAGGTTCAGATGACGCATCGTGACCGGTATCAGGACATTGATGGCCGCGATCGGCTCGAGGGTCAATGCGCGCATCTCGAGACCGGCAGCATGCAGGGCCGACTGCATGGAGTCGATGACCTGACGCGGCAGGAATGTCGCTATGACGATGGCCTTCGCCTTCTGCCCGCGCTGGCCGACGAGCATGCGCAGGTCGCTATCATCGAGGACATAGCGTATGGTGCTGTAGCCCACGCAGTAGTAGCGCGTAGGGTCATCAACCGTATGCGAGCTGACCAGCTTCGCCTGCGCGGCCTGTACGCCGGCGAAATCGAGGTTGCGCTGCTGCTCGGCCGTGATGATGCCATTCACATCCATCTCGGCCTCAGCCGTCATCGTGTACAGCGCACGGCCGGCCGCGGCGACAGCCGCATTATGCAGACGCCCGACTTTCTTCTCGAGCATCTTGCGCACCGTCGATATGATGGACGCCACCTGCGGCACGTCATGGATCTGGCCGTCGAGCATAGCCCGCGTCTTATGCTCGAGGCGGTCCGTGGCTATGATCTTCAGCTGGCCATCCGCCTCGCGCTCGGCTACGATGCCGATGACGGAGCGGGTGCCGATATCCAGCGCGAATATCCGCTCCTTGGCCTTCCGCGGCGCAGAGGCGGATTTCTTGCGGCTGGTGCTCTTACGGCGGGTCGTGCGCCGCTGGGTCTTGCGGACCGGCTTCTCAGCGGCAGCTGGCGCTGGTGCGGCGCTGCCCGCCGGAGTATCGCTGCTGAGCTGGCTGGCTTTATCTGCTACTATAGGCATAGAGAAAATCTCCTAACTAAAATTAATATACAAAAAGGGATATTCTACTTATTTCGCGAATTATATAGGAAAGTCCTTTTTGCTAGACAAAAATCTTCCCGAAATGAGTGATGACAATGACTGGAAACAAAGAAGTAATTACCGGCAGCGACTACAAGCGCATGGTTTCGGGTGCCTATAGCGAAATGCTGCTCGAGTACGAAAACATCAACCAGCTGAAGGGTGCCGGGCATCTGCCGGGCACGCATGTGCTGCGCACGATGGGCGCCGCCGTCATGCCGCTGCAGGAGGTAAAGGATGACAGCATCGGCGGTCTGGCGCGGCGCGTCGGCACCGGAGCGGTATTCGGCTCGCGCGGCAGCGCTGGCATCGTGCTGGGCCAGCTTTTCCGCGGTCTCGCCAAAGGCCTGTCCGGCAAATACAACGCCACCTCGTCTGAATTCGGCAAGGCGTTCCAGTACGGCATCCTATACGCCCAGCGCGTCATACCCGATGGCGAGGAGCGCCCCATCATCAGCATCGCCAAAGCCGTCGCCAAGGGTGCCTACCATGCGGTGCGCGCCAACCTCCCCATCAGCGAGATACTCGAGGCAGCGATAAAGGCCGGCGAGAAAGCGATGCAGGATCTGCCGAGCGCCAAGGATGATGCCGGAGCCCATATCATGCTGTCGTTCCTGCGCGGCTGCCTCAAGGGCCTCGATGGCAACTTCGTCTCGCCTGCTGTCAGCCTGTCGCTCGGCCTGAGCTCGCGTCAGCCGGATCTCCCCGATCCGCGCACAGACCAGGTACGCCCCTACTGCGTACGCTTCTCGATCCGCAACTCGAAGCTCGATGTCGATGAGCTGAACAAGCTGTTCAAGGATAGTGCGACGTTCGCCCAGATAGAGGCTCAGGCGAAAGGCGTGCGCGTCCACCTGCATACCGACCACCCCGGTGTCGTACTCGAGCAGGCCGTCGGCTGGGGACCGCTGCGCGATGTCTACATAACGAACATGAGCGAAAGCCATGTCCTCGGCGCTCATGACGCCCTCATGAAGGTAGCGCTGCTGGCCGTGGCCGAGAACAAGGTCCAGGCCCGCGAGCTGCAGGAGAACGGCATCAACATCATCGTAAGCGGCTCGGAGGAGTCCAGCCCGTCAGTCGCCGAGCTCGTGAATGCCGCCCACAGCGACCTGGCCGACGCCTACATCATGCTGGCCTATAGTCCTGATTTCCATCTGGCCTTCCGTCAGGCGAAACGGTTGCTCGGCAATCGCGTCGAGCTGGTGCTCTGCGACAGCAAGGCCGCCCAGGCTGCTGCCGTCAAAGCCTTTGATCCGCAGCTGTCAGCAGCTGAAAACGCTAAAATAATGAACGAGTGCGCTGCTGAGATCGTCAAATAAGCGACTAAATATAAATTTTCACAGTTTTTCTCGACATTTTTACTTGAATTGTGTCTCATATTTTATTATACTAAAGGCGTGGTTCTGCTAGATCTATTATGTCCGAAGAGGAGGGTTTACCTTGGAGAGTTTTCAGGGTGACCTGTCCGCCGGCAGCCTCGACGCCCTCGAGCGGAATTTCCTTTCCCTCGAGAACAGTGCTGAGGATGTTCTACTGGATACGGTGGGACTAGGTCAAAAGATGCAGGAAGCATTCGACCGTCATGAGTCAGGTATATGCCCGACGGCGCTGAGGAAGGCGCTAGCGCAGATGTACTGATGCATGAACTGGGATGCTTCACCCCCCGGTCCTCACGGACCGGGAACGAAAATTCTCATAATCGTAGCCCTTTTATGATTCATGTTAGTCATCCGGTACACGATAATACCGGACAGCAAGAAGCCCCTCGCCACGAACTGTGGCGAGGGGCTTCGTAATGCAAGCTTCCTCCTCTGGGGGAAGTGCCGAGCGTAGCGAGGCGATAGGGGTGGCGAGACGCTATGTAGCGTCCAG
>Ga0256404_1013490_pt1 | contig 10334 bp, 13 predicted proteins | sample RumenRJG_01DNA_FD_185990 | JGI IMG/M metagenome (GOLD analysis project Ga0256404, IMG submission 185990) | Bovine rumen microbial communities from Lethbridge, Alberta, Canada - RJG_01 | ecosystem: Host-associated > Mammals > Digestive system > Stomach > Rumen | place: Canada: Alberta | collected...
CAAATTAACTTAACTAAACCATTTTTGCCGTCCGTGAAAAATTTTTTTGTATTGTTTACCGTTGTAATTTCTAATATATAATTTTGATGTTGAACTTTAAATTCTTCCATCTCCTCAACACTTTTAAATTGTATCATATCAACTATATCTTTATGGTCATTTACTAAATACAATAATGTTGGTTTTTCTAGATAAAATTGTAAAACTTCTGACACTTGGTCTTTTGCTTCACTTAATTGTATGTCTCTTAATTGTTTCCACAATTCTTTAGATTTTTTAAACAACTCTTTACTTGTTGCTGGTTTTACACCTATTTGTGTATGTATAAAATCTTCAGCACCTTTCAACAAATTGTACATCTGTGGACCCTCATCATCTCCTATATCCATTAACATTGTAGTTGGTCCCTCCCAACTAACTGATTTTGGTGATACACATTTTGTAACCATTAAATCAAACATTTTATATACCTCCTATAATTAATTTAAATCTTCACTTAGTAATTCATCCTTTGGTGGGTGTTTGTGTTTTATTTGATTATAGTGTTTAGCTATCTTTAAAGCTAATTTTCTATCAACAAATGTATATGTCTCTGTAATAAAACCTTGTTCTGCACCTCGTAACACTCCCATTGCCTCTTGTTTAAAACAATCCGAATGTGTTTTACCTATATATAATTTAGACCCCTTTCTAAGTGCTGATGCTACTATTCTTCCGATATTTCATATCATAGTAATAATCTCTAAATATCATATCAACACACTCCTATTATATTATACCTCAAATTCAGTTTAATTTTTGTAGAGAATTTAAAAATTCTTCTTCCGTAATGATTTTTATACCAATATCTCTTGCTTGTTTATTTTTAGTAGAACCACTATCCGGATTATTTGTAATCAGATATTCACATTTTTTTAAATTACTGTTTAATTCATATCCATACTCCGATATAAATTTTTCAAAATCTTTTCGTTTCATTGTATTTAATGAGCCTGTGACAGCAACATATTTTACATTTGATTTAACATCTTGATAAATTAACCTTGATTTTTCAAAATAACTATCATATAAGTATCTTAATGTTCTAAATTTACTTAAATTATTACATATTGATATTGTTGTAGCCTCCTTAACAATACTAACCAACTGTGTATATATCCAATCATATACTTCTGTATAAATTGACTGTGTAGCCATTTTAACTAAACTATCTATTAAATCCTTTCTACTACTTAACAGCTTAGCTGTCTTTTCACCTAAACGAGGTATATTCAATCCTATTAAAGCTTTTTCAATTGGTACATCATCTATATATAATTTATTAAAAAACTCTAATATTTTTGTTTCTGTTATAGTTAATTTCTTCCCATATAAATCATCTAGCACTACTTGCTGTTTTTTATATAAATCAACTATATCAGATATACCATATTTATCTAAATATTGCTTCATTATAGTAAATTGCAATCCATCTGTTTCTCCAACACTTTCACACCACTGTTGCAAGTCACTCGCTTTTATATTTTGACACAGAGCATTGTTACACTTTAAGTCAACACCCTCCCATATTAAACCACTACCACATACAGGACATTGTGTTGGCAATAATTCTGTTGATGGCTGTAAAACAGTTAAAATCAACGGTATTACCTCATTTGACCTTGTTATTTCAACCTCAGCATCTTTACCCAATTGCATCTCTTTAACCCACTGAGCATTATTACAAGTAGCTCTTTCAACTACAGCACCACTCAGCTCTACAGGCTCTACTACTGCAACAGGAATTAATCTTTGCGTACGACTTAACTCCCACTGTATTTCCTTTATAGTAGTTGTGGTAGTTTCAGCAGGAAATTTAAATGCCTCCTCATTATATACATATCCCATTGTCTGACTATTATATTGAACTATTGGGTCAGTTAATACTAAACCATCTAAACCATATCCCATTTGTTTAAACTGCTCAAATGTAATATCGTGATACATAGACCACGAGGCTTCATTCAATACTGGATAATAATATTCAGGAATAGAGTGTTTAAAATTACTATTAAGCCAAAATATAACTTGTTGCCTATCAGAGAACACTGGTCTATTTTCCTGTCCTACAATTTTATACACAACTAAATCAACAAAATTTATATCTTCATCAATTTCTTTACGATTAATTATACCAGCTACAAAATTTCTAGGTGCAATCAAATTATCATATTTTTGTTGTAACTTAGCCCAATTATTATTACTTATTATAAGCTCACCCCTAACAGCACCTGTAAAATTAATGTCATTAATTTTATCACCCAAAATTTTATATAATTTTAATGTGATGTCTTTACCATATTCACCATTACCTCTCGTTACACCCTTCACCAATTTACCATTTTTGTAATAAGCTACAGCTGATAACCCATCTAATTTTGGAGAAATATATATAGTTTTATCCTTAAATCTATCCGGTATTTCATCGTATGTTTTAGCTTTATCCAAACTACCTATATGTGTATATTTATGCTTAACTTTATCTTCAATGACCTCAAATCCCCAACCTGTACTTAATACACTAGAATTTGGATTTAACTGTCTTAACTGATTAACTAAACTATCAAACTGGTCATCTGAGATTTCAGGTTCACCAGAGTAATACTTCATAGCATAATATGTAATTCTAGCTTCCAATTCATCAACATTCACAAAATCTCACCTCATATTAAAATACTCTCTAATATAATATACCTCAAATTGTATAAAAATTTTAAATAAAATAAAAAGGATGTGAATTTTCTTCACATCCTTATTTAATGTATAAATATACAATCTATTTTTCAAATAATATGTTCTTACCATATGTTATTTTAGTTATACATTTTATAACATTCTCATCTGATTTATACCAATCTAAATCACTAAATAAATCTTTATATTTCGCACGTGTATCTAAATCAGGTACATTCCAATCACTCATACTAAACCTATATAATGTATCAACTGGATACTTAAATGTTAATTCTTTATCATTATGCTTAACTGTTATATTAACTGTTTTCATTTTATCTAAATCTAAACAATCTCTTATCTTCCTTTTTAGATTTAAAAAACTTTTTGTATCTTTTTTAAACTCTTGAATATACTTATTAATTGCATCAGCCTTTAATAAAATAAATCCTAATTCTTCTGCAACAGTTGCATCTACACTTGGAATTCCACTTGTATTACTATGTATTTTAACAACCTTTTCAGAATTAATCTCAGTATTAATTACATCATCTATAAATATGTCTTTATGCTTTAAATATGCTACTATTGGTTTTATATCTGCTACACTATAATTTTCAGTATAATTAGAATATTTAAATTGATATTTATATGGTTCATTTATGTTACTCATACTTAAATAAATATCCTCAGCTAAACTTTTTAAACTTAATATATTTTCTGAATATGAATAATAGGTATCATACACCTTTTGAGCCCTACTTTTCAATTCATCCATATGTTTATATACATACTCATTATATCTATTATTTAAATCTCTATATATAGCTGATGTTATACTATATAATGTATCACCTATCAAAGTTTCATCTGCATACTTACCAATTCTATAATCCGATGTTAAATGTAACTTATTTGTCTTATAATCCAATAAACCTATTAATTCAATTTTACTATTATATGATGAATTAAAATTAAAATCATTATAACCATCAAAAATATAATCAAAATCATCATCATATTTAACTTTGACAAATATATAGTCATCAATTTTAAATGTTGTCTGATTTCTATTCTTTATAAATTTCTCAAAATCTTTGTTTAGCATAAATAACACCTCCTATAATTTAATCATTATCACTTGAAACAGGTACTACTCTTGTATCTAATTCCCAATAATTACCCACACTTTTTCTGCCAGCATTCCATAAATCATATAAATCTTTATTTATAACAACTGTTAAATGTCTTGCTACAGATATTATATATGTTTTATCTGGTTTTGCTAATTCGTCTGCAAATTCTGCTACAGTATATCTCGTTCTATCACTTCGTCTTGGCATTTTCTGTTTAACTAATCCCTTTTCTTTTAAATAATATTCATAATTTTCTCTACAGCTTACAGCATAACCTTCTTTTAATGCTATATCTAACATTCCTTTATATGTATCTGCCCAGTTTTCATTAAGTGCTGTACATATAGCTCGTATAACACAATCCCCTGTTTTTTTGCCTTTTGGATTTGCATTATAATTCACAAATTTCATAAAATAATCCCATCCTTTCCAATATCACTCTATATACATTATACCATACTTTTTAATATTTGTCAAATATGTAAATAGCTGTAACGCTTGAAATCACAATAAAAATAGACGATTTTACTCGTCTATTTAACAATGTTATATAAATTTTTTATTACTTTGGCATCATAAAGAGAATTGTGCTTATCTCCTTCAATATAAATTTCGTTATCACTTAAAATTTGTTCTCTACTAAAATCAAAGGCTGTCTTCTCATCTATCATATAATATGCTGCTATATCTTGATTTATATCGTGACAACTTGCACACACATTTTCTGGTAAATCAAATGCACTTCCAAATATATCTATAAATAAAACCATATCATAATGACATACATCTGATATTAGTTGAATATCACCAAACTGCAACAACCATTCCTTCAGATATTTTTGTATTATAATCTTATCACCAATATAATAATTATTGCTATCAGTTATACCCCTTATATCTTTATTCCCATAATATGCAGTATTTACTAAAACATTTTGTTTTATCCAATCATCCTGTGAATTAACATCTATATCTGTAAATTCTGCATAAAACTCTCTACCATCATCACTTATTAGCCCGATACTTATCAATTTTGCATCCTTATATAAACCGGGTAAACTCAGCATCTAAATAAATATTCATTAATCTACCTCCTCTATTACGTCTGGATTAAATACCAATAAAGTATCACAATCCCAACCATACAAATCCCAATATAATTTGGGGTCATTACTAATTAATACAAGCATAGCATCATATTCTTCAGCCAACTTTTCAAAATCCAATACAATCCAACTGTGCAACATATCACCTATTATATTAGTACCTTTTGGCAAATCATCTAGTTTATCAGCAGTGTCTATGTACAATATCTTAGCACTATCAGATAACTTAAATGTAAAACTATCTTGATTATATTTATCTAACTCAAAATTATTAGTTGTTATCCAATCTTTCCAACCAAATTTTGCAGTTAGTGGCGATGCCCATAAACCACCTCTCGGTTTAACCCATTCTCTATCATTAGATATATTTTGAAATAAATTTAAATTAAATTTGGGATGACCTAGATGTATAAAAATCATATCTACATTTTTCATTTTTTAATTTCCTCTAAAGCTTTAATTAAATCATCTATATGTTTTTCCGTAATATTTATGTCACATAATAAATATTCTTTACCTCTAATAGCTTTCCATACACATTTCATCCTGTTTTTTATTCTACGTAATATACCACCTTGTTTTGAATAAAATTTACTTTCACTTATAGTAATATAGTAATCTGATGATACATCATCAACATATTTTTTAATATGTATCTCTTCATCACAACCACAATCACAATTTACTACAACTAATTTTAAATCTTTATCCTCTCCTGATAAAACCATTATCATATACCTCCTATATAAAATAAGTTAGAGATTAAATATAGCAGTATATGGAGCTAACTATTTTTGGTCTCTAACTTCTGGTATCGCTCCCCAGAATTGAACTGGGCACTACACCGTGAAAGGGTGTTGGCTTAACCGACTGCCCCGAGCGACATATAAATAAGCGAGTTTTCATTGTTCGGAGTACATAGAAAACTATACTACATAAAACTAAACTCTGCCTTTGAGTTTAAACTATCTAAAACCAAATCGCTAAACAAAAAGCTCTCGCATAAATAATACATCATAAACCTTTTAGCTTCAGCAAATGATATAAAATTTACCTAAGGCTGTTTATATACTTATCAGCCCTCGTAGAGTAACCTTTAGTACTATGTTACTCCGCACTCTCTCACTACAAAAGAGCCAAACTTATATAAGCCTTTGCTATTCCAAGCAAAGTTAATGGATATACGTGTACAGTAGGTATATCAGCCACTTGGTTTGGGTCAGTCGACTTCTAGCAAATGTTGCTAGGTAATTATTCCCAATGGTTGCGGACGTAGGGGTCGAACCTCGTCTATAGGGTATGAACCTATCGTGCTACCATTGCACCACCTCCGCTATATATTGATGTCGCTTTTACTGCTATAGTCCAGTACCTAATCTAGGGTTTACTATATACGGATAAACCGAAGCGACCAACCTCTAAATGTTGACTATGATTTTTGGAGCCACTTGTCTGATTTGAACAGACGACCTACGCATTACAAGTGCGTCGCTACTACCAACTGAGCTAAAGTGGCATATATAGTAATATTTTACATTACTATAATTCCTCATCTATAATTTTATCTAATAATTCACATATTTCATATTCTTCTAAATCATTGATGTCTCTACCAAAATGTTTTGCTATTGTTTCAGCTTGGTCTAGTGTTATATGAAATAAAATATTATTTTCTTGTTCTTCCATATCATTACTCCCCTTTAAAATGGTAATCCATCAGAATAAGGTGCATATACCTTTACTTTCTGACCATTATGTAATAACTCTATTACATTTATATCATCTACAACTTCATCATCTTTTGCTAACTCATACTCCATATTATCTATTACTATAGTTTTTGGCTTACTAGCTAATTTCATACATTCAGTCAAATTTTTTCCACCAGACTTTATTTTCTCTATAAATCTTTTAGGTCCGTCATAACTCTCAAACATAGTTGTAGCTTCTACATCTGCTTGGTGTAATAAATTACTTTGTGGACACACTCTAAATAATTTACCAACCCTTCTTGGGTCATCATTTTCAGTATATCCCATATGATTTACTATCATACTAATTTCTGTGTTATTTAAATATATTCCGTGTTGTAATATGAGTATTACACTTTTTTGTCCGTGTCCCCAAGGTAATAGTTCATCATATTGAAAATACGGTACAGTTACCCATTGACCTGTTTCATCTTTTACATTTCTCGTACTCTCAACATAACTATCTATCTTACATATATCGTGTAATAATGCTGTAATAATTAATGTATCTTGTGGGATTTCCATAAAATCTATCCAAGTTTTAAAATCTCCTAGACAATGATAAACATTTAATGAATGTTGTAACAATCCACCTCTATATGCTCCGTGATATTGTGTACTCGCTGGAGCGTATTTAAAGTCTGTAGTATCTAACCAAGATATAAAACTTTCCATATTTTCTCTATTAGTACTAATTAACAAAGACTTAAATTCTTCCCACATTGTATTGATTTGTTCTTCATTCATAATCTACCTCTCTGCCACACATTATATAAAATTATTTGTAAAAAGTCAACAGTAAATTTAAAAAATGTAAATAAAATTACTTTATTATATACACTAACCATAATTCATTTGCAAAAAGTCTATAATATTGTTTACCCTTAACTTCTATTATATATCCCATATCCTTATACTTTTGTAAAGTACTACTCGACATACAATACAGTTTATTAGTATTACTATTTAATAACAAATCTTTACTATTTTTAACAAAATAAGATAAATTTATATTTAATCTTAATTCTTTTTGTTTCAACACTTGCACATCTAATTTATTTCCATACCTACTCACATATGAGTTACCTGTACTAAGCAATAACCCATATCCAATGAAGTCATTAAACTCATTTTCTGTACAACATAATTTACCATCTTTTTGTAATTCCTTAAACCTATTTTCTAAATCCTTACTTGTCAAGTTTATCCCTCTCCTCAAACCATATACTAGCATAGTAATCTCTTACAGATTTATGGTTAGTCACCTGATTTGTATACCACAATGAAAATTCATCATATGAAATATCCTCTAAAGGAAAATCCAAAGTACCACATTTACAATGATTATGTATTATAACTTTATTATCTAAAAACTCAAACTCAACAGGCTCTCCACATATAGAACAATATACAGGTGACCACGATGTAATACCATAATCCTTGGCTCGTTTAGAAAAATAGCTCCCCCTATATTTTTGATATTTTATAGCATCTTGTACTTTTCTGTCATCTTCTATCTGTCGCAACTTCTCTGTATTATTATCTATAGCTTTGTGGAAATAGTATGTAGGTACTGTTAATGTTAAATGTTTATTAATAACTATTTGAGTATTATATAGTCCTACTTGAATTAATGGTAAGTTAATTGTTTTATATTTTGAAGCATTTATATCTCTACTAATATTGCCTAAAACATTTTCATACTTTTGAATACAAGCAACTTCATATGCATATATTAAAGTACAATCCTCTTGATAATACTCATCATATTGGATTGGCTGGACCCAATTACGCCTAACTTTTATTTTAGATTTATCCTTCATAAACCATTTTCTGATAAATTTATAAATTCTACTAACATTTCTAACAAATACTACATCTCCGAACTTCCATATTATCACAATCAAACTGACTTGGTTCCATCTTTGGCATTATCTATTACCTCACTTACTTCCCCTTCAACCTCGATATTATTAGGGTCTTTTATATTATCATACTGACCTTGAGCAAAATAATCTATGTTATCCATTACAATCTCGGCAGCTTTTCTTATTTTTTCTCTTTTATCTATATCCACCCTATCATCACTTATGATAACATTACTATTATCAATAATGAAAAAATTTTGTAGTTTTTCACTGGTTATTAAGGACATTATAAATTGATTTGTATCATTTAAAGCCTTTGATATATAATCAGCTGTATACATTAAACTAGCTGTATCAGTTGTTGTAACACTAAGGTCTACTCTTTTTACTAATTCAGCATATAACTTATCTAATGTTGAACACAAACTTAAAACCGTATTTAATCTTGATTTAGCCTGCAACATCATAGCAACCTTAAATTTATTTGTAAGTGACTTTAATTCTCTCACATCAGCTTCTGTTATAATTGTATTATCATCAATTAATTCTTGTAATGTTAAGTTTGGATGGAATGTATTATCTTTACTACTAAGTTGCTTCTCATCGGATGTGACCAATTTTCCATCATTTAACTTATTGTCCTCTTTAACTATATTAATCCAGTCAAAGTCATTAGCTAGATAAACCTCAAATTTAGTAACATCCTCTACTATTATAGAATTATCATCATTAGCAAGTTCCTTAAACACATCACATTCTTCTTTATTTGCCAAATATTCCTCATTTGATATCGTAAGAGGATATACAAGTTTGTAACTAATTTTTAATGCATTAAAACTTAAAATAAGCTCTTTCAAATAATCTACAATCACAATATCATTTTCACCTTGAGCTTGCTTAATACTTTCAATCATCTCAATCAGCCAATTACTGTTATCTCGTGTGGTTACTTTAAACTCTTTAACCTTGTCACTATACTTAGTTACAAAAGTCGACAAATTTAGCTTTGTATATTTTACTAAAAGCATAACATCAATTCTCCTTAATTATAGCTAAAATTCCCTTCGATAATGCATTAGTTACTTTAGATAATGAATATATTAATCTAGATATAATATCTATAGGTAAATTACTATAATTACAGTGCATTATAATAAAATTCAAAATTTTATCAACCTTCTCATTATACTCATTATTTAATCGTGTAATTCTTTCACTAACACACTTCATAAAACATAAATCTTTATTTGATATTCTATTCAATGTAAAATCAGCAATTATATAATCTATTGTAGCTGAACTAGTTCTAAATTTTTTTATCTTCATCTCAAACCATCACTTTAATTTAGATAATTTTCTAAGTTGTTTAAGTGTTTCTGCACCATCATCTTGTAAATATTTTTTAAACCTTTCCAATTCACCACTACAATACTCTTTAGTCAATCCTAAATCATAAAGCTTTAATTGACCATAAGTATCATCAAAATCCTTCTGGTCTATATAAACTTTTTGAAATAAATTCAATAACCTTAAAGCACCCTTCACTTCTTTAACTGTAGGAACATTTATAGTATGTCCTTCATAGTACTTTATAAATTGCTTAAAACCATCATAATTATCAAATAAAAATATCAACTCCGATATGTCTTTATACTTATCATCATCACGCATATGAACTAACATCATCAAACTTAATAAAAAAGTTTCTTTTTCATTCAAAACTTTGTTTATTTTTCTACTTAATTCATCCTTCTTCAACTT
>Ga0256404_1013492_pt1 | contig 10331 bp, 8 predicted proteins | sample RumenRJG_01DNA_FD_185990 | JGI IMG/M metagenome (GOLD analysis project Ga0256404, IMG submission 185990) | Bovine rumen microbial communities from Lethbridge, Alberta, Canada - RJG_01 | ecosystem: Host-associated > Mammals > Digestive system > Stomach > Rumen | place: Canada: Alberta | collected...
TCCTCATAACACGCAGAGCCCTGATGGAAGGCCGCGTCAGGCGTCAATTATACAGGAGATGGGCGATTCATGGCGGAGTGTGAGTTCTGTCACATGAGAGTCTCTTCAGTCTCAGAGCGCAGATTATGACGGAATGAGCCACAGTTCTCTGTCTCTGCTATAATCAGCTGAACAGTTTCCCGGAGCTTTATCTCATGCGTCTCAACGATGATATGATTGTGAAGGCCCTTAAGGGCGGCGAAATTTCGATTGACCCCACTCCCGATGAGTCGCTCATAAGCGGTGTCTCGGTTGATCTCCATCTCGGGGGAGAGTTCAGGGTGTTTGAGGCCTACTACGCTCCCTCGATTGACCTCTCTGGGAGCCGCGAGGAAATCGGCAACGTCATCAACCAGGTGATGAGCGACACCATAAAGCCGGGGCCCGGTGAGCTCTTTGTGCTGCAGCCCGGTGAGTTCGCTTTGGGCGCCACAAGCGAGAGCGTTACTCTTTCGCCTGACATCGTCGGCTGGCTTGACGGTAGGTCATCGCTCGCGAGGCTCGGACTCATGGTTCACGCGACGGCTCACCGGATTGACCCAGGGTGGTCAGGGAACATCGTCCTTGAGTTCTACAACGCGGGGAAGATGCCTCTGGGGCTCAAGGCCGGCATGGTAATCTGCGCCATCAACTTCGAGAAGCTCCCCTATGCGGCAGTGAAGCCTTACAACAAGAGGAAGGACGCCAAGTACCAAAGCCAGCAGGGGGCGGTCGCGAGCAGGATCTCGGAGGACTCGGGAAAGTAGCATGGATGCGGCATCAGGATCTGCAGCAGGAGCATGTTTTGCTGCCGCTGCCGGGTATTCAGCATGTCAAAGGCGGCAGTCACGAGTGGTCTGAAATAGTATCAGCAACACAGTTCCTTAACCACGTCATTTACATTCATCCTTGCTGGCGGTATGCTGAACAATTATCACTGAAGCTTTGAAGTCAAATGGACAAGGACATCATAACCGTCACATCTCCTCTGCTCCCGGATCTCGGTGAGTTCACCGGGCTTCTGCAGCAGATCTGGGACTCTAGGTGGATCACCAACAACGGAAGCTTCCACCAGAGGCTTGAGAAGGAGCTTGCGGAATATCTCAAAGTCCCGTTTGTGAGCCTTTTCACCAACGGCACGCTTCCTCTCATAACGGCGTTGCAGGCGCTCCACGTCACCGGGGAGGTAATTACGACTCCCTACAGCTTTGTCGCGACTACCCACGCGCTGTGGTGGAACGGGATAAAGCCGGTGTTTGTGGATATTGATCCGGCGACAGGCTGCATGGATCCTCAAAGGATTGAGGCGGCCATTACGCCCAGAACCACCGCGATTCTCCCCGTTCATGTCTACGGAAGGCCCTGCGATGTCAAGGCTATTCAGGAAATCGCAGACAAGTACGGACTCAAGGTCATTTATGACGCTGCCCATGCCTTCGGCGTGGAGAAGGACGGCAGGAGCATTCTCAACGCGGGGGATCTCTCGACTCTCTCGTTCCATGCCACGAAGGTCTTCAACACTGTTGAGGGCGGGGCGATGATTATGCACGACGCCAAGACCAAGCAGCGCATCGACTATCTCAAGAACTTCGGCTTTGCCGGTGAGACCGAGGTCGTGGGTCCCGGCATCAACTCCAAGATGGATGAGATCCGCGCCGCGTACGGCCTCCTTAACCTCATGCAGGTGGATAAGGCCATTGCCGCGAGGCGTCATGCCGCGGAGCGCTACCGTGAGGCGCTGAGGGATGTGCCGGGGATTTCGTTCTGGGATGAAATGCCCGGCGTAAAAAGCAATTACAGCTATTTCCCAATCTTCGTTGATGAAAAGGAATACGGCGAGTCCAGGGATGAGCTCTATCTTAGGATGAAGAGCCACAAGGTATGGGGACGCCGCTATTTCTATCCTCTCATCAGCGAGTTCTCAACGTACAGAGGACTGCCGTCTGCTACTAGGGAAAACCTTCCAAACGCTTGGCGGATGGCGGAGACTGTCATCTGCCTTCCCATGCACCACGCGCTGAGCGAGGATGATATTGATCGCGTTACTGCTGAGATAGCAGGACGGCAATCAGTTGCCTGAGCCACGAGAGTTTTTTTATGAGGCCTCTAATAGTTCAGTATGCCTGATTATGACTTTACTGCGTTGCAGCCAGCTGAATTCGAATGGCTGTGCAGGGATTTGCTGCAAAAAGAGGAAAAGGTCTTTGTCGAGAGCTTTACTGATGGCAGAGACGATGGCATAGATCTACGGTTTGCCAGGGCCAAAGATCCGGATAGTCCGTCAGAGACTGTCATTGTCCAGGTCAAGAAGTATAAAGAATCAAGCCGTTCAACGCTGATTTCCAAACTAAAAAACAATGAGGCGTTCAAAGTCAGGAAACTGAATCCTGACAGATATTATTTTATGACGTCTCTTGGCCTTACTCCGAAGAACAAATCTGATATACTTGAGATATTCCGCCCTTATATAAATAGTAGCGATGACATTTTCGGCAGGCAAGACCTGAACGATCTCCTTGGTCGCCATCCTGAAGTTGAGAAACAGCACTATAAGCTCTGGCTTGCAAGCATCAATATACTTGAGGAAATTCTCTGCAGGGATCTGTCAGTCCGCAGGGAGATTGAAAGAGCTGAGATAGAGGATTCCATCAGGCTCTATGCGGGCAATGAGAGCTTTAAGAGAGCGCTTGGCCTGCTGAGGAAAAACCATTTCGTGATTATTTCCGGAATGCCGGGCGTTGGCAAGACTATTCTTGCCAGGATGCTGGTGAATTACCTGGTGACAGAAGGCGGATTTGACGAGTTCTGTGTGCTGGACAGACCAAAGGACTTTTTCAGGCAATTCGTGAAGGATAAAAAACAGGTTTTCCTTTTTGATGATTTCGCCGGCCTGGCCTCCATCGATGTCCAGCGTCTTCAGGACAACCGGCTCAGGGAGATGATAAGAAGCGTCTGCAGATCAAACGACAAACTGCTTATACTTACCACGAAGGAATCCATTTTTCAGGAGGCTCTGCAGATTTTTGAGTGGATGACCATAGATAATGTGGAACGTGCGAAATGTTTCCTGAATCTGGACTCATACACCGTGCCGGTTCGCGCCAGAATGCTCTACAGCCACCTTGCAGATGCGAATCTGCCGGCTCCGTATATTGAGGATCTGCTGCGTGACCGCAGGTTCATGAGGCTGGTGACTCATCATAAATTTCATCCCAGGATAATAGAGGCATTCATAGGAGGCAGGCGCTGGCAGGACTGCCGGCCCGACAGCTTCTTTGAATCCTTTTCCGGATATTTTGAGAGGCCCAGTGATTTATGGAAAGGACTGGAAGAGTCACTCGAGAAGACGGAATGGGAGGGTAAATGCGCGGTTTTTATTCTTTTATCAATGGGACAGCCTGTCTTCATTGAAGACTGGAAACATGCCTTTTACTTTTTCTGCGGAACTGCATATTTAAATCATGGTTTACCTCATGTAAGACATGCCTGGCCAGATATCGTCCGCCGTCTTAAGCCATTCATCAGGACAAGGCGTGTAAATGAAGGCAGCAGTACGATAGTGGAATTTCAGGACCATTACATGGCTGATTTTCTTATGTTGTATTTTGTATCAAGCGGATATATTGATGAATTAAGCAGGATGCTTATTGACGGGGCATATTATATTGAGCAACTTTTCACTGTGCTAACCGACAGGAGCAATGGCAGCAGGTGGAAAGTTCCCGAGGACTCGTACGATTTGCTGGATCAGAAAATCAGGCTGATAACAGCAATGCACAGGTCCTGCAGCCTGAGCTCCGAATTGGGGAAGCAGGATTCCTTCGACAGAAACAGATACACCCTTCTGGAAGGGCTGAAAAAGTGCGCCGACAGTTTTCCGGAGGTCAGCAGAAAATACCATTTTGCCGAAAAAAGTGTAACTCCTGAGATGCTACTGGCTGATCCCGACCCGTGCTGGATAAAATGCGGACTCCTTGACAGCCTTGACTGGAGTGCTGTGGACTGGTCTCCTGACTGGGTGCTGTGTCCCCTTGCTGAAAAACTGGCTTCAGTGGCTGACTGTCATGCCTTTATAAAGCTCTGCATTGATCTGAAGCAGCAGAACAGATTTGAAAATGGTGATTTTGAGGAAAAGTTCTCAGACATTCTGGATGAGGAGGAGGCATGTGACGACCTGAACTGTGCTGCCTGGCTGATTGATGAGCTGAATCAGATACGGAGCATAGCTCCGAATCTTGTCAGGCAGAGTGAAATCGAGAGTCTGCAGTCCTCCCTGAATGAAGCACTTGACGCGAATAATGCGTCTGACGGGCTGGCTGCAGAGGATGAATGCCTGAAAAATCTTGCCGGGCCAGGGCTGGATGAGGATCAGGGCTCAATTGAAGAGATATTCACCAGCCTCAGAATAACCGATGATGAATGACTGAACAGTTGCTGCCTTCAGCTGGCACGTTGTTTTTTAGCAGAGCGCTGCTGGAGCAGGAATCCGGTTTATATTGACTTATGATGGAACAGAGAATACTTCTTAACCAGAAATACGGGCCTGTTTTGCCTGAAGACTTCGGCGTCATTCCCTGCACGGACTGCGGTAGGGAAGTGAAGGAGCTCCTCATGGAAAAAAGTATGAGCCGTGTGCTGGTGGTGCACGGGCACAGATCATATCAGGGGAAGGCCAGGTCATTCATAGATGGAATTCTGCAAGGCCTTCCGGTTGCATCAGAGGAGTTCAGTGACTTCACAAACAATCCGAGGAAGGAGGATGTAGAGAAAGGCTCAGTCCTTGTGAATTCCTTCAGACCTCAGATGATTATTGCTATCGGCGGCGGCAGCGTCATTGATATGGCGAAGCTTTTGAGACACTTTTCTGGGACTGATGGCACCATCCTGGCGGCCGTTCCCACTACCGCCGGAACCGGCGCCGAGTCGACGCCTTTCGCTGTCTGCTATGAGGAAGGCAGGAAGACATCTGTCGAGAGTTCCAAGATGCTCCCTGATCTTGCCATCCTGGATCCGGCATTTACCTTCGGCAACAACCTGTATCTAACTGCCTGCACTGCATTTGACGCCATGGCTCAGGCAATTGAGTCGTACTGGAACAGATACGCCACAGATGTTTCGGATGATTTGGCCCTCAGGGCTCTCGGACTTATCTTTGAGCCTCTCAAAAGAGTCGTGAAAGGTAGCAGTGTTAACCCTGAAGCTGACAGGGGAAGCCTCATGCTGGGTTCCAGCCTGGCCGGAAGGGCGATAGCTGTGACGAAAACTACCCTTCCGCATGCGCTCTCATATGTTCTGACATCGAAGTACCGTTACCCGCATGGCCATGCCGTTGCGCTGACTTTCCCGTACCTCTTTGGGAGAAATGTCTGCGCCATGTCAGAGCAGAAGAGGGAGAGGCTTCTTGAAATCCTGGAATTTGACAGTGCTGTCCCGCTCTGCGAGCAGATGCGCCATTTTACGGTCGGCATCGGACTTGGCTTTGATATGAGCAGGGATTTTGCTGACAGTGATATAATTGAGGGCGTCAACCTGCAGAGGGCTTTGAACAATCCGCTTGCGCCGACAGCGCATCTGGTTGCTGAGGCCGTAAGCTCAATAAGAATTAATATATGAAAACAACGAACAATAGAAAACTGGTCTACCTCGGGATGAGCGCAGACATAGTCCATACCGGACATCTGAACATAATCCATGAGGCTCAGAAGTACGGGAACTACGTAATTGTCGGGGTTCTCACTGATGAGGCAATCGCCAGCTACAAGCGCTTGCCGTATCTCAATTATGAGCAGCGTTCCGCGATTATTGCCAATATCAAGGGGGTTGACGAGGTCATTCCGCAGACTACGCTTGATTACCGGCCAAATCTTGAGCGTCTCCATCCTGATTATGTCCTCCATGGCGATGACTGGAAGCAGGGAGTGCAGGCAAAAACACGGCAGCAGATCATAGACTGCATGGCGGCGTGGGGTGGGGAAGTCATTGATGTTCCTTATACAAAAGGAATATCGTCAACGATGCTCAATGAGCGCCTCAAGGAAATAGGCACCACTCCTGACATCAGGCTTAAGCGTCTTGGACGCCTCATCAATGCAAAGAAGATTGTGCGCATCTGTGAGTCACACAACGGTCTCACCGGTCTCATTATAGAAAACACCTCGGTAACCGTGAACAATGTCAAACGCGAGTTTGACGGCATGTGGGCAAGCTCGCTCACTGACTCGGTCTCAAAGGGTAAACCAGATATCGAGGCTGTGGATCTTACTACCCGCCTGCAGGGGCTTAATGACGCTCTCGAAGTTACGACAAAACCTGTAATCTTTGATGGAGATACCGGCGGTCTTCCGGAGCATTTCGTGTTCACGGTAAGGACTCTTGAGCGTCTTGGCGTCTCAGCCGTGGTCATCGAGGACAAGAGGGGACTCAAGAAAAACTCCCTTTTTGGCACCTCGGTAATGCAGGAGCAGGCTCCGGTGGATGAATTCTGTGCGAAGATCCATGCCGGCAAGCAGGCCAGGGTTACAGACGACTTCATGATTATCGCAAGGTGCGAAAGCCTCATTGCAGGCAGAACGGTCGATGACGCGTTGGTGCGCTGTGAGGCATATGTTAAGGCAGGCGCCGACGGCATCATGATTCACAGCAGCGAAAGGAGCGGAGAGGACATCCGGGAATTCTGCAGGCGTTTCCGTGAGGAGAACTCAAAGATTCCTCTTGTCGTGGTGCCGACTGCCTATAACCAGTTCACCGAGGATGAGCTTGCGTCATGGGGAGTGAATATTGTCATTTACGCCAACCACCTGCTCCGAGCGGCCTATCCTGCCATGGTGAGATGCGCCGAGACGATTCTTGCAAACGGGCGCTCTCTCGAGACTGATGAGATGTGCATGCCTATAAAGCAGCTCCTTGAGCTTATACCGGGGACAAGATAACCATGATCAGGCCTGAACATTTCTGCGAGCTCTTGTGTCGGCACGGTATCGGATTTTTCGCCGGCGTTCCTGACTCACTTCTGAAGGACCTTTGTGCGTATCTCACTGACCATGTTTCTCCGGACAGAAACATCATAGCCGCCAACGAGGGCGGCGCCATAGGCCTTGCGGCCGGGCACTATCTTGCGACCGGCAGGATCCCGGTTGTCTATATGCAGAATTCCGGTGAGGGCAATGCAGTAAATCCCCTGATGTCACTGACGGACAGGGATGTTTATAACATTCCTGTTCTCCTCATAATCGGCTGGCGTGGTGAGCCCGGAGTGCATGACGAGCCGCAGCACGTGAAGCAGGGCAGGGTAACGATCCCGCTTCTTGATGCTATGGGCATCCGCCATGAGATTATGTCTGATGACGAGACAGAGCTTTCAGTGCAGACTGAGAGGGCGGTCTCATGTATGAAATCAACCGGAGAGGCGTTTGCCTTTGTTGTTCGGAAGGGAACCTTCTGCCCCTATTCGCTTCATCATGACGTGGCGAATGAGTCATCACTCTCCAGGGAGGAGGCGATCAGGCTGGTCGCCGCTTCGATGGATGAGAGAGCTATCTGTGTTTCCACAACGGGAAAGATCTCGCGCGAACTTTTCGAGTACCGGGAGTCAGCCGGAGAAGGGCACGGGTGTGATTTCCTGACAGTGGGCTCCATGGGCCATGCTTCGCAGATTGCGCTTGGCATCGCCCTGAGCCGGCCGGAGACAAAGGTCTACTGCTTTGACGGGGACGGTGCCGTAATCATGCACATGGGAGGGCTTGGAATAATCGGCTCGCTTGCACCCAAAAACTATTATCACATACTCTTCAACAACGGAGTGCATGACTCGGTAGGCGGGCAGCCTACAGTCGGGTTCAGAATCGATATACCGGAGATTGCATCGGCCTGTGGATATAAGACCGTCCTGAGTGTTGACAATGCTGATGAGCTGGAAACCGTGTTGCAGCACCTGACAGAGGATAGCGCGCCTGTGTTCCTGGAGATTAAGGTAAAAAAAGGAGCCAGGGAAAATCTCGGTAGGCCGACAACGACCCCTGCTGAAAACAAAAGGGCGCTGATGAGCTTTCTTGCGGCCGGCTCATAGCTGAACTTTGGCGGCATGGAGGTGTTCTCTGACCGTGGCAATTTGCTCTGCTGCGAGTGATGGTGAATGCGTAATGGGGTATCATGCTCCCACTGCCGCTGGAGTTTTCTGCTGTCTTATATGGTTTAGACTTGAAAGTCTTCACTGGATTGCCTATGTTGGCGTTCATAACTGGTATTACCTGAAATGGCACTGTACAAAGAGTCAATCAATGAGAGTTGCGCGGCTGGATGCTGTTTTTATACTCGCAGGTGAAGCGGGGCATCAGGTATGCGTTGACCATGTGCGAAGAGATTTACCACTGATATAACGGGTTTTATTAATGAACGAGATAGAAAGAATTCTTGAGAAAGGAGTTATCACGCCAGAATTCCTTAAAGAAGAAATTCGCAGTGAAACACTGGTGGAGGAAAGTACCAAAAAAATATGGGCTATAGAACTGGATCTTCTTTTTGAATTTATCCAAATATGCAAGAAATATGATCTGCGATATTTCATGTTTTGGGGATCATTGCTTGGAACTGTACGTCATAAAGGTTTTATACCATGGGATGATGATATAGATGTAGCCCTTCTCAGGGAAGACTACGAGAAGTTTCTGAAAGTCGCTCCTTTGGAACTGTCATCGCCGTATTTCCTGCAGACTCCATACACAGATCCAGGCAGTTATTTTTCTCTGGCAAGACTGAGAAATTCCAATACTACCGGAATGATTAAAACTTTCAGTCATAATAATTTCAACCAGGGTATATGGCTTGATATTGAAGTACTAGATTACTGTGACGTTAGCAAAATAGATGAAACCCGCTCTAAAATCTTCGAGAGAGTCATGAAATGCGCAACTTATATGAGAAAGGGATCGTCATTCCTGGATGCCAAGCGTAAATCAGAACTGGATAGATATAGAACAGATAACCCGCTTAAAGATTTTGAGGAAATACACTCTATTGCTGCGGCAATGAACCAGTATTGCAAGGACTATTTGAATGTGGCAAATGTCACAGCCTATCCTCCTGAGAAACAAACGTGGAGAAGCTGTTGTTTTACCGAGTTTGTCGATTCAAGATTTGAAGGGATTGATGTTAAAATTCCTGCCGGATATGATGAAATCCTTAAAGTGACTTATGGGGATTACATGCAGTTTCCCCCGGTTGAGAAAAGAAAGATTTGGCATGCCGGTAATTTCTTTGATACTGACAGATCATATACTTACTATATAAACAATCTTCGAGTATGAAACATCTAATAATCATAGGGGCAAGAGGGTTTGGACGGGAAGTGTACAATCTTGCCATAAATACAAAGACTTATAAGAGCGAATTTGACATCAAGGGCTTCCTTGATGACAAGTCTGATGCATTGGAAGGGTATCAGTCCTATCCTCCTATAATTTCGAGCGTAGAGGAATATTTTCCGCAGAAAAATGATGTGTTCATCTGCGCGCTGGGAGACGTCAATTATAAGAAAAAATATGTCGATATTGTTTCAGATAAGGGCGGTGAATTTACTACACTGATTCACAGGAATGTTTCTATTGGGCAGAATACGATGATAGGCAAAGGATGTATTATCTGCGATGGTGCAATCGTTTCCTGTGATGTCAGAATCGGCGACTTTGTAACCCTGAATTTCCATACATTTATGGGACATGATGCCGTGATAGGCAATTTTTGTCAGTGCAATCCATATAGTTCCATGGCAGGTTTCGTGCGTATAGGCAATTTCGTTACGTTGAACACTGGTTCAATTGTAATTCCCAAAGTAGAAGTTGAAGATCATTCTATTGTTGGAGCCGGAGCAGTTGTGCTTGGCAAAGTAAAGGCAGGAACCACTGTTTTCGGAAACCCGGCAAGAAAAATCAGCCTTTGATTTCTACCTGATCAGTAAAGATGCTGACATATTTCAGATTTCACCATGTAGGCGTAGCCACCAGGAGCATTGAGCAGACTGCTGCTATTTATGCAGGAGCAGGTTACGCGGCAACTGTTCCGGTTGCTGATCCTCTGCAGGATGTCCGTATCTGCTTCCTCACAAAGGAGAACATGCCAACAATAGAGTTGCTTGAGCCTGTTGATGACAGGTCTCCGGTCAACGACATCCTGAGAAAGAACGGGACAGCTCCCTATCATTTCTGCTACGCTGTTCCTGACATTGAACAGGCTGTCAGAGAGCTGAAGTCTCAGAAATACGTCCTTATCCGTAAGCCGGCGCATGCTGTGGCATTTGATATGCTGGGGGGGGGGAAGTA
>Ga0256404_1013493_pt1 | contig 10331 bp, 2 predicted proteins | sample RumenRJG_01DNA_FD_185990 | JGI IMG/M metagenome (GOLD analysis project Ga0256404, IMG submission 185990) | Bovine rumen microbial communities from Lethbridge, Alberta, Canada - RJG_01 | ecosystem: Host-associated > Mammals > Digestive system > Stomach > Rumen | place: Canada: Alberta | collected...
TTAATTCTCCAATAAATCCATTTAAAAAATTAATTTCATCAATGCATTGCTTGACATTGCCAAAATATGATTCTCTGGCATTTAACTTCTTATTATTATTTTTTAAATTGACAAAAGAGCCATGGAATTCATCACTAATGTTTTTCAAATTGTTTTCTAACTCTTTTTTGTCAACATGGCGACTAATTTCATCAGCATTATCAATTAAAGCATTTAATCTGGAATCCAATTCGGAAAAACTAATTAATTTATTATCAAGAATAGCTTCTGCTGTCAGAAGCAAATTATTATACACAATTTTTTTGTCATGCTTTAACTCAATTACTTTTTGTTTGAACTCATCTCTAATAATCCTTAAATCAATGTCTACATCTTTAATTTCTTCACTTACTTCATCTAAATCTTCTAATTTATTGCAATTATCCATATAAGATAATAAATTCCTGTGAGTAATTTCTAACTGATGTATTATCCACTCTAAATCCTCTTTTTCATTGCATTCACCAATTTGTGCAAGTTGAGAATTAAGTTCTCTGATTGAATTTTTATAATTTTTTATTGTGTATTTAAGTTTGTTTGAAAGATAATCTGACCTGATTTTCAATTTTTTAAGTTCCTTTTTGGATAACTTATCAAATGATATGTCATCTAGACTATCTGTTGAATTTTTGGAGTTTTCAACTCTTAATTCATCTATAAGTGCATTTAAGTCTGCAGCTTTTCCAAAATCAGACTTTGCAGGGTCAACACCATCTTCACCATATAGCATCTGTATCACATTGCCCTGAGCATCCTTGACCATTCCATTCTCATCTGTGTGCACATCCTGCATCGCATAAATCAGTCTTCTTTGCATATAACCTGATTGGGAACTTCTAATTGATTTATCAACCATTGTATCTCTGCCACTTATTGCATGCATAAAGAACTCAACAGGATCCAATCCTTTTAGGAATGATGATTTTACAAATCCCATTGTTTTAGCATTCAATTCATGTTTTTTAAAGTGAGGTAAAATTCTATTCTCGTAACCTCTAAATTTAAAAAATGATTGGCCTCTGACAGACTGTGGTCCAACACATGCACTGATTTGGGTGATATTTAAAACAGATGATTTTTGGCCAGTATGTGCCATCACATAGGAATGCATGCCCAATGTGGAAAAAGGCAGGATTTTATCAGATGATTTGAAATAATCCTCAGCAATATTTCCTGCATTGTCTCTTGCATCATTTAGAATTTGTGAAACATTATTATCAAAAACATTTTTCAAATAATTGCTAGTTGAGCTATCAAGAAGTTTATCTTTATATTCCTCAATGCAATTTTCAACTTCCAGCAATTTTTCATTAAGATGATTATCTATTAGGCCATAAGCTTCTTTAGGAATATCATAATCATTTATGCTGTTTGTAATTCCGATTTTCATTATAGTGCTTAATGACAGGGAAATAGCATTTTCTAAAAACTCTTTTGCTCTGCTCGGCCCATATTTTCTAAATATTCTATTCAACAGCAAACCTTTAGTGGAACCTACGGCAACTTCATCAATAATTCCCTTAACAAGAATACCATTCTCAATAATAACTTCACTTTCCAAGTGATTAAATACGGAAACATTACTTATTCCTGCAAAAAAGGACATGTTTAAGTCATTTGGCAAGATTAGTGAGAATAACTCCTTACCTGTCCACAATTCACCTTTTTGTTTAAATATATAAGAACTTCTACTGAATTCATCATCCTTCTTAAAAACCCATTTCCTATTTTCAAGAGATGGCATTTTCAACCTAGCTTTCCTAATAATTTGCAAGGCTTCTTCTTCCGTAAATGTTGTTTCATTTTTTGTTAAAAGGAACAATCCTGAAATATGATCCCTGATTGCCCCAATTATAGGACCTCCAAACCTAGGCGATAAGATGTTGTCCTGCACATTCATCAAGGATTTTGCTTCTGCCCTTGCTTCCTCATTTTGAAGAACATGAATATTCATCTCATCACCGTCAAAATCAGCATTGTAAGGAGGACAAATTGCAGGATTGATAGTAAATGTCTTGAGAGGCAACACTTTTACTTCATGCGCTAACACACTCAATTTATGTAATGAAGGCTGCCTATTCAATAATACAATATCACCATCTTTTAAGTGCCTTTCAATGATGGTGCCCGGCTTTAGATGTTCAAGAATGAATTTTTTTGTAGTTTCATCAACCCTTCTTTTTATTTCACCCTCGATCACATACTTTGCACCAGGATGTACATTAGGACCATTTCCAATATATGTTTTCATTTCATCAATGTTCAATTCATTGACATATACTGGAACAGTGACCTCTTTTGCGACAATTTCAGGAACACCAACCTCATTAATGCGGATATTTGGGTCAGGAGATATTACAGTTCTTGCAGAAAAGTTTACACGTTTGCCAATGAGATTTTCCCTTAATCTTCCCCTACTCTTATCATGAATCTTATCTCCAGGGTGCCTTTTTAATCTCTGCATTAATGTAATGAGTGGCCTCCCAGACCTATGCCTGGCTGGCGGAACACCACCTGCCTCATTATCAAAGTATGTAGTGACATGATATTGTAATAATTCCCATAAGTCCTCAACGATTAACTGTGGAGCGCCGGCTTCCATGTTTTCAAGTAGACGCTGATTGATACGCAAGACATCCACAAGCTTATGGGTCAAGTCATCCTCAGACCGTTCACCGGATTGAATAGTAATTGAAGGCCGTACAGTAACCGGTGGCACAGGAAGTACTGTCAATACTAACCATTCAGGTCTTGCAACTTCCGGATTGACACCTAATACAAATGAATCTTCATTACTGATTTTTTCAAGTCTTTCACGAACTTCATTAGCTGTCAACTTATACTCTTCAACCAAATAGTTATTATCTATTACAGATTTGAAGATGTTGTTTAACTGAGTATTGGTCAGCTCATATGATGCATCTATGTCATCATCAAGGTCTAAAATATCAATAATCTCATAAATATCACTTAAATGTTCGCATAAATCATTCAAAATATTGCTGTCAACTAATAGATTACTTTGAAAATAACTCTCTTTATTTTCAACAATCTCCCTAGCAATTGCCCCAATTTCATCAATACGAACATTATCTAAATAAATCTTATCAAAAAATACTTTTTTGAATTCATAAAGTGGATTGATTCGTTGCACAATTGAAACAGGCTTATCAAGAATGATTTTATCCTGAATGGCACCGCAGTGAGGGCATTCTTCACCTTCCTTATTGGCCTTGTTGTAAATCTCTTTGAAAATATCGTTGAAGCTTTCATTTTCATCTTTGAGTCTGATGATTTTTTGAACGTAATCCTTGATTTCTTCATCAGTCAATAAAGCACGGCCACACTCATTACAGGTGGAACGTAAAATCTTATGAATAACATCACCAAAACCAACATGAATTACAGGCCTGGCCAATTCAATGCGCCCAAAGTGCCCTGGACAAACTCCACCCTTAGAACCGCAAGTCCTACAAACAAGATTCGGATCAATAACACCCATTCTAGGATCCATTAATCCCCTATCAATAGGAAAACCATCATCGCCGTAAGTATCAGGATACTCAACAGAAACAACAGACATCCTGCGGATATCTTCAGGGGACAGTAATCCAAAATTAATTTTCTCTATCTTTTTGATAAAACTTGCCATTTAGGAAACCTCAAGTAATTTAATATTTTTTCCACCATCACATCTATTCCAATACACTTAATATAGCACAGTCAAACTCATTCATTATTAATACCTCTCTTTCACATTGTTCTTCCAAAATCCCGGAGGCTTTGGACCAAAATTAGATGAATCTGAAAGTTTATCTGACTGTATTGCATGTTTTCTTAGCTTCTTAATGTCCAGATCACGAGTTACAATATAATCATCTTCCCCACCTTTTAGGTTAATCAGGTAATTATCATCCGAAGAGGTTGGCTGAATGATGCAGCTTCCTCCATATTTTGAGACATTTGATTTGATGCAATAACAGAACAGGTCTTTTGACAATGATTCCGCAATGCCATTAATGTAAGTTGTGTTCCTGTTAAGCTCAGATACTGTCACGATATCACAGCAGCTCTTGAAAATGCTCCTGTCATCCACACTTGCAATCTCATAGGAGGAATATGGCACAATGTGAATATCATTCCAGATACACATGTAATATTTGGCAATGTCGTTATCCTCTTCCATAATTTTCTTTTCGTATTTTTCAAATTGCCTGATTTCCTCTGGAGAGTAATGGTTCTTTGGCCTGTACATTATAGCGCACTCATGGTATTTGTCGTTATATATGAACGGTAAAGACATCATCAGGTAATTTCCAATTTCATCATTGTGCTCTATAAGCTCGACGCCGAATATTATTGCCATCTGATGGTCCTTGGATATTTTAATAATTGAATCTATCCACTCATAAGGGATGTACATCTCAGGCATCACAAGCAAGTCAACATTCTTCCGGATTGCCTCATTAACAAGAATTTTTATCTTGTCAAAACGTTTTGAAGAAAGGTTAGGCTTTCCGACTATGCGTCTTTCAAAATCATTGAGGTCAATATTGGTGTTCAATAAACCGATTTTCAACTTATTCTTATGATTTCCAGCTATTTTTATTATGTTGACATCCTTGAATTGTGTTATTCCATAAATTTTTAAAGGACAATGGGTGTCTTTGCCACAATCGAGATTGCATTCTCTTTGAATATAACTTTCATACATGTTTTCTTCATTTTCGAAGTTTTTCTCCTGATATATCTTAAATGACCGTTGCAGATAATCTTCCTTACGTTCCAAATATATCTTTACCCATTCTTCCAAATCTTTAACTAGTTTAAGGTCTTTAAATGATTCCTTTGTGTTATTTTCATCTTTCTCTTGATTGTCAAACAGCTCATTGTTTATGGTGTGCAGGATGCATTCGTGCAACTTGATGAATCTTGGATAGCAAAATCCATTGAACAGGTCTACGGATTCATTGGTTTGTTTCACCAGATTAAAAGTGGTGGATTCATCGAAATGATCATAAATGTAGGACAGGTCTTGAAGAGGGTATCTCATGAAGCTGTTGTTTTGCATAGATGCATACAGGAAGTTTGAAACCTGGTTGGGGAAGTTTATGTCAATATCCTCAAAGTCGTATTTGACATCATCAATCACCTTCTTGACTTCCGGAGTATATTTCAATGAAAATACGCGACATATCGCATCATAGAGGCATCTTCTTAATGAAGTCTTGACGATTTCAATGTCCTTATTGTCCTTGATGCCACATTTGTAGGAGTTTTCCTTGATTGATTCATATGTGACATTTCCGATATTCTTTTGGATGAATCTTATCAAGTCCCTTAGCTGGTCGTACTTGTTGTTCAATATGAGCAGGGTGAACAGCTTGTCCCATAATGTGAGGTAATCGAATATCTTTCCCTTGAATGCATCAGTCATGTTCTTGATAAGCTCGTCATCAACATTGTCATAGGTGTCTGATGAAATCCAGTTAATACGGGAGAGTATTTTGGAAATCTCAAACTTGTTCACTTCCACATTGCTGATGTCCCGTATCTTGTTGATTGATTCCTTATAGTTGATCTTATATAGGTTTTCCTTGAAGTCCTGCTTGATGGAGTCCATGTCGTGCATCAATCTGAATTCTGAAGAGTTTTTTCTTATTTCATTCTTGAAGTTTTCAATCATTGCATTGGAATAGTTGTGTGAGAAGAAATAGGTCTTCAACTTTGAATCCTGAATCTCAAGCCCCTCATAATGATATGAAATCTCATTGCCCCTTGAATTCTTGAAGCTTTGATTGTGAATCCTGTAGATGTCCTTTTCCTTCTTGAAGATATGTGTCTTAGGATAGTTCTTCTCATCAGTCATGTATCTTTCAATCAGCTCATCGAATGTCTTTTCCTCAATCTGCTGCAGGCCATGGGACTCGCTCTTTTCATGAGATCCCAATACAATCAGGATGTCATCGACATACCTTCCGTAATAATGTGGTCGGACATTTTCTATGATTGCCTGGTCAAATCCCTGAAGGTTCCAGTTGGAAATAATCAATGACGGCAGGAATCCCACCGGAAGCATAGGATACTTTTCCGCATTGATCTTTTTCTTTTCAATGGATTTTGAAGTGTAGCTTCTGTCAAACTTATCTGAGTATACTCTGAAAACCTTTTCGATGAATCTTGTCAATGCCAAGTCAATCTTGAGGTTTATCTTGTCAGCTCCGTTGCTTTCATTTGAATAGTTGAACTTGCCGTTAATGTACTTTCTTGTATCCAGAAGGTCCTTGTTCAGGGCTTCGAAGTCAATCAGTGACCTATAGAAATATTCCTTAAGGTCAAGTGAAATCATTATAGCATTCTTTTCATTGTCCAACAGGTTGTTGACGCTTTCCAAGCCGTTGTCTCTCCAGGACTGGTAATTCTGATAGTATGGGACAAAAAGAAATGGAGTGAAGTCACTACAGTTATTATTTACATAATAGTCGCTTCGCTTGTTTTTAAGATTATCCATAAGATGCTCATTCAATCTGTTTCCATAACAATTCTTGTACAGCTTGTCATCCAGCAGGTATCCGCATCTCAAAATCCATAGAACACCAATAATATGTCCAATGATTGGCAGCTCTATGAAGTAGTGAAGCCTGTCCATCTTGAAATTCTTAAGATGGAAATTCCGAATGACTTCCTTGGTCTTTTTGGACTCTGCTACGCGCTTGGGATATGAAATGACCCCAATATTGTCACAGATATAATCAGCCAGCTTGTCGAAATCATCCTCATCAACTATGATTTTCGCCAGTTTTGGGAAAAATTCCTCAATCTCATAGCCGACATCATAAATAAGAGGGTTCCTTTCGAAATTGGATAGTTCTGCCCTTTGGATTGAGCTGTAGCTGTCATAATAAATGAATGTTTTATATTTCCTGTATGCACTCCTCAGCTGATTTGTAACCTGGGTTAAAATATCTTCCTGAATTGTCATGGTCATCACAATATTTACTTTAGTTGATATGATATAATTAAGTTATGTCAATCATATGAACGTGTCATCAATCATTTTTTTAAAAATTTTCAATAAGTCCTTTAAAGAGCTAATTAACTTGTCAGTGCTATTTTCAGGCTCCTTTCCCCTATGGGCCACATTGCATCGTATCGTATAATAATAGTTTATTATATAATTTGGCCTTGATTTATTGTAATAGAATGGACTCGCATTTTTTGCCGCATAAATAGGGCCTCTTCCATTTGGATTAACACTTTCAAAGGCATTTATGAACACTTCATCATTAGATAACTCTTTTAAATAATCTCCCTCTACATTTGAAACATCATACTTCAATTTGCAATACCTCTCGATTGCAGACCAGAGAAGCATATAATACATTTGGATTTTGAAGATGAAATTCTCATCCTCAACGATTTTTTCTAATTCCTCCTCTATGAAAACGGGGACTTGGGAGAAAAAGGGGTCTTCATGCCCATCAAAATCGTTGAGATAATCCCCTTCATTGTCAACATGTTCAAATGTTCCGTTAATGTTGTCTGTGATTAGTATGTTGAATGTTTCCTCATCAATCTCAACTGTGTCCCATTTATAGATGTTTGCAGGTTGGGTATCACTTATCCTCTTATATGCGCATTTTGCATTTTCTCCAAAATGAATCTTATCTCCTTTTGTGGTGAAGTCATCATCTTCACCCAAAACCAGTGGCATCCCATCGCGGATATGCATTTTACGATGAATTTCATCCGGCGCCACCGATTCAACACAATCGGAAATTTTTGAATAAGCCAACTGACCCCTCTTGAATATGCCATAGGCAAAGAAATCCCTTGCATAAAATTCTTCATCATCATCTGGCAATTCAACCGGCTTCAACTTATATTCATCATCTGCCATAGCATCACCAATCATTTTTTACAGAAAATCCTATATGAGCATTTTGCGCACTCTTCAGACTCTTTTGGAAACTCATCAAGATTAATTATGTCATGTGCAACACGGTCAAGATTTTCCAGTTCGCTGTTTATTATATCATCAGTTATCTCGACTTCATGAAGATAATCGTCCATCACAAAATGGGTTATGGCTTTTTTGATTGTGAAATCCTCATATTCAGGCAGCTGCCTTAATGCGGCCGCATAAAGATGCAACTGTTTGGTATATGCGTCGAGCTTTTCTTCTCCTGACTTTGAATACTTATAATCCAGAATGACAATTTCCTTTTCGCCTGTCTCATATATCAAATCAATGGACCCGTTCAGCAGGTACTCTCCACGGTCGATTTCAAAGTCCAATTCCGAAGCCAAAACCTTTCTGTTTTTGGAATATGTGTTGACATAGTTTTCAACATCCCTTTCAAAATCCTTGAATTGCTGAGGATTCTCATATATGTCAAGCAATGACTGGTATGCATCATGGGTGATTTCCTTTAAATCATCAACGCTGATTTCCTTATTTTCAATTAGCTTCAGGTTAACGGTTTCCATGATTTCATGGAATGCAGTTCCACGATTGGCTTCCATAGCGCCCGGACGGGCAAATCCTAAATTATAGCCCAGATTATATTTGAATGGGCAGGAACAGTACTTTGTGTATTTCGAATAGTTCAGGGCAAGTTTCTCCTCTTCGGAATTGCCGAAGTCCTTGCAGATTTTCACATCATTGAGCCTATCGAAACTGAATTCCTCAAAGGAATCCCGTATCTCATCAAGCCTTTCAGGCAATTCACCAAGGCAGGAAACAATAAGCAGGTCAGCGGCACGAGTCATCGCAACATAAATGACTCTCTCTTCCTCCTCAAGCTGCTTCTCGTTTTCCTCCTCTATTGATATCGGCCGGAAGTTGCCCTCTTCATCTGTGAGATACTTATATTTCAAAAGACCGTTTGGAGTGTAGAAAGTGTTTTTGAACATGACTGTCGGCTTTTCTCTTGTTGGGTCCTTTATTGCCATTGGGAACTCATCCTTTTCGATTGATGCAACAATGGTGACTGGAAACTCAAGTCCCTTTGCCGCATGAACAGTCATCAGCTGAACGCCCCTAGGGTCCCCATAGTCCGCACTGTAATTCCTGATGACTCGTGTCAGATAAAAGTACAGTCCCCTAGTGTCGGTGGCAGATATGAACTCCTCATAATTGGAAATTGTTTGGGTGAGAAGCGCAAGGTTTTCAACTTGATCCTCATTGTCTTTGACTCTTTCAAAATAGTCAGACATTGAAAGGAAGCTGTAGAATACCTTAAGGATTTCCGGAGGGTCATTTGAATTTACCTTATCCCTCAAGGACTCGAGCCTTTCAAAGAATTCCCTGTCATCATCATCTTCAATCTGCTCCAAATCGATAACCGGCTTGTCAACCTGTCTATAAATATCAATCAGTACCTGTTCCTCTTCACCAGGCGTTCCTGAAAAATTCTTAATGGTGTTTTTCCTTTTTGCCGGACTCAATTCGTTTCGAAGCCTCCTGACTTCCTCTTCAAAGCTTTCCTGAATGTTTCTGATATGCTCTTTAGTTTGATCTTTGAGATTCCAAAATGCACCCTCCAACTCAGTGTCATAAAATCCGCTGAGGTTCAGCCAAGTATATTCATCCTGTGATGAAATATAGGACTTGTTAAGCTTGCGGGTAATATACCATAACATGATTATGACTGCCTTTACCTCTTTCTGGTCCTGGATGCCGTGTCCGCCCTTGATTGAAAATGGGATTCCGGCTTCCTTGAGATAGCCGACAAGGTTTTTAATGGTGTTGGAACTGTGTTTCCTATATAAAACCGCAATGTTGCTAAACTCGTTGACTTGACCATTCTCATCAAGCTTTCGGATTATTTCAAAAATCTTTTTGGCCTCTTCCTGATATGCGAACTTTTTTTCATTTCTCTTTTTAGGCATATGGGTTTCAAGAATGAATGAGGGATTGTCATATTCATCATTATATGCTTTTAGGTCCTTTTGGGAATTTTCAGACCTTTGATATTTGATGAATGAATCTGTCAAGCTGACTATGTTGCGGGTTGAGCGGTAATTGCAGTCAAGGCTGATTCTAGTCGTTTCAAATTCATTCTCCATCTCATCGAAGTAGTCCTTGAATGTGCTTCTGAATGAATATATTCTCTGGTCAATGTCCCCAACTGCCGTGAAGTAGTCTGCCTGCTTCAGCAATATCCTGAAGATTTCATACTGCAAGGGATCGGTATCCTGAAACTCATCAACAAGGATCGTCTTGTAATCGGTTTCAGGATTCAACTTCAATTCCTCAAGTGTCTTGAGCTGTAAAGTGTTATAGTCCA
>Ga0256404_1013496_pt1 | contig 10324 bp, 8 predicted proteins | sample RumenRJG_01DNA_FD_185990 | JGI IMG/M metagenome (GOLD analysis project Ga0256404, IMG submission 185990) | Bovine rumen microbial communities from Lethbridge, Alberta, Canada - RJG_01 | ecosystem: Host-associated > Mammals > Digestive system > Stomach > Rumen | place: Canada: Alberta | collected...
CTTGGCCACGGCGGGTGCAGTCCGCCCTTAGCCGCTGCAAAGATACATTATTTCCGTCATTCTACCAAACGAATTGCACACAAAAATCATCCCCCCACCCCGTTCCCGCATTTCAAAAGCGGTGGGGCGAGTGTGCGGAAACGATGGGGGGACGGAAAAAAAGGAGGCCAAGCACTTCAGTACGCCTGACCTCCCTCTTTGTGTTTACATCAGAATCATTGTAGTGCGGTGTTCAAAAAAACACCCTCACGCTTTTAAACATGAGAGTGCTTCTTGTCCGCTTTCCTACTTTCCGCATTTCCGCATTTTATATAGTCGGAAGTTCGGAAATCAGTTTCTTGTAGTGACCGCGCATGGTGCGCTTGATGGCCTTGTCCTTTTCCAGACGCTGTAACGTCTTCTGTGAGGCTCGATTGTTGGCGTAGCCGAACACCTGTGTGAATTTCTCGGTAGTGAATTCATCTGACAACAATCTGAAACACTCCTGGAACTTATTCGTGCGGCGACGCTGCTGAGCGGCATCCTTCAACTGGTTGTCGTAGTAAGCACGATGCAACTCGTAATACCAGAAATGCTGAGTGCGGTATTGTATGTCAAGAACCAAATCACAAAGAGCTCGGTCTGTGTCATCGATAACATAGGTGCCCGTCTTTTCGCGTTCTTCCCAATGACGCATATCGATGTAGGGTGCCGAAATGTTCAGCCCATAGTAAGGTACGCGCTTGATGAGTAACCAATCCGCTTTATCTTTGTCATTGAATACGGCAATAGCACGGCGCTCGTCGCACCACTTGTGTACATGCTCCACCAGAGGCCACAACGGCAATTCACCCCGACGCTGGTCCAAACGATAAGCCCACTGTCTGAGCGTCTCATTATAAGCAGCCACGCTGGAATCTTCCTTACGGCGCAGCGGCATCATCTTGAAATCGTCCTCGCCCATTGGGATTGTCGCAGTACGCGTGTCAAGACCTGAATTGACAGATCTCTCATTGATAATCTTCTGCAACGTAGGAGGTGTAAAAGTCTCCATCATATTCCAGAACACGCGATAGCGTCCTGATACCGACTGCTTGTTAGAGTAGTGCTGGTCATCGTATTCCCCATGGAAGCTAAGAAGGACCATATTGCTGCGCGAAATCCAAGAACCCGACTTGCCTAACTCGAGATCTTTTTCTGAAGAACAAGTAACCATGTGGCGCCCCATCATCTCGCCGTCTACTTCTTCTTTACAATTTATCATCGAGCGTATGAATTCGCTGTTTGACGAGCGGTACCCAAACATTCTATTATAAATAGCAGGCCTGAGATCCTTCTCTTTGTTAGCGCCCTTGGCATCGGTCTCGCTTTTCCACGTGTTAGTGCTCTCATCGGCTATCTCACTCTCGGCAATGATGGGAGCCAGCAGCAGGTTCATCAGTCGCTCCAATGAGTGCTTACCTGACGTCGGGTCGCCAACGCCCCAGATGATGTAGTTCAAGCGGGTGCGCTCGCTCTCGTTGGCATAGAAATAATAGTAGGTTAAATCCATGCACGTGCCCATCATGGCAGCTGAGGCAAAGAGCAGGAAAGGCCACAGACGGCGCGGATGAGGTTCGCAGACCTCACGCAGGCAGGGATACACGTCGAAGAACGATTCTATCGTGTCGCACCAGCGCTCAAAGGGGAGAATGGCCTGAGGATTCGTAGTCTTGCCATTCAGCACATCCTGCTCCAAGTTGATGCCAGCCTTGTTCATCAGCTCTTTCAGGGCCTTCGGATAGCGTGACAGCAATTTTTTCTTGGCAGCCGACTGGCACAAGTCCTCTACCTCGCCAGGCTCTGGGCTCCAGTTCTTCACCCAGTCGAGGCGGTAGGCCATCTTGATGGCTTTCTGCGCATCGTTGTCGTTGAAGTAGCACAGCCAGTGGGAGGTCTCAGTCTGCATCGTGTCGTGCTTCGTATGAGGGGGCAGGCTTGGCCCGTAATACTCGTTGAGAACCTTGATGAAAGCCTCTTCCTCTGGGGAAAACTCAGCAGATGTTTCCGCCTGTGGAGTTTCTGCCGCAGGAGTGGTTGTTGTGGAAACAACGGGCGGCTGAACGTCAGCGTTACTACCGGAAACGGTGTTAGCATCCTCCTTCTCCTTGCGCTTCTGAGCTTTCAGTTGGCGGTCAAACTCCTGCCACTTAGGGTCGGTGGGCGTTGAGTCGCCCTTGGGCAGCAGGCGATAGCGATCGCCTTGCTGCATGTCGTAATCTGTTCTTACAATACTGTTATCCATGATGATACGGTTTTAACGGTTAAACAATTCTTTCTCATCGAGGTAGAGCACGTCCTCGGGTGTTGTTAAAAAGCTCAGACGAATGCTGTCTTTGCATTGGTCATCTACCCACTGTAAGACACCCAAACGCTCTGCCATCTGCCACTGCTGGCAAATCAGGTTGTAAGGGTATTCAGGATCAGCCTTGAACACAATCTTCATCCCGTCCTCTGATGCCGATACATAGACCAGCACGATGCCGAGTTTCTTGAAATCATGCTCCTGCCGTAAGCGAGCGAACACTTCGCGCGGATTGCCACAATGGTCTACATCAATGACCACGAGTCCCGAGAGGTAGGCATAGCGCATGTCGCGCCAGCGCCCCGTCTTTCCATAGTTGTATTTCTTTGTCGGGTCGTCGCCTGTGCTTATGGCATATTCGGCCACCTGAAAACATGCACCGGGCAGGGTGCGCTTCACTGCGCTGGCAGCCAGCTTGGCTTTCTTGCGGGCTGCCTCGTCGGTCAACAGCTTCACGTCGGCCAGCATCTGGCGATACTTCTTTACTATGGGCGTGGCAGTCTTCATAGCCTGCTGCCATTCTTCCCACCCCATCTGAGCACATTCCAGATAGGTGCGTACTTGGTAGGTGATTCTAAACATTACTTGTTTCCTCCATTTTTAATAATAAGGTTGATTACTTTGTTAAACATGTTGCTTGCAGGCAGACGGCGAACCACCAGCTGCACCTGTCGCAGCACTTCGGCTTGCCAGTCGCGCGGATGCTTGCTTAGGTCGAGAGTGCCCGTGTAGGTCAGTTCGTGCTTCACTTCGTCGAGCCAACATTCCAGGCCATTCTCTTTCACCACGCGCAAGTTGTCAGGCATGGTGACGGGCTTCTTGGGACGCAAGTCCTTGGTCAGAGCCTCAAACTGCTTCACGAAATCGTTGTACTGGTCGGGGGACGATTCCTTGCTTTTCAGCGTAATCATCTTCGACGGGTCAGAGCCTGTTGTCACCCAGCGCTTTCCACCGCCGACACATGTCTTCACATCCTTTTGGGTCGACGGAGCTTCGTTGAAAGGCTCGAAACCGAACTTCAGTGTGTCGAGGTCGTAGGTTCCTGTTCCGCGAACCCTGACCTTTTTCTGTTTTGTCTTATCCATAATCAGGATTGACTACCCCCATCAGCATTTATTCGCCGATGGTTCGTTCACCCAAATCCTGATTTTTAGGTTTTATAACTTACAAAACCTAATAACCTACATAAGTTCCTTATGCCTTGAGCAAAACAAAACCTGCAAACTCCTTCTGTTACAGGAACTTGCAGGCATTTTGTATTTTATATAAAAAAAAAGATGAAGCCTATCAGCTTGTCTATGATAAAACCTAATAGTCTATAGGACGTACTTGGCTTTGTGTATTCTTAGTTTCTTTTTCAGAGATCTCCATCTTGGCAAACATCTCGCCTACTTCTCTGTTGAGTTTCACCGTATCTGATTCTTCTTCCAATACGGAAATGATTTTGTCAAGTATGGGGTGTTCAGTCAGTTTGTTTGCCTTAGGTATTTTGTTGAATTGCGAAGGCTTTATAGTGTCTATTATCTTGCCGTACTGCTTGCTGTTGGTTTCTACATCATCTTCTTTCACATCGCTTTCGATACGGAATCTTGCACACACAATTTGCCATTTTCCTGGGGCTGGTCGATTCCAGGTGATGAGTCCTTTTGTTATCAGTTTTTCGATGAAATATTGCAATTCCACGATAAAACCCCTCCAAACGATGTATCCTGATGTCTCGACTCCCGAGAATATGTCGATGAAAGTAGCCATGTCGGTATGGGAAATATATCTATAGCTCAGCAGTCGGAAAACAGCTGACAGGCGTTTGTTTTTCTCTTCCGCAGGCATCGACTTGGTGGTGTAGCAAAATGAATGCATTATTTCTTTTCCTTCCCACGTCATTCTTTGACGGGTAAAAGGCTTCTTGCCTGCTTTCCGGCTTTCCGGCTTTGCGGCTTGCGGATTATCTTGATTGCCTGGTGCGAGTGGCAAGACATTCTTTTCATTCACCACATCACCATAAATATTGTATATAGGTTTATCGGTGATTTGCACGTTAGCACCAGATTCTATTTTTATATCCATCTCTCTACTCTAATAAACCTGAAGGACGATTGATAATTTCTCTCTCAGTTATTTGTGCGGTTCCACCAGCTCCAACGTTCACACTGACAGGCTGCTTCTCTGACAATTTTTGCAATAGCACAGCCACCTGTAACTCTTGCTCTTCCTTTTTCTGCAAGATCTTCTCTTTGATGTCAGGCATGCTTGTCATCCAAGCATTATTGTCGGATAGCATCATTGTCAGTTTTGCACACAGATCGAGAGCCGTGCCTGGAGAAAGTCTCAGTAATTGTGTTTCGATTTCGGATATTGGGACAGAATTCTCCAAGGCATCCTTTAGTTTCTCTGCCATATTAGTCATCTGTTCCGTCAATATTCCGACTTCATACCGGAGTTTATTTCTCTCCCGCTCAATCTCATCACGTGTCTCCGGTCGGAATTCGTCAAGCATGCGTTGAAAATCCTCTGGGAAAAGCGTGTCGCACAATTCGTCCAGCGCATCTGATGGAATTGTTTCATCCATGATGTTATGAATACGAACCATTTTCTCTTCAAGGCTCCTGAGCTGTTTCTTCGCAAGTCCGAGTGTGTCTTGCCGATAACAGAGCGCACAATAGAAGATGTGGATATATTGATGGAATTGAGTCCTCTGCGCAACAAGATTTGCCACAGCTGCAAAGTTAGAAAGCTTACAGCCGATAACTCTTCGTATCATAACGGCATAGAAGTGCTTTAGGAATTCCCAATTATTATAAAGGAGATTAAAGTTCTCCATTTTCTTGTCGAAATCCCATTCGGTGTTCATCAGCATCGCCACACCATGCAGGAAGCACATCAGCTCCCCTGTCTTATAGTCACTATACACCTCAGCCTCATGCAACTCGGTTTTTAGTTGTTCTGACAATAACTGCCAGTTAGTGTCGTAACCATGCTCCAACAATAACCGTACAACATCTATGTAATGAGAGATGTTGCCATCAGTCCGGCGCAGACCATCAGACCAACTTTCAGTCATAGTTATAAGGTCAATAGGCTTTGATAAACGAGTAAACTGGCTGTCTAACTTTGCCACATCGTTAATGAAGTGCCAAATATGATAGCCTCCATCTTTGTACGTCAGATATTCAGCATAAATGTATTTCTCATAAAAAGGTATTAATTGCTCGTGTAGTTCATCCATGATATTCATCTCCTTACATGTACGAACCTCTTTGAGCAACCTCCACCATTCATTATAATCCTGTGAGATGTTACCGTCACTCAATTCTTTGAGGGGGGTTATTATATATTCCTCTATGTATTTTCTCTTATTGTTTACCATATATCTTTTTTATCCTTCAATTTTCTTTTTTGCGTTCATAGCTGCATCACATGATTCGCCTCGTTCCGTTGCATTCCGGATAACTGCTGCAACTCCAGAACTCTTTGCCGGAATTGATGCCTTTTTTCGCCATACGTTTTATCATGGGTTTGCCGCAAAGGGGACATGTGGGCGAATCAGCCTGCACACTCTGCTGCCTGCGATAGGCCAGACGCTCAGCGGTGAGACCTTCAGTAAATCCGCCTTCCTCTCTGAATGTATCCAGCTGATTTGCTATTTGGCGGCTTATCATGAGAATCAACCTATTACAAAGCACCAGCAAACAATTGGCAACAATGAGCGAATCGTCGCTCTTGAGCCACGTATCGAACTTATGCTTCTGGGCGAGAATGTGAATGCTGCTCTGATGCTGCACATCGTCCTTATAGAGAGGGCGGTCTAAGGTGATGTGACTAACGGTCCTATATTCCTGCGATTTCACCGACCAGGGGAGGCTCTCGTGGCGTAGAAGCCAGTTCTGATAGTCATGAGCCAACTCTGACAATGTGGCTCGTGCCACGTCCGTCAGTTTCATCTCCGTCTCCTTCGAGGTGGCATGACGGGAATTGCCTTCGGCAATATTAGCGGGTGCTGAACGAGCCGCTTGCGTCATCTGATCATACTGCCGCCCGCAAGGGTCATTCTTTTGGTTCAGGAATCGGGCGCAAAAGTCTTGTGTCGCCAACTGAACCACATTAGCCATCACCCATGTGTCAAGCCAGAAATATCCAAATTTGCCAATCTCAATCATCTTTTCTCGTTATTATGTTATATCGTTATTATGTTGTGTCGACTTTTGTTATCACTTTATATCGTTATGCCTCCATTACTATTCTGCGCTCTTCCTCAGTCAGACCGTAGAGGTCGAACACTTTGGCGTCTATTTCGTCGTCAGTAGCTTTGATTTGTGCTGAGAGTTCCCGGCACTCTGCTACGCGTTGGTTGAAGTATTCTTCCCATTCATCTTGCTGCGACAACGTCAGTTTTATCTTCTGCTTCTTCAGTTCTGCCACAAATCCCTTGAAGTCCATCTGGTCGAACTGCTGCAGGGCTGATGTTATCTTTACTCCTTCCAAGTTCTCACTCAAGCGACGCAGGAACTGCTTGCGCTTCTCCTGAAGTTTTTCATGAAGGGAGAGCATAGTATCTGCGAGAGCAATAAATGGTTGCTGGTCTTGTGGCAAAACTATAGGTATAGAGGATATGTTACTTGAATTAAATCGATAATACCCACCTAATTTCTTGGGACAAACACAAGTCAAATAGTATGTAGACAGACTCGAATTAAGCAAACATAATAAGACTTTATCAATATTGTCAGAATCGGGTAATACTATTGCCGGAACATTCGCACCATTAAAAATTGAACGACTGTCCAATAATGCTGCTTGTAATTTTGTACCTATTCCCTTTAGTAAAATCTTCTTTGGATAAATATAGGAGAATTTGCCTGCACGTAGATGTCTAAACCAGTTGAATTCTGTTGCATATAGTTTTCTACTATCCTGACGTTTCATCAGTTCTTCTTTCATCGGGAATAAATAATTGTACGCATTAGGATAATTCTGCTTAAAGAATTCTTCCTCAAAAAGTTCACCAGTTTGATAATAAGGGTATATTACAACAGATTTGGGAATTACCGTACAATATGAACTTACTTCTTCGCCTCTATAAGCATAGGGATAAATAATCTCTGCTTCTAACCCTAATGATTCTGCATCTGTCTTTTTTAGAACAAAGGCTTCGTCTTTACCTGTTAAATCTCCAATAAATGATGGGGCAATGTCCTTCAAAGGCTTATAGCCTATCTTTTTCTTTATTAGACTTTGCTCAAGGTCAAAGTCAGAGAACTGCCAAGCTTTTGAGGAAAATGAGTTGCATTCATAATCCTTAAACTGACAAATACGAAGTTTTTCAATTGTTAAGTCGTCTTTGGACTTTACACGTGCATAACTAATACTATTCCCCTTTGTTTTAGAAAGACTAAAAATTGCCGGATAAGTATCGGCATCTTCAAAAACAGGTAATGAACCAAAATCAAGAATCTTATACAATTTCCCATCAGACAAGAATTGTCTTATATTCTTGCCATAGTCAGTTTGCATCCATTGAGATGTTGAAATAAACGATAATAATCCATCGTCGTTTAATAAACTATATCCCCGTTCAAAAAAAAGAATGGAAATATCAAGTTTTCCAGAAGGGGTTACATATGAATTGAAATAATGGTCAACCTCAGACTGTTTAAGATTCTGTACTCTTACATACGGCGGATTACCTATCACCACATCAAAGCCTCCCTTCTCAAAGACTTGCGGGAATTCCTTCTGCCAGTCGAAAGCCTTATCTCCGGCAATGGCAGGGTCGCTGATAAGCGAGTTGCCGCACTTGATATTCTGGTTGAGCGAGTTCAGCTTGCGGCGGGGCTTGGCAGTACGCAGCCATAGCGCCAACTGGGCTATCTCGACACTTTCCTCATTGATGTCTACACCATAGAGGTTATGCTCAAGGATGCTGTTCTCCACATCTTGGAACACGATAGCGGAACCTACCACCTTTGCCTCCATCTCGTCTATATGCTTGTGCTCAGCCATCAGGAACTGCAGGGCGGCATTGAGGAAAGCACCACTACCACAAGCAGGGTCGAGGATGGTAAGTTGGAGCAGCCACTCACGGTACTGCTGCAACTGTTCCAACAGGCGTTTCTTGGTCTGAAGCTGTCGGCGTTGCTCAGAGAGGTATTCGTCTTCTTCGATGTGCAGCTCCTGCTTCTTCTCAGCACAGAGGCGTCCCACGGTATTCTCCACAATATACTTCGTGATATACTGAGGGGTATAGAACACGCCATCCTGCTTGCGCTTTGAGAGCTTCTCCCCTGACCCCTCTCCCACAGAGAGGGGAGCGCCTGACGCCTGTATCTGCTGAGTTATCTCCTCAATCTCTGAGAGTGAGTTTTCGAAGATGTGCCCAAGAATGTTGACATCGACATCGCTTTCAAAGTCATAAGCAGAGAGCTTGCGCGTATGTTCAACAAGAATGTCATCACTTATCTTCAGATTATCGAGCACATCATCTTTTTTGAACAGACCGCCATTGTAAGCAAATATTTCGTACTTCTTGCCTTGATATCCCGTTTCAAGATAACCAAAATGTTTCTTGATGCGCTCATAGAAAGGCACAACCATGTCAAGGTCTTTTAGTTGTTCCCATTCATCCACAATTTGCATGATCATATTGGGAGGCAAAAGTCCACAATCCTCAGCAAAGAAGACGAACAGGAGACGGTCTAACAATTTCTGAGTCTTCTTGAACAACAGCAGTTGCCATTCCTTCTCGTCCTTTCCCTCGGGTGTGGGATTCTGTTTCAGTATGTCGGCAAAGAGTACTCGCTTGAACTGTGAATAGTCTTTGTAGAGGGCCTTCGTGATTTGGTCTTCATTCGATACAGACTCTTGCTTCATCTGTAATGCCACGCCACGCTCTACTTGTGGCCATGCCAGACAAAGGTAGAGTTCGCGAAATTCATCGGCAGTCATGTGGAAGATGTCCCACTCGCGATATTCTACAGCATCGTCGATATACAGACGCAGTTTCTCAAAATTGGAGATGATGACAAGTCGCGTTTCCTTATGCTTGTTCTTGTATCCGAAAGCTTGATTCTCAATGCTGGCAAGGTCTGGCGTCTTATGGTCTTTCAGCTCTATCACGCCTATCGTTTTTCCGTCAATCAGAATGGCACCATCTGCCTTCTTCGAGCCCACTTCGTTCTTCATCTCCGTAGTGAGGTTGTAGTTGGGCGAAGGGTTGATGGTGTAGCCCAGCACTTTCACGAACAGCTCGCGCAGGAAACCCTCCTGAAACTGTTCTTCCTTGATTTTGTGGATATTGGCCTGTATCTCCTCGTTCAGGAAATAACTGGTGTATTGAGCCCAAGGTTTTGCCATCTGCTCTTCGCTCAGCAGATTCAGGTACTTCTTGACGATGTTTCTCTGTAGTAACATATTATTCTTTTGTTAAGTGGCCTTGGCCATCAATTATTGAGTGTGCAATATTCACCGCAAAGTTACAAATAAAAAACTGAGATACAAAAAAAATGACTGAAAAAGTAGAAAAGTAGGAAAGTAGGAAAGCAGACATTAAGGTATTTCAAAAGGAGATATTATAGAGTAATAATAAATAATAATTAAAAAACTTATACTATAAATGTCTCTCTTCCGCACTCTGAAACTGCTTCATGTCCGCTTTCCGCATTTCCTACTTTCCGCATTACATAACAAGAAATACGAAAACGGCCTGATTTAACGAGCTGATACACAACGGTGCCTGGGCTTGGCAAACCGCAGCCGACTACAGATCTGTTCGGCAGTAATACGTCAGGAATAGCTATGCTCCGTAAGTTGCAGAGCTATGCGCCGGAGGATGGAGAGCTATGCTCCGTAGGGTCGGGAGCGGTGCTCCGTAGGGTGTAGAGCTATGCTCCGGAGGGGCGGGAGCGGGGGTCTGGAAATATTAAAGTTTTTATTTAAAAATAATTGGGTAAATATTTGGTAATATGGAAATTATTTTGTATCTTTGTACTCGTAATTACAACGCTG
>Ga0256404_1013497_pt1 | contig 10323 bp, 5 predicted proteins | sample RumenRJG_01DNA_FD_185990 | JGI IMG/M metagenome (GOLD analysis project Ga0256404, IMG submission 185990) | Bovine rumen microbial communities from Lethbridge, Alberta, Canada - RJG_01 | ecosystem: Host-associated > Mammals > Digestive system > Stomach > Rumen | place: Canada: Alberta | collected...
TTTCCATCGCTTTCGCTACATCTTGACGTTTTCTGCCTCTTAAAAGGACTTTATAATTTTCCATTTCTTACGAAAATAGAAAGCCCGTCCTGTTTCGGACGAGCTTTGCTATTGTAGCGCTACCAAATCAACTTATCTCAACAAGACCTGATTTTAGGCATATTTAAAATTCATCATAGACTGTGAAGCTATTCCAAGGCGTATTCTCATCCTCGCCAATGCTTACATATGCCGTAATGTACGTAAGTTACTGCTAGGGAAGCACAGCATTGATCTTGCCATCCGCGCGTCGTTCGATCTCACCGAGGAGAATGTTCCGCATCATCGCCTGATGGATGTCATCCGTCATGCGCTGATAGGCATAGTAGCTCTCCTGATAATACTCCTGCATGACATTCCGTCCAGCAAACTGCCGGCCGCTGACCGACTGCCGGAGCTGCTGCAGAAAATCAATCTCACGAATCCAGGCATCATCGATCGCCCGGAGCGTCATCCGCCGGAGGAAATTCTTCCGTTGCGCGGAAGACGAAAGTCCCTCGAGCTTTTTCCGGAGAACCTTCTCCGTGAGACGAAGAAGATATTCCTTCGTCTCCGTCATATGCTCCCCTAGCCCCAGTGCCGGCCGATCCTCCTCATCCAGCCGATACGAAATATTCTCAAGAATATACCGCATCAGGATACGATCCGTCAGCTTCCCCGTATACTCCCGCTCGAACACATCGAGCACCTTTTTCTCGATCTCCATATAATACGAGACATCATCCGTGCATCGGTCCATAAACAGCCGTCGCGTCTCATAAATGATATTCCGCTGGTACGCGAGACTCTCATCAAACCGCGTGAGCTGCTCTCTCGAAGACCGGCCACGCTCCTCGCAGATCCGCTGCGACCGGAGAATCGCATGCTTCACAAACGCCGAATTGATTCCGTGCTTCGAATCAAAACCCCGGATCCAGTCCGAACCATACTCCTGCACGACCTGATCCTCCGGCGACACATAAAACCGCGAGAACCCCGGATCTCCCTGTCGACCGGCACGACCACGCACCTGCAGCTCCTCACGCCGGCTCGCCATCCGGCCGAGCCCCAGCACAGCGAGACCGCCACGCTCCTTGACCTCCTTCGGCAACTTGATATCCGTACCACGCCCTGCCACCGCCGTCGCGATCGTCACCGCTTCGAGACGCCCTGCTTCACCGACGATTTCCGACTCCTTCGCCGTATTGTAAGCATTGAGCATGTTATGCGGGATCTTCTGATCGAGAAGCTTCTCCGAAACCGCATTCGACATGTCGATCGAATTACAGACCACGAGCACCGGCTGCCCGTAGGCATGAAGCCGCAGCACCTCATCGACCACCGCCTGGATTGACTCCTCATGCGTCGCGAAAACACGATCAGGATAATCCTTCCGGCGGACCGGCTTATTGGTCGGAATCACGACTACATCCATCCCGTAAATCATCCGGAACTCATCCACATCATGGACGCCCGTACCCGTCATGCCCGACGCCTTCGGGAAGAGATTGAAAAGGCTCTGATAGGTGATGGACGCCATCGAACGATTTTCCTTCGTGATTGCCACATGCTCCTTCGCCTCCAGCGCCTGATGAAGCCCCGCTTCGAGCTTGTTGCTTTTGAGAATCCGCCCCGTCTTCGCGTCAAGAAGCTGAATTTTCCCGTCTGAAACCACATAGTCCTCATTTTCATGCAGCACACAGCGTGCCCGAAGCGCGAGACTGATATGCCGCATCATCCCGATGTGTGACTCCGAAAAAAGATTCGAATAACGGAAATACTGTTCTGCCTTCTTGATGCCCTGCTCCGTGAGCCAAACATTCTTATCCTCGACCTCGTAATCCTCATCCTCATGGAGAAACGATACGAAATCATCCGCCGTCCGAAAAAGATTCGACTTCACACGCGGCGCACCCGAAATGATGAGCGGCATCATCGCCATATCGAGAAGCACCGAGTCCGCTTCGTCAATGATGACATAATTGAAAGGCCGCATATATCGATCCGACGGTTTCGACACGAGATTGTCAAGAAGGTAGTCGAATCCGAGTGCGCTGCTCGTCGTGTAGACGATGTCGCAGGCATAGATGCTCTTCTTCCGCGCGTTTGACATCCGCGTACCCCGCTCATTGACGCCGATATCCAGCGTGAGCTGCATGAAATGGAAAAGTCGCGACATCTGTGTGCCATCTCGTACCGCGAGATAGCTGTTCATCGTGACGAGAATGGCGCCCTTCCCGGAAAGCGCGTTCAGATACAGCGCCATGACCGCGACGAGCGTTTTTCCTTCACCGGTTTTCATCTCGATGATCTTCCCCTGATGAAGCGCGATTGCCCCCATGACCTGCACGTCATACGGGGACATGCCGAGCACCCGCTTCGCCGCTTCCCGGATCGCCGCGAAAGCCTCCGGCAGGATGTCATCAAGCGTCTTTCCCTCATTGAGAAGAGCACGGAACTTCGCTGTCTCCCGACTAAGCTGCTGGTCGGACAATGCCTCCATTTTCGGCTTCCAGGCATTGACTTTCTTTAATATTTTCCTGAGTCGTGCGACCGCCACACTAGACATGGAACGTTTCATAACACTTTCTCCTAAGTTCCGAAAGATTCGAGAAGTTCGTTACCGCACTGCCGGGATACCGCTCCGAAAGCCACTCAGCAATCGCGACCGTATCCGGCGAATAGCTTAAAAAATGGAGCTTAGTGTACTGCGACAGCTTCTCTGACACTGCGGCATCAGAAAAATACGATGCCTCAAGCGTCATCTGGTACGGCACCACCATCGCGGCCGGAAAATCATCACTTTCGATAGACGATGGGCAGTGGATCATGCCGCCGATTCTTTCCGGTAATATACAGTAAAGCACCGCGTGATCGCCTTTCCGATCGACGACTTTTCCGAACGGGGAATCCAGCATCGTATCCGAATCGATCTCAATCGAATGAAACGACAGCGTCTCGAAGCCTGCATTAATCAGTGACAGTACATAGTAATAAGTACCCTGCGGACATTCCACCTCGGACCCCGCCGGATTCAGAATATCTGACGCGAGGATCTTCTCCTCCCGATCATAAAAATTGACACGGTAAATTGCACTTCCTGGAAAAGCCTCCTTATGAAAAATCCGGAAGGTATAGGTCTTCCCCTCGATGAGAAGTGGAAGCGCTGGCTCCTTTCTTGAGATCGTATCGTAGATTCTCGAGTTCCATTCCTGCATCACCGTGCCGGCCGGCATCATTGCATTCTCACAGGACACCGCCCCGTCTTCGAGGAACTGAAGTCTGGACCCGAAAAGATACGTCTGCCGATCGGTATGATTCCAGTTTATGATATATAGATTGTGTTCTATGTTCGTCATACGATTATCTCTCGATTATATTTTTCCCGGAGAAGAAGCTTCAGACGGAAAAGATACCAGTCAAATATCGCCTTCGGGTCATCGCCATGCCGCCCCGTCACGCCCTTTCCATAGACCGCGGCCTTCTGCAGCGCAAGATGCTCGACGATATCATCATAGGCCGTCGGATCATAGTCATCCTCCTTCATGTAGGCGATGCCAACCACCGTGTCCTGGAGATTCGCGCTGTCCAGCTCCCGGAAAATACGATCATTTAATTTCCGCCCGCTCTCCGGCTTCTTCACCTGCATGAGATACAGAAACGCGTCCAGCGCGCCAGGGAAACGGCCCGGCCGGAGTGTCCGCTCATCGAGTGCCACGTCATAGATATTGACGACCGGTTCCGTGATGAGAATCGATGCCGGATGGAACCGTACGCCATAATGGAGCGCCGCGTAAGCGCCCATGCCAAACCCGGAGAAGATGACCTTCGACGGGTTGATCCCGAGGACATTCATCGCGTCCTGGATATTCGCCGCAATGTGCTCCTCAAGCTCCGGCGTCCCGATATAGTAGCACCCCTCGAAAAGCCGCGGATCCATAAACACCAGCATCGGCACACCGAATCGCCGGAAAATCTCTCGATCCTCATAGCTCTCCTTCCGCTGGAAATCACTGAAGTGCACCACCAGTGGGGCTCGCCGGTCGCCGAAATCGAAGCTTGAAAACATCTCGCCGCCATACAAATCCACGAATCGCCGGTCGCCCGCGAGGATAGTGCCCCACTTCGTCACCTGCTTTCTCGCGTGCAGCGTCCCGACGAAAATCGAGCCCTTCCCGGATGCTTGCATGGAAAACGACAGGAATCCTTCCTCCGGTTCACCAATCGTAATCATGTCCTCGAGATTCCGAAGCGAAAAATGCCACGTCCGCATCGCGTCTCCCACAATCTGCGAAGAGAAAAGCTTCACGACGAGCTCCGCGTCCACATCCCCCTCGAGCCGAAGCTCCGGCCAGAGAAGAATCGTGTCATTTTCCCCCTTCCACGGACTCAGATCCCAGCTCAGCACCGGCACCATCGCTCCCCCGAAATCACGGTCGATCTGAATCCAGGCATTGCCCATATACGAGACGCCCGATGTATCGCCACCGAGACGGATATTGTGAACACTCAGCTTCGAAAAGCTCCGCGGGGTATTCTCCTGTTTAAGCCGATTCGCCACCTTCCATCCACTCCTTCCATTTCTTCACGAGCACCTCGCCCTGATTACCATGAATCTTATCCATGCAGTAAATCAGCGCCTCATTCCAATGCTTGAGCCCTGTCAGATAGTACGCGAGACCTTCTGTCACGTGATCAATATTCTGTACGATGTAGCCATTTTTGAGATGCTCCACATACCGGGTATACCGGTAGTTGACCTGTGGAATCCCGGCACTAATGCCGGCGATCTGAAGGTAGAGATTCGGCTGATCCCGGAGATCAAGGATGAGACGTATATCCTTCAGCATCTGAATGAGTTCAAGCTCCGACATGTACTGCCGGAGAAAGATCCTTGGCCGTGTCGCCGACGGGTAGATGGCCTCCGGATCGCTCTCCTCCTCCGAAGCCTCCAGCGCGATCTTCCCCGGATAACCAAGCTGCGTAAAGAGCGTTTCAAGCGCATTCCGCACCGTCTCAAGCCGATGTGGATCAGACGTTCTCGTCACGAGATGAAGTTCCACATCGCGGTTCTTTTTCATGTAGAAAAGCACCTGATCAAGTGCCTTCCGAAGATATTCCTCCTGGAAATGATCGATCGGCATCAGCACCTTCAGCGCGGAAATCTGCTGACTCATGCCGAGCGACAGCCGCGTATCATACGGAGAAATATCATGCACCCGGACTGTATCACCGATAATGTCCCGGATTCTCCGCGCCGTTTTCTCGGTATCCGTGATGATCATCGAAGCCCGCTTCGTATCCTGCTTGATATCCTCCTCATCGTCGAGATAAAAACGATCCCCATAGTAGGAAAGCACAAGCGGCTGCTCCGCCAGGGCTTCCAGCACAAGTTCATCATGCCAGGCGTTCGTGGCCATCACGACGGTCGCACTCTTCGCCCTCTCCTCATGGAAATACCGATACGTCACTTCCTCGATCATCTCCGTGAGACTCTCATATCTCTTTTTCTGAAACGTATAGCCGGCCCCATCCTCGATCGTCACGATGCCGCTGATCCTGTTCTCGACAAACTGCCTATGCCCCTCCGCGTCGTAAAAAATCCGCTTAAGCGGAATAGACCGATTCAGAAGCACACTACTCGAGAGGAAACCCCGGTCATCGTAGAAATCTTTCCGGACTTCGAGCCCCTCCTGATAATATGACACGAAAAGGAAATTTCCATCCTCGCCATAGTCCACCCGCGCGTACAGCTTCTCCTCGACATAGACATACGTGGCGTACGGCGTATAGAACCACGCCGCGTGCGCCGGCCAAGCCAGATTCCTGGCAGACAGGAGCCCCGGCATCGAGGTATGAATGCTCTGCATCACATCGAACACCGCGTCCACCGGCACCGAAGAGAGATTCTGCCGATGCAGGAAATGCCGGAACGCCGGTGCGTACGAAAGAAGCAGGATCCTTGTCTCCTCCTCCGCGTCCCGAAACAGACGGACCTGATTCACCGTATCATCAAATTCATATTGCTTTTCATCCCGGAACCATTCCTTCTCGATGGAAAACCAGCTTCGCTCATTGGAATACCAGGACGGAATAAAGATATACATAGACGTTTTCTCTCCCATTGTCCTTTACAGGAACGAATGATAATCCTCGACCTCATGCAGTACCCGGATCTCCCGCAGAATCTGAATCGCGATACCGACGAGAATCATGATCGTCGTCGGAAGCATGTAGAGCGGCGATGTGTCATGACGGGCAAGACGCACCATCATTGGAATGCCGATAATCATGACCATCACGAAACCACTGAGAGAGGCCGTGAAAAAGACGGCATAACGGATTCTCCGCTTCGTTGCCTTGCCTGGTGCCACATCGAGAATGTAGTCATTCTGTTTCATCAGATCCTCCGAAATATCACTCGGATTCACTTCGGTCCACGCAAGCACCAGCGTCAGTGCAAACAGAAAGACGAGGAAGCCTGCGAGCGTCAGCGGAGAATCGAGCAACAGCACCTGCTGCCACACCGCCGCAGGACCTGTCAGTCGAAGAAATGACAAAAGATAAAACGGAATCGAAAGAAGTGACATCGCGTACATCGCCGGCATTGCCCCAACCGGACTCAGACGGACGGCGAGATAATCCTTATCCTTCATATCGGTTTCAATGATGCTCCGGTGAAGCGGGATATGAATCTCAGCGCTTTCGAAAATAAAAGAAACCACCATAATCAGCAGAATCTCAAACGTCGCCGCGAAAAGCGCCATGGAAATTGCCGACGGATCCACCAGTGAGAACGCGTCCTGCACCGTCATAACCATCGTATTCAGAAGCTGATGGACGACATTGTGCGCGATCAGAAGAGACGGCCCGCCGATTCCATACCGGAGATTGAGACCTCCGAGATGGATTACGAGAATCGAGCCCGCTACGAGCGAAAGCACGGTGAGACTCTTTAAAACAGACGTTGAAAACATGCCGGCATATTGATAATGATTTGCCCGGATAAACGCCTGCGGAATCGCGATCAGCACCATCAGAATCAGCGTCATCCGGAGTGTCCGCTCTTTCGACGAGTCCTTCCGGTTCCGAAGGAAAAGCGTTGTAAAAATCTGTACACAAATAGAGGACGCAACCCACGGTTGTAGTCCCAGTGCAAAGAGCGAAGCATCCTCTGCCCCGGAGCCCAGCATCACAGTCAGGAACTGAACCATCCCCGGCAGGTCCTTCTGTGCTTCTGTGCGCACCACAAAAGGAATCGGGATCGTCTTTCCAACCATGTAGCTCAGAACGATAAACAGTGAAAACTTGATTCGATTATATAAAAGTCCACCTCGTTTAATCTGCATAATTATGTTCTCTCAAGTTCTGGAAACCGCACGATCCCAGCCTCCGGCATACCGTTCGGAAGGTGCACCCCCGGAATCAACAAAGGGGGCATCCCTTATCAGGAAGTCCCCTTGAAATTACTTGTTTCTCAGAGCATCTAAGGTTCTAAGAACAGTTTACACCTTTTTTGACTTTTTGTTGAGCTTTGCCCATACAGCAAGAACAAAAGCACCAATCGATGCGAAAAGACCATTCTTCGCCATCTCACCCGAATCGGAAGTCTGTACATGACGGTTCACGCCAAGTACTTCCGGCTTCTCACGTGTTGCACCGAGTACCTTACCTTCATCCGGCTTGTCACGTCTGACACCGAGAACCTTACCTTCGTCATTCGACGGCGTATCCGGCGTATCGTGATCGTCATGATCACCTGGTGTATCCGGTGTATCATGATCCTCATGCGGCGTATCCGGTGTGTCTGGCGTATCTGGCTTATCAGGCTGGAAGTAGTAATCCGCAAGCGTGATGAATTTCGTGCGCTTAAATACTGGCTTCCTGATATCCTGATACCCAACCTTCATTTCATTCTTACCGATATGAAGCTTGTTTTCCGTAACACGTGCCATATGCTCCTGTTTCGTCAACGTAACAGAGTCACGGATCTGAATATCCTCCGTTGTCGTTGTTTTATCGACCCACTTTAAGTCGAACTCTCGTTTGTCATCTGTCTTATTGACATATCTCCTTTCGATGTTTGCTGTACTAAAGCTTGTCTTATCCGCAGTGATTGTCTTATCACTGACTGTTACCTGGTTCACATCTTCAGAAGAAATAGATTTCGCCGTGGTGTCTGTATGCGTAATCCTCTTCGTTGATGGATCTACATACCATGGGGTTACTGTTAATGTTCTCTCAATCCTGCCGGTCTTCTTATCGACTGTTTCAGACTTGGTAATTACGATCTGATAACCTTTCTCTTCAGAATATATCGGTTTTACTACCTTATCTGTAGAATCAGGTGTTGATGGTATACGGCTCTTATGAATTTCAGAGGTTTGCCATAATGTATCAGCGATAACGCCTCCATCATGAACATTCGGTTTCACAATATGTGCCTTAGGAGCTACCACAACACCATTCGGCATGCTATTAATAGTTCCTGTATAACTACCGAAATTCCAGAAAACGGATCCGGTAATTCCACTATAAGCACCCAGATTTAATGTCTGCGCACCTGCACCAATCTCCTTTTTACTATCAAGGCCTGTTACATTAATAATAATTCTAGCACCTGTAGCATCTTTATTCTTTGTAAGATATGTCTGAAGCGCATTAAATCCATTAGTAGAATTCTCATAATCATTTACTGTTAAATTGATAACAGAAACATCGCCATTCTTTAATTCTGTTTCTTTAATCTTATTCAGTGTCTTTACGAAGTCACCGTCCTTTGTGTAGCTAGAGACAGTATCAATAAAGCTCTGACCCTTTGTCGCAATCGTATTAAGATTTTCCGAAATATTAAGTTCCTTCGTTACTCTGTCACGATTTGCTCCTGTAAGCTTTACTACCTGGTCAACGATTTCATTCTTGGCGTTTTCATACGTATTTGTACCTTCGTCATCCTTCAGAACATTCACATAGTGACCACCGCCATCCGGTTGTCCTGCATATATGGTACCACCATTATGAATATCATTTCCGGAACCATCGCCGTATTTAAAGTTCGTTCCGACAACAACTCCTTGATTTTCAATACTATTGATGAGTGTTGCATGATTTTCGTCTTCTGGGTTAAGAAATACGGAATATCTAGGAACACCAAATTCATCATCCGTTGCCGCTGCAGCTTTAATAACATTGACTGCATTAGCATCTCCTACACCATTATGAAGATAATTTGTCGCTACGTTACCATCGATATGAGATTCCTCATTTACCTCATTTGCATAAAGGTCAAAGTTCGAAGTGATGGCTACTGCATCCAGGAAATCCTTGACGAGTGGCGCATACTCTCCCTCATGCCCATTATTCGAAGAGAAGTCCTGTGGGGTAATTTCCCGTTGATAATCCTCTGGCTCACCAACGATATAAAGTTTCGTTGGATTCTTTGCCTTACCTGTTCCACGCTCCAGGAAATACCATCCGTCTTTATCATGACTAAGGACAATCGGATCCTCATTCTCGACTTTATACTGCTCCTGTTTTCCATCCTCACCCTTTATGGTAACGTAATATCCACTTTCTGTTACGCCTGTTGTGGTCATCTTGCTGGTATCAGTAATTTCGACGTCTTGATTCGTCCCTTCATCATGATAAAACCACTGACCATTCTCTTTCTTAAATGCAGTATACGTTTTCGAAGTCTTGGTTGCCTTAGCAATCTCATACGTTTGCTTATTTACCAGTTGACCATCAACATAGTAAAGCGTATCACCATCCCTAAGATCCTGAATCTTTTTATAATCAGCATCATTTACGGAAACGACCTGTTCATTACCATCCTTATCTTTGTAGATCAGATAGGTAAGATTATCCTCTACAGTTTCCTGCTTTCCCTGCTTATTTAAAAGGCCCTGGATGGTTTCCTTATTGGCTTTATTCGATTCATCATATTGTGCTTTCTCGGTAACATTACCTTTAGCGTCAACCGAAATGTAATCGTCACTCTGGCCAGCTGTCAAAGCATGCCATGTCTTGTTTTCATCCTGATATACATAATAAACTGTATTTTCGCTATAATTGTCCTTTCCGAGTGCTTCATCTAGAATATCTTTTGCTGCACTGACTGCCTCTGAGCTCGAGTCATTATTTACGTAGTATATCTTACCTTCCTTGAATTCTATACCTTTCGTCTGTGCTTCTTCAGCAGTGATTGCAGACTTTCCATCGTTATAAATATAGTATATGGTATTTTCAGCAGGCTCTGTGCCAAGAGCAGCCTTTATTTCTTCCTTAACTCTCTCATAGTCCGCT
>Ga0256404_1013499_pt1 | contig 10321 bp, 7 predicted proteins | sample RumenRJG_01DNA_FD_185990 | JGI IMG/M metagenome (GOLD analysis project Ga0256404, IMG submission 185990) | Bovine rumen microbial communities from Lethbridge, Alberta, Canada - RJG_01 | ecosystem: Host-associated > Mammals > Digestive system > Stomach > Rumen | place: Canada: Alberta | collected...
CAGCGCTCGACGTACTATGATGCAACGTAGAGTATATCAAAGGCAGTGTCATGTTATCGGCCATCTGGTTAGCCACCTGATCCATGTTGAAGTATTCTGGGTTCACCTTCTTCATTTCTTTGATAACTCGGTCGGCAATACCAAATAGTGTGGCATAAACCATATAGTCCTTCCACAGCTTTGCCTCATCCACACCGCGTTCGTCTAACAGCGTAAACTCCTTCAGAAACTTGCGCAGACCGAACAATTGGCGCACATCTTCCTCACGATCCTTATATTTAGATATAGAGGTCTTGGTGTGCAGCGTATTAATAAACGAGTCGGTGATGCTCTGGTTGCAGGTACTCTTCATATACTGCTTCAGTTCCTTAGGCTCCAGCACGGTGTCACTGCCCGCCGCCTTCTTGAAGATTTTGAAGATTTTACGCATCAGCACAGGCTGGTTGTCAAGGTCCTTTAACTGGTGTATTACAAAGTTCGGCTCCATCTCGCCTTTCATGTTGCGACGTGTCTCAATGGTAATAGCACCTAACTGTATGAGTTTCAGGATACAGGCAGACATCAGATTATTATAGTCCGTATGCATATATTTATAGGCGTTCAATATGTTGTTTGCCTCCTGCAGATCTCCGTTTAGCGGGATGTCGCGATACCACATCAGATTCTTGTTGACTCTGCGACGGGCACGCCATACGGTAATTATATGCCACATAAAACCACCCACAGCTATCAAAGCAGAGCCACCATATACCAGGATAAAGATTATCCATTCAAACAATGTCATTTCCTCATCGTCGTCACCACCTACGTAATCGCTTCCCTCAAAAGCCTCACTTTTCTTGTTCTCAAATGTATCATTCTCCCAGACGGTAGGCTCAAAAATACCTTTTGGGAATTGTACCATTATGTAGAGTCCGGCTTCCTCACTCATCGGCGTGGTGGTCTCTGCCACGATGGTGCCGTTCTCAAACCACAAATTACCCTCGAATCTGAATCCCCAGATACCACAGCTATCAGGGTTGATGACCATGGTCGTATCAGCAGTCATGATGGTGATCTTGGCGTGTTCGGGTTTGGGAGATACAGATGTGTCCAGAAACACGTGGCGGATACCATCGGCATCTGGGTAGCCTCGTACTAGACCTGTGATGGTATAGCTAGTGATGTAAGTTCGTTCGCCTTCATCACCTAACCCCCAGCATAACTCGTAACCACGGTTTGTCGTAACAATGCCGCACTTGTATGTTTTCCAATCACGCGTCTCGTCCACATACCAGTCCACATTTATAAACCGGCTTCCCGTTTCGTCGCTTACTGTCAGGTCCTTAACCTGGCTTTCACCCATGTTGGCCAAACCGATATAGCATTCTGTGCCTTCGTCGTCGATATACATCTCTCGCGTCTCGGTAATGCGGGCATCACCGTTTTTGCTTAACACAACTTTTATATCAAGGTTGTTGAGAGATGGACGTGAAAAAACACTTGTCGCTGACATCAACAATCCCAGCAACAGACAGATCTTAATGCTTAACGGTTTCATCGTCATTAGAATAGCCCTTTTCCTGTTATTCATTCTTTAAATATTCCTTTGGGTTGCAAAGGTAGAAAAAAGGTGTGGTAGTCCAAAATACGAAGCGTTAATATGAGTTAAATGATGATTCCCCTCTTTATTTTTTAGGGTAAGATTTTGATGGTTTTCAGATAATTTTGTATCTTTGCAACCGATTTCGGTTTCCCAAAACGGACAACTTTTGAAGATCGAAAAACAAAAAAGTTTTCCAAAACGGACAACTTGCTGCCTAAATTCGGTGCCTAAACATTAACAATAACAATACAAATGGAAATTAAAAACTTTACCATCACCAAGCGAGACGGCTCGAAAGACCAGTTCTCTTTAGACAAGATCATGAACGCCATTGTAAAGGCGTTCGACAGTGTTAACTGCCCTGCCGACTTGGGCACGATTTCCAAGATCATCAGCCATCTGGATATCCACGATGACATTACGGTGGAAAATATTCAGAATCAGGTGGAAGAGGCTCTGATGAGCGAGGGTTTCTATCATGTCGCCAAGTCATTCATTCTCTATCGTCAGTTGCACTCTGAGGATCGTGACACTTTGGAGAAGATGATGTTCCTCTCAGAATATACGGAGTCAGTGAACGCTGCTACAGGTTCCAAATACGATGCAAATGCCAACGTGGAGCACAAGAATATCGCCACTTTGATTGGTGAACTGCCGAAGTCGAACTTTATCCGTTTGAATCGCCGCCTCTTGACCGACCGCATCAAAAAAATGTACGGCAAGGAGTTAGCAGATGAATATATTAATAAACTGACACACCATTTTATATATAAGAACGACGAGACCTCTCTGGCTAACTATTGTGCCTCTATCACCATGTATCCTTGGCTGATTGGTGGTACGGTGGCCATCGGTGGTAACTCTACGGCTCCGACTAATCTCAAGTCGTTTGCTGGTGGTTTTGTCAATATGGTGTTTATGGTTAGTTCCATGCTGAGTGGTGCCTGTGCTACACCAGAGTTCCTGATGTACATGAACTACTTTATCGGCAAGGAATACGGACTTGACTATTACAAGCGTGCTGATGAGCAGGCTGACCTTAGTCTGAAGAAGCGTACGATTGATAAGGTGATTACCGACTACTTCGAGCAGATCGTCTATACACTCAATCAGCCGACTGGTGCCCGTAACTACCAGGCCGTGTTCTGGAACATCGCCTACTATGATAAGTACTATTTTGAGAGTATCTTTGGTGAGTTCTACTTCCCCGATGGCTCAAAGCCCGACTGGGAGGGACTCTCTTGGTTGCAGAAGCGCTTTATGAAGTGGTTCAACCACGAGCGTACTAAGACTCTGCTCACCTTCCCTGTTGAGACTATGGCCTTGCTCACTGACGAGAAAGGCGACTGCAAGGATCCGGAGTGGGGCGACTTTACCGCTGAGATGTATGCCGAGGGACATTCGTTCTTCACCTATATGAGTAATAATGCCGACTCTCTGAGTTCATGCTGCCGTCTGCGTAACGAGATTACAGACAACGGATTCAGTTATACCCTTGGTGCTGGTGGTGTTAGTACAGGTTCTAAGAGTGTGCTGACCATCAACTTGAACCGTTGTATCCAGTATGCCGTCAACCACGAACTCGACTATCTTGAGTATCTGGGAAGCGTGATCGATCTCTGTCATAAGGTACAGATGGCCTATAATGAGAACCTGAAAGAGTTGCAGGCACACGGCATGCTGCCGCTGTTCGATGCCGGTTATATCAACATCGGCCGTCAGTATCTCACCATCGGTATCAACGGTCTGGTTGAGGCAGCAGAGTTCATGGGCCTGAAGATCACACCTAACGACGACTATCTGCATTTCGTACAGGGTATCCTCGGTCTGATCGAGGAGTACAACAAGAAGTACCGCACCAAGGACGTGATGTTCAACTGTGAGATGATTCCTGCAGAGAATGTGGGTGTCAAGCACGCCAAGTGGGATCGCGAGGACGGTTACTTCGTACCCCGTGACTGCTATAATAGCTATTTCTATGTGGTTGAAGACGACTCACTGACGATCATCGATAAGTTCAAGCTGCATGGTGCACCTTATATCGAGCACCTGACGGGTGGTTCGGCCCTCCACATGAACCTTGAGGAGCACCTCTCGAAGGAGCAGTATGCCCATCTGTTGAAGGTGGCTGCCAAGGAAGGCTGTAACTATTTCACCTTCAACATCCCCAACACGGTATGTAACGACTGTGGTCATATCGACAAGCGCTACCTGAAGGAGTGTCCTCACTGCCACTCTAAGAACGTGGACTATATGACCCGTATCATCGGTTACCTGAAACGTGTGAGCAACTTCTCACAGGCCCGTCAGGAAGAGGCCTCACGTCGTTACTACGCAATGGCTGACTAACAAATGCTGAAGTACGTCAATACAGGCATAGTATTTCAGGAGATACCCAACGAGGTGACACTGGCAATTAATATTTCTAATTGCCCGTGTCACTGTCCTGGGTGTCATAGTCATTATCTTTGGGAAGATATCGGACTGCCGCTGAATGCAGATGCCATCGATGCCTTTGCCGATCAATACGGTAAAGATATCACTTGCATCTCCTTCATGGGAGGCGACAGCGATCCCAAGGGAGTAAACCAATTGGCTCAGTATATACACGAAGAGCACCCTGAGTTCAAAGTGGCTTGGTATAGTGGAAAGACAATCATCTCACCGATGGTGAACAAAAAGGATTTCGACTATATCAAAATCGGCCCCTTTATCAAGCACCTTGGCCCTTTGAAGAAGCCGACAACCAACCAACGGCTCTATCGTCAGAACGAGGCAGGTACTTTCGAAGACATCACCCCTCTCTTCTGGCGAAGATAAAGCCCGTTTAGAACCAATTCATCAAACCACGCAGGTAGGCTGTGAGTTCACCTGCCATCTTTTCGTCTTCGTAGATGTTGGGGTGATAATCGTTACCATAGAACTCTTCACCTGAAATGGGTGCCATGTCGAAACGATAGACCTCCTTGTCGCCTGCTTTCTGAGCCTCAGCAGTCACCTCGTCGAGCAGTTGCTTGACCTCCTTCAACTCTTTGTTGTAGAGCATAGAACCCGTCAGAAAGACAATCTTCGCCTCCGGATTATGGTCTCGCACCTGCTTCAGGAGCTTCTGATAGCCCTGCTTCAGGAGCTTCAGGTCATAGTTGTTCGTTGAAGTATCGTTGGTGCCGAGATTGATACAGATGACATCGGGCTGATAGCGGCTGAAGTCCCACTTCTCACTGAGGAAAGTCGGCTCCTTGCGGAGTTCAGGTTTCCAGGCATAGCCCGTAAATTCGTATTGCATAGGCATGCAAGAACCTGGCGAACCCGTCTTGGCCTCGCCATAGTTGCGATAGGCACCGATGCCGCTGCGGGCCACCACCCAGTGCTGGGCTTCAAGGTTGCGGGCTGCGATGGATGCGTAAGAGTAATAGTGATTCTCGGTGGCATAATCGAAACCTTCTTCCTTTTTCAATCCTTCGTTGCCATAGCCGCAGGTGATGGAATTACCGATGAATTCGATCTTTCTGGTGGGGAGAGCAGGCGTTTCCACCAGCTTTTTGCCCTTGTCGAGCACAAAGCCCCAGAACTCCGGGAAGAACTCATAGCCCTCGATGGCATACATCAGTCTGACCGTATGCACGCCATTAGAAAGTGCTGTGGCAAGAGTCACCACAGAGTCGCGCTCCCCACGAAAAGCCACCTTGAAAGGTTCTGCCTGATCGATCTGAGCCATAAAATAGCCACTACGGGGTTTGGCTATCATACGCAACGAGGTGCCCTCGAACGACGCAATGATCTGAATACCAGGGAAGTTCCAGGCAGGACGTTCAGGATTGGCAAAACTGATACGCCCTGTGTATTGGATGAATTGGTCCGTAGGACTGATGATACTACCCTTGATGGGTACGGTCTCAATGGCAAAGGCACCTAACCCCATCATGGTCAGCAGCGCCGTCAATAACATTTTTCTCATGTCTTTATATCTTTTATTTATTGTTTTCTGAAGATACCTGTCCAACCACCACCACTACTCAGATGAACTTGTAGTTGGTCACGTCCTGAAACTGTATGCTTCGTGTGCCTATAATCAGTGGCGTCTTTCTGGGCATTCACACCATCAGCGAAGATGTCTGCAGCAAACTGACCTTCTCCGAGGAACGAGAGGTCGATAGTCAGGTCGCGCGATGTCCAGTCTGTCATAGCCGCCACATACCATGTTGTACCCTTGCGACGAGCAATCACAGTATATTCGCCAAGTTGCCCATCGAGGGCTATAGTCTCCTCGAATGTGGTGGGGATTTGTGCGATGAAATCGGTACATTCCTGGTTCTGCATGTATTTTGTCGGACTGTCAGCCAACATCTGAAGCGGTGCCTCGAAGGTGGTGTACATCGCCATCTGGTGTACGCGTGTGCCCTGACTCATGGGATGATCGTTGTTGCCAAAGAAATTATCCTTCATGGCGTTCATCATCGCGCCAGGAGTATAGTCCATCGGCCCTGCAAGCATACGCAGATAGGGTGCTGTCACATCGTAACGGGGCTGGTTGTGAAGCGGACCATCGCCTACACGGGGCTCCCACTTGGAGTTCTCCAAGCCCTTCACTCCCTCAAAGTTAAAGATGTTAGGATAGGCACGCTGAATACCAAAGGGTTTCAGTCCGTGGAAGTCAAGATACAGATGATGACGGGCCGCACAGGCTGCCAACTGATAGGCAGAGGCTATCACCTGCTGGTCGTCACGGTCGAAGAAATCAACCTTAAAGCCCTTGATCCCCATCTCAGCATAATGTTTCATGACGGTCTCAGTGACGGCAGCACCTCTTTCTGGATCATTGCCAATCAGGTTCCGCCAACTGGACCAGAGGATGATACCCACCCCCTTCTCACGTCCGTATGCTATCAGACGAGGCAGATCAATGTCAGGACTGAGGTCTTCCATCAGCGACTCTTTGCCACTCCAACCTTCATCGATAATGATGTATTCGATCTTATTTTTGGCTGCAAAGTCTATATAATATAAATAGGTGTCAGTGTTCATGCCCGACTTGAAGTCAACGCCTGTCACATTACAGTTATTCCACCAATCCCAGGCTACCTTACCAGGCTGAATCCATGAGAGATCAGTGATACGACAGGCAGGGGCCAGCCGCTGTGCCATATCACTGTTGAGGATATCCGTATCCCGTTCGGTGATGACGACAGCACGCCAAGGGAGCGCCTGTTCGCCATTCAGTTTAGCGATGAAATCGGCACGTTTTGTCGGTACAAGGTTCAATTGATCGAAACCACCGACCTCCTGGGCGAGGGGATAACGGGCAAACTCAGCCTTTAACGCGTGTTGTGATCCTTTTTTCAGAAACATGCCAGGATAGTTCTCTACGCCGGCATCCATCACGATAGCTTTCATTCCGTCTGGCAGACAGACAGCCAACGGTGTGATGGCCAAAGAGTCAGGGTACATCTTTGACAGAGGGACCTCATCATAATAGGATTCGAAGGAATAGCAATAACGCTCACCGCCACGATTGTCGTTGACATATGGGATAAAGGCAGGATAGTCGTCAGCAAAACAAAATTCTACGGTTTCATCGGACACTAAAGACGTTTTTTCCTCCTTGGATATCAGACGATAAGCAGCCCCATCGTTATAGGCGCGCACCTCGATGGTAAACTTCTGAGTGGTATAGAGCAACAACTGTCCATACGCATCGCTGACGTTCAGGCGCTTATAGAAGGGATTCTTGAAACTGTTGTTTACTGAGTACTTGGCTACCTTTCCAACCGTTCCCAAACCAACGGTCTTCTTACCTTGCGCCATACGGATATCTATCGTGGAGGGTAACAGCACCTGATGGCCGTCATAATCAACCGACCATTGCACAGCCGCATCAGTATTCACCGTAACTTTTACCTTTCCATTAGGTGAGCTTACCTCGTAGTTGGCTGCAGAGACAGTCATCGCCGTCAAGCAGAAAAGGAAAAGCATATTAGTTCTCATGTTTCGTCTTGTAATTTAAGTTTGTGACAGATTTTAAGCTATTGTCGGCGCAAAGTTAAGGAAAAAAACTCAGAAAAATAGATTTTTATCAGCAAAATATGCATCTTTTAAATTAAATTGCCTATCTTTGCATCATGAGATATAAAACAAAGAAATGGAAAGATACGTACTAAAAGCCTTACAACTGTGCCCACTTTTTGAGGGGTTTACTGCCAAGGATATTGAGCAGATGATGGACTGTATCCCTTATCGGCTCATCAGACTTGATAAGAAAGAGGTTTACTTGTCAGCAGGTACACCATGTCAGTTTGCCGATATAGTTGTAGCAGGTGAGATCATTGCCCGAATGGCAGGACCATCGGGTAAGTATATGCAGATCACTTCAAGGCCTGTAGGCTCGTTATTGGACTCCGCCTTTATCTTTGGTAAGAACAAGATTGTGCCTGTGAACATGGTTGCCAGCAGGCCTACAACGATTCTCCGAATGGCTCCTGACTCCATGCAGATGTTACTCAACATTGATGAACGTTTCAGATTCAACTTCATTCAGCTGCTGTCTGCATTCTGCGATAATCTGTCACGGAAGGTACGTATGCTGACCCTTCATACCGTCAGGGAGAAGGTGGCCATTTTCCTGTTGGAACAGTCCAGACTGAACAAATCCGATGACTTTATGCTGCAGAAGTCGCGTCAGGAGATAGCAGAATCGTTCGCCATCCAGAAGTTCTCACTGCAAAGATGTCTGAAAGAGTTTGCCGCCGATGGTATGATCCAACGGAACGGCAAACAAATCATTATCCTGGACAGAGACAAACTAATGACCCTGGCCAAAATGACAGATAAATAAAACGCAGAGGAAACTACCCTCTGCGCTTTTTTCTAATCAAAATCCCAGTCGATTACATAGTGGTCGAACTTGACGCCCTCGATGGGGCAGAATTTAGCGATGATCGCCAGGATGTCTGCCTGCTGCTGGGGCGAGAGTTTGTTTTCGCCATGATGGAAGCGATAGTAGGGGCCGTTACCTCGTCCGAAATAGGAGTGGACGCACTGGCGCGCCTCAGCCCTCTGGTAGTGAGGTACATTCTTATAGAGCTGACTGAAGCCCCATGCCTTCCTCACCAGTTTCTTCTCACAGAAACGACGACACTCACCATCCTGCCAAGCTGTGGGATACACAGCCTGTCCGGCATAACGCCCCTCTGCCGTCAGCAGGCGAGCCTGATAGTGCATGCACTTGTCCTTCAGACCGCATGAATCGTTAAAACACAGGGCATAACCCCAAGGAATGTCTTTTGCTTTCAGTTCTTTTTCTTCCATATTTTCTTTTTAATTGATTTTCTCTGTAAAACACCTAACACCTAACATCGGCATCACTTAACTAACTCATTTTGTGAATGTTAGGGTTTGCAGACGTTTTTAAACACCTAACAAACACCTAACATATCACCTAACATCTCAGGCAGCTGTGATGGGTACAACCTTGTAGAAAGGCACATTGCTGTGATCCGTCCACTCGTAGCCCAGCGACTTCATCGCCAGTCCTACCTTGATGCGATTGCTGTGGTTGATCTCCACTGAAGGATAATCCTTCTGCATGTACTTCAGCATCATCTTCGAGTTCATCGACTTGGCAACCTCACCCTCATGAGGCTTACGGAAGCAGATCTCCACCATCTCAGCGATGTCCTTCTGTTCCAGATAGTTCTGGTTCAGATCCTGAATACGCGCCACCTCACTGTTGTCGAACCAATAAGGCGTTTTGGCTACTGTCAGCTCATAGACCACCTGAGCGTAAAGCTGCCCATAGTTGATCTCGCCAGAGTTGTCGATATACTGCCCGTCAGGAATCGTCAAGCAGATATAACGACGACTGCCTGTGGCATCCGTCAGCGGATGGGGATTGTTCGTGGTAGCCACAAAAGAGGCAAAACGAGGCCTGTCATCCTGGGCACAGCCATAGATAGGCCGTCCGTTGACTTTGCTCTTCGAGAGTGTCTGTTTCAGGGCTGCATGCTGAGAGCGACGGATGGCATCGAGCTCATCGAGGTTCACCAGCAGATTGTTCGTCAGCGCCATCTCCTTATCGAACTTATTCGACAGGTTCAGATGATCCAGATAGTACTGACGCAACGATGGAGGCAGCAGACGATGGAAATAAGTGGTCTTGCCACAACCCTGAGCACCAATCAGCGTGGGCACACACTCATTACCATGAAGCTGATCCATCTGAAGCCAGTGGGCCACGACGGATCGCAGCCAGATGGTCAGAAACCCCTGCTGCTCAGAAGTGATACCAGGCAGACGATTGAAGAGCTTGGCGATATGGTTCTGTCCGTCCCATTTGGGCAGACGCGCCAGATAGTCGCCAATGGGATTATAAGTCGGCACATCCTCAGAATGCACAAACTCCATAATCTCCGTCTTCGGACTGCCTTTCTCGCACACCTGCTCTTTCTTGGCCCTGCGGATGATGCTGTTGAGGGCCTCCTGAGTCAGTGGACGAAAATCAGGCTCATCGTCTGCAGACTTCACTGCAAATTCCACCTTTCCGTTCAGCACATTGTGGCGGAAGAGGTAGTTGTCATTAAGAAACAACTCGATGGCGAGCGTCGTTTCGAGAGAGGCATTCATAGCCCCTCCCATGATAAGATTTTTCTTACTCATAGAGATATGATCAAATAATAAATTACTTCCTTATTTCCGTTTCCTTAGTACGATTTGCGCTTTCCACAGCGTTTTTCGTTTTTG
>Ga0256404_1013500_pt1 | contig 10321 bp, 8 predicted proteins | sample RumenRJG_01DNA_FD_185990 | JGI IMG/M metagenome (GOLD analysis project Ga0256404, IMG submission 185990) | Bovine rumen microbial communities from Lethbridge, Alberta, Canada - RJG_01 | ecosystem: Host-associated > Mammals > Digestive system > Stomach > Rumen | place: Canada: Alberta | collected...
CTTGATTTCTTCATTTTCAAGGATCGTCATCATACCGATACTTACAGCCTCACCATGCAGGAGTACACCGTCGCTCAGACTCTCATAGGCGTGTCCGAAGGTATGCCCGAAGTTGAGCAGCTTCCTCTCACCGCTCTCCCTCTCATCCGCCTCAACCACTGCCTTCTTGACCGCAAGGGAACGTTCAATGATCGTATCGAGATGAGTCTGCCAGTCATCCTGTTCAAAGATTTCAAAGAGCTCCGGATCACGGATCAATCCCGTCTTGATCGCCTCCGCACAGCCTTCTGAAAGAAGACGCGGACTCAATGTCGAAAGAACATCGGGATCGATCAGCACCGCCTTCGGCTGCCAGAAGGCGCCGACACTGTTCTTGACACTGTTGAAGTCAATTGCCGTCTTTCCGCCGATCGAAGAATCGACCATCGCCAGCATCGTAGTGGGAACGTTGATCCACTCGATGCCGCGCATATAGATGGATGCCGCAAAACCGGAGAGGTCTCCGACAACCCCGCCGCCCAGTGCAATCACCAGATCTTTCCGGGATAGATGCGCTTCCAGCATCGCAGCAAGCACCTTCTGAAGCTGATCGAAGCACTTTGAATCTTCACCATGCGGAATTACATACAACAGCTGATCCGGAAACTGCGCCTGCAGAATATCGCGCCACTTTGCAGGAACACCGTCATCACTGATCAGAAATACCCGCTTCCCTTGAGGAACATAGTCCGACACCTTTGCCAGCAGACCATGTTCCAGCGTAATCCTGTAGCTGCCATCCGACACCGCTACATCCATTTCCATAACATTCCTCCCCTGAATCGAAAAAAGCCACACGGCATCATCCGTATGGCTCATTCATTCGAACGCTTCAGGATCATGCCGGACACGATGAACAGGCAGGATCCAAACTTCCTGCCTACTTTGTAAAGTAATAAAAGTAAAACATCGTGTACGACTGATTCATGGCTCAACTATAACACCCTCCGGCTCAAATGCCGGAAAAATCGCTTCGTAATGAAACGGAAATCAGGAATCTAATGAAAAGAAATCATTTTGTTTCAAAAAGATCCCCTGAAGGCCTTATAGGCACCGAAGATCCGCAGATCAAGACTGTGCTCCCTCAGCTTGGACAGCGCCGTCTGCACCACCGGATCCTTCAGATTGCCCTCAAAGTCAATATAGAACGAATAATGAAACGGCTCATCGGGAATCGGCCGGCTCTCCAGCTTCAGAATGTTAATGTCATTATAGGCAAGAATTCCAAGCGCATGATAGAGCGAACCCGGCGTATGGTCCACCGTCAACATGATGGAGATCTTATCTGCGTCCCCCGCCTCCTCATCATGTGAAGTCACAACGAGAAACCGTGTCATGTTCGTATTGCTGTCCTGCACCGAGGCGGCCAGCGTCATCATCCCGTAGTAGGCACCTGCCTGCTTCGATGCCAGCGCCGCCTTCTTCGGATCGCCCGACTTCTTCACCGCCTCCACGGCCGCCGCCGTATCCTGGGCCGCAATTGCCTTCATCTTCGGATGTGATCGGAAAAAGGACTGGCATTGCGACAGCGCCTCAGGATGGGAATACACTTCCACCACCTGCGAAAGATCCGCTCCCGCAAGACCGATGCAGTCCTCCCGGATCGGGACAACAATCTCACCCACCGCATGGACCGGATACAGCTTGAAGAGATCATAGGAGCGCGCAATCAGACCCGTCGTCGTATTCTCTACCGGCAGCACACCGTAATCCAGATCCCCCGAAGCACAGCGTTCCAGAATCGTCGGAAAGTCGGGACACCCGCACAGCTCCTTCTCGGTATCCTTGAAATACTCAAGGACCGCAATCTCACTGAACGTCCCGTGATTCCCCTGATAGCCGACTCTCACCGCCATAGCGTCATCCTCCCGAATGCTATAATCTTAGCATGCGCAATCTGATACGTAAGCTTCCTGACAGCGTCCTGAGAATCATCGGCTACGGCCTCATCTCTCTCCTGGCCATTCTGCCGTTTCGCACCTGCGACTGCCGCGTATGGAACTATACGGCGCTTATCAATAACGGCTACCGCCTGCGCTTTGATCTTTGCATGATTCCGGCAGCCGTTTGGATCCTCGCCCTCCTTGTTCATCTTGGCCTGCAGCTCTATCCCGCCAAAGACTGGATCCCCTGGACCGTGCTGCTGGCCATCCTGACTATCATCGTCGTCAAAGTCCCCTATCACACCAAAGAAGACTTCTGGAGCGGCATGCATGTATTCCTCGGCTTCATCGGATTCATCCTGCTGCAGATGTTACTGGTAAAGATCATGTGGCTCGAAACAAAGCTGCGCACCTTCTACATCGGAGCACTGCTTCTGGCATGGTTTGTCTCCCTCACCTATTCCAGCATCAACGGTCTCGCCGAGATCATCTTTGTCATCGGACTTTCGATCTCACTCACCGAACTGTGCATCGCCCGCCGCTGATCAAAAACCGAAGTAGGCAATGGCATTGTCATAGCAGATGTTCCGGATGATCTGTTCCAGCCGTTTCTCATCCTGCGGATACTCACCGTCTTCCACCCAGCTACCGACAGGATTGCACAGAATACGGCGATAATAATCATGACACGCATAGGAGAGAAAGCTGCGCGAATCCGTAGCATCCCTATGAAAACAGGGCTGCATATATGTGCAGCCCTGCCTGATTCTCTGTAACAATTATTGTCTGGTTCTTTCTGTGTTACTGCGGATTGACGTCGAAATACTTGCGGCGGCTCTCAGCCAGGTTGTCGCAATAGTAACGGACTGTCAGATCTTTGGAAACCTTTTCCGCCGGACGGTTGATGAAGCAGTCACCTTCCAGCATGCAGTCAAGGATGGCATTCACGCATGTTTCCATGTTGTCAGCGCCTGCCTCAACCTCTGTCAGAAGATCACCGGCATTGACTTCAATATACAGCCAGTCCTTGTTGTGTGCTTCCCACTTCTTCCAGTTGATGATGTCCTTGTAAGTCTGGAAGCTCTTATATTCACGCTTCGGCTCTTCGACCGGTGCAGCCTTCTTTGCGGCAGGCTTCTTGGCAGCGGTCTTTTTTGCGGCCGGCTTCTTGGCAGCTGTCTTCTTCACAGCGGCTTTCTTAACAGCCGGCTTCTTTTCGCTGACTGCCGTCTTTTCCTCTTTCTTCACTTCATCGGCCTTGGCGACTGCAGCTTTTTCCACTTTGTCTGTTACTGTTGTCTTTGTAGCTTTCTTTGCAGGCATACCCTCAATCCTCCTTGAAGATACCGCTATTTTAGCACATAGAAACCATATTTTTCCCATAACTATGCAGTTCCAGGGCAAAGCAGGAACGCAAATGATCCAACAGCAGGAAAAAGGACCCGAAAGAAACACATACACTCTTTCCATTCCTGCAGGACAGGGGAAAAAGAGCGCAGAAGCCGCATGTATTAGTCTGTGGTTACGTACTTCCTAAATATATTCTACGGGAAGTGCAATAAGGTTATCCCTAAGATATGTCTTCCGCTCAATCATGCAGAGAACCACGCCCGTGCCTCTCTTTTTTTCTGGTATCTTGTCCAGAATTGTATTGGCTGATCCCATGGAGGCTTTGGGATTACCGGTCATCTTTATTTCGACCGGGTATAACACACCGTTTTCTTCAATGATCAGATCAATTTCATTTTCCCCGGTATCTCTCTTGTCTTTTCCCCGGTAGTAATAAATCTGGAAATGATAATCGAGGCCCTCATTTGAATAAGATTTTAAAATCTCTGAAACAACAAATGTTTCAAACATACTGCCGGCGACAGCCGAATTCTTTAAGGCATCCGCTGTGAGCCATTTTGTAAGATAGCAGGCCAGTCCAGTATCCCGGAAATAGATCTTGGGAGTTTTGATTGCTCTGTTCAGTGCGCTTGCACTATAAGGCTGAAGAATATATACAATCCCAGTCCTCTCCAGTACGGAAACCCATCTTTTGATTGTCGGCTCAGTTACGCCGATTTCAGATGCAATATTGGCATAATTCAGAATTTCCCCGGTTCTTGCCGCCACAGCAGTCAAAAATTTTGTAAATGTAATACTGTCAGCAGAAATCAGCTCATGGATATCCCTCTCAAGATAGGTGGAAACATAGGAAGAATAGAAATCCTGCCAGTCACGATCAACATCATACAGTTCAGGATATGATCCTTTATGAATAATCTCCCAGATGTCTTGATAAGGCTTCAATTCCTTCTCACGTTCACTGATATACTTCTCTGTCGGGACAAAATGCCTGAAAAAAGGAACACGGTATATTTCCCGCATAGACAACCCGCCCAGCTCGCAGATTGAGACTCTTCCCGCCAATGATTCGCTGATGCCTTTCATTAATTCAAGCTTGGCCGAACCAGTAAGGATGAACTGCCCCCTTTTCTGTGAATTATCTACGACCTGCTTGATTTCCTCGAGGATTGCCCCTTCTTTCTGCACTTCATCAATGATGAGAGGACAAGGATTATTAAGGAAGAAAAGCTTCGGCTCATCTCTTGCCTGCAGACGGGTCAGCGAATCATCAAAGCTGGTCCAGTTGTATTCAGAAAATTCATGCTTTAGGAGCGTAGATTTTCCCACTTGTCTGGCACCAACTACTAAAGTGCATTTACTGCTTTTTACCCTAGACTTGAGAACATCAGAAATTGCTCTTTCTATATATGACATATTTTTTTCTCCGTCTGTTTCAAATTCCGATTTTAGATTAGTCGCTTTTACTGTGAATTGCAACTGCAACAGTCTCCTGCCTGTTCTCTGTAGAGCATGTCTGTCGGACTCCTGTGCCAGCCACCGTTCAGGTTTCCAATCGTATCCAAACATATGCAGAAAGCCCGGTTCCGGAAATATTTTGCAAATCAAAGAATATTGCTATGCTACACTGCAAAGGTATTTAGAAAGCGTGGTACCTATGATCCTGGACAAATCCGTGCTGGAGAACGTACTCATGCATGAAGGAATTTCAATGGCCGCATACCGCAGCCGCGCCGGCCGCGCCTGTGCCGATGCTCTCCTCATGCACGAAAACAATGCACGCCCCTTCCTCATTCTGACCGGATCCGGAAATAATGGCCGGATCGGCCTTCGCATCGCCGCGGAATTAAAAAGAGCCGGACGCACCGTCCAGGTTCTTCCCGTCGAAGGAAAAGCGCCTCAGCTTTTACAACCGCTCGAACACAGCGATATCGTTTCTTCCGTAAACCTGGACAGCGAATGTGTTCTGGTCGATGCCGTAAAAGGCGCAGATGAAGACTGCACACTTACCGCAGCAGAAAAAACACTGTTCCAGAAGATCAATGACGCAGACGCTACCGTCTACAGCATCGAAATCAACAGCGGCGCCGACGCTGACAGCGATCACATCGAACCGGAGGCCATTCACTCGGATGTTACCTTTGCGATCAGCGGCTATCGTCTCACCCATTGCTTCGGAAAGGATCATCCTGTCTTCAAGCATGTTGAACTGTGTGCTCCACTAACTGCATTGACCAGTATCCAGTCACCATACCCTCAGATGAATGAAGATCTGTTTTTCCATAACTTTCCCCGCAAAACGCCGGTTTCCTGGAAAGGAAGCCACGGAAAGATTCTCTTCATCAACGGCTGCACAGGCATGGCCGGAGCCGCCTGTCTCAATCTCATCGGAGCCAGAACTGTCGGCGCCTCGTATATCCTCGACGCTCTTCCGGAAAGCATCTATCCGATTGTCGCTTCACGTTTTCTGACACCGGTCTATCATCCCTTTACCAGAGAAACATGGTATGAGGTTCTGGAACCGCTGATTTCCCAGGTACGCGCCATCGGCTTCGGGTCCGGAGCCGTCTATATGGAGCACAAGCTCGAAATTCTGGATCTTCTGCTGCAGAATGCGGCGTGTCCCGTTGTTCTGGATGGCGAAGCGCTGCGCATGCTCAAGCACAATACATTCATTCTCCGCTTCGCAAAAGCGCCGGTCATACTGACTCCGCACATCGGAGAATTCGAAGACTTCTGCGGCATGGCAAAAAATGTCGTCGAAGACAACCGTCTCGCCGCCGCCCGGAAGTTTGCGGCCGATTACCATGTCTATGTCGTTCTCAAGGCACCCAACACCATTGCCGTTTCGCCCTGCGGCGATGTCTATGTCAACCAGTCCGGCAGTGCCGCCCTTGCCCAGGCAGGCAGCGGCGACGTACTGACCGGCATCCTGACGGCATTACTGTCAATGACAAGTGACGTCAGCCTCGCCATCCGCATGGCGGTCTGGCTGCACGGATATCTTGCAGAGATCGGAACCGCAGATTCCGTGCATTCTCTGCAGAATTTCGACATCACCCGCTACCCGCAGCTGATGGATACCCTCTTTGCCAAGCACGGATACTGATACACAATTCATTCACGGAACAGACGAAAAAATGGAGGAACAGCATCACCCGTTCCTCCATTTTCAATTATGCTTACTGCTTCTTTTCTTTTCCGTAGTCTTTCTTGCCGATCGCATCGAAGTACTTCTTCAGACGCTCTTCGTACGCAACATCCGAGAACAGATAGAACTTCTTGTCTTTAATCGCGTCCGGCAGATACTGCTGCTGTACCCAGTGATGATCATAGTCATGCGCATACTTGTAGCCGACGCCGCGGTTCAGCTTCGAAGCACTGTTATAGTGCGCATCCTGCAGATACGGAGGAATCGGAAGATTACCGCTCTTATGTACCTCATCCATCGCCAGTTCAATGCCCTTCGAGCAGGCATTTGACTTCGGCGCCGTCGCCACATAGCAGGCCGCATTGGCCAGAATGATCGCACTCTCCGGCATACCGACCCTTTCCACCGCAACTGCCGCAGCCGCCGCAACTTCCAGAGCCCTTGGATCCGCCGTCCCGCACTCTTCACTTGCCGCAATCATGATCCGGCGCGAAATGAAGCGCACATCCTCCCCCGCCTCAAGCATACGGGCAAGATAATACAGCGCCGCATCCGGGTCCGATCCCCGCATCGACTTAATGAACGCCGAGATCGTATCATAATGATTATCCCCGTTCTTATCGTAGTGGATCGCCTTCTTCTGAATGCACTGCTGCGCCACCGCCAGCGTCACATGAACACTGCCGTCATCACTGCGGTCCGTCGTCAGATCGGCCAGCTCCACCGCATTGAGCGCCGCCCGCGCATCACCGTCCGCCACATCCGCCAGAAAGTGAATCGCATCCTCATCCATCACCACATTGTCAGCCGCCACACCTTTGATCGGATCCGCCAGTGCCCGCCGGATGATTGTCTCAATGTCTTCCTGCGTCAACGGCTTCAGCTCAAAAATCCGCGACCGCGAAAGCAGAGCGCCGTTCACCTCAAAGTACGGATTCTCCGTCGTCGCCCCGATCAGAATCAGCGTACCGTCTTCAACATAGGGAAGAAGATAGTCCTGCTGCGCCTTGTTGAAGCGATGAATCTCGTCGATGAAGAGGATTGTCCGCCGCCCATACGCACCGAGGTTTTCCTTCGCAGCACGGACCACATCCTCCAGATCTTTCTTTCCCGCATTGGTCGCATTGACCTGCAGAAACGCAGCCTTCGTCGAATTGGCAATCACATGTGCCAGCGTCGTCTTTCCGGTTCCAGGAGGGCCGTAGAGAATGATCGAACTCAGACGATCCGCCTTGATGGCACGATAAAGGAGCGACCCTTTTCCGATCACTTCCTGCTGACCGACAACATCGTCCAGCGTCTCGGGGCGCATGCGCGCCGCTAAAGGTTCGCTCCTTTTCTTATCCGTTTCACCTGCGTAATCAAACAATGTGCTCACGCAGACATTATATCAGCGATCCAGAATGCCGACCGCCTTCAGAACATCCTTCACCTCGCTAACCGGAACAATGTTCAGCTTCTTCTTCACTTCCTCCGGAACCTCGTCGAGATCATCGACATTGTCCTTCGGAATGAATACCGTCTTGACACCGGCTCTCTGCGCCGCCATCAGCTTCTCCGGCAGACCGCCGATCGGCATCACATTGCCCCGCAGCGATACTTCACCGGTCATTGCATATTCACTCGACACACGCTTTCCCGTCAGTAACGACGCCAGCGCCGTCGTCAGCGTAATGCCGGCCGAAGGCCCATCCTTCTTCACAGCACCCTCCGGCACATGGACGTGAAGATCATGATCCTTGAGCTGCTCCGCCTCCTTCGGGAACATCGCCTTCACCAGCGAAAGCGCAATCTGAACCGATTCCTTCATCACATCGCCCAGCTGCCCCGTAACGATCAGACGACCACTGCCCACCGTAAGCAGCGACTCAATAAACAGAATTTCACCGCCCGCCTGCGTCCAGGCAAGACCTGTCACAACGCCGGGCTTCTTCTGCGCCAGCACATGTTCATGGTGAATCGGGTGCATATCCATGTAGTGCTGCAGATTGGAATTCGTAATGCGCAGCGTCGTCTTGCGGCCCTTGGCGATTTCCACCGCCGCCGAACGGCACAGCGTCTCAAGGCGCTTCTGCAGACCACGGACACCGCCCTCCATCGTGTAATTACTGATGATGGAGCGGATCGCGGAATCGGTCACCGTCATATCCTTTGCCTTGATACCCATCTTTGCCCGTGCCTTCGGAAGCAGATGACGCTTGGCAATCTGGAACTTGTCCGCCGCCGTATAGCCGTTGAACTCAATGATCTCCATACGGTCCAGTAACGGCGCCGGAATCGAATCCAGCGTATTCGCCGTGCAGATAAACAGCACATCACTCAGATCATACGGAACATTCAGATAATGATCCGTAAACGTATTGTTCTGCTCCGGATCCAGCACCTCCAGCAGCGCACTGCTCGGATCCCCTTCATAAGAGACACCGAGCTTATCAATCTCATCCAGCACCATCACCGGATTGCTTGCGCCCGCCTTCGCAATTCCATCCATAATACGGCCCGGCATAGCGCCGATATAGGTTCTCCGATGGCCGCGGATATCGGCCTCATCACGCACACCGCCCAAAGCGACACGTACATACGGACGATCGAGCGCCTTGGCAATCGACTTGCCGATACTCGTCTTGCCCGTACCCGGCGCACCGACGAAGAGAAGAATCGAACCCGACTGCTTCTTGTTCAGATCCATGACCGCAATCTGCTGCAGAACACGCTCCTTCACCTTCTTCAATCCGTAATGGTCCTCGTTGAGAATTGCCTCAGCCTTGTTCAGATCGATCGGCTTCATCTCCGCCTTCTTCCAGGAAAGCGACGTCATGAAGTCCAGGTAGTTGTACAGATTACCGTACTCTGGCGAATTCTGCCCCTCCTGCTTCATGCGCGACAGCACCTTGTCCGCTTCCCGGCGCGCCGTCTCGTTCATTCCCGAATCTTCAATCTTCTTCTGCAGCTTACGGACATCGGTAATATTCTCCGGGTGCATCTCATCGAGCTCCTGCTGCAGATATTCCATCTGCTTGCGGATTGCCTGTTCACGATACGCCTTTTGGTTATCGTTCTCCTGCGCCTGTTCCGCTTCATTGGTAACGACCGCCGGCTCCGTAAACTGATAGACGGCCTTTTCGATCAGATCCGTCTGCTGGGAACGGGAGTCTGCCGCAAGAATCGCATAGCGGCCTTCCGCATTGAGCGACAGCCACTGACTCGTCATCACGGCCAGTTCACTGATCGAATCAAACTGATTGACCCAGCCCCGTGCCATCTGTGCCCATGGCGAAGCAGAAAGCGAGCGGACCAGCGCACTCTTCATCTGTTCCAGGCGGCGCTGCTCATCCTCGAGCGGAAGATCCTCTTTGTAGGGCTTGCGGATCATGGACTCCACGTTGATGGAATGATCCTCATTGAAAGTAAGCGACTCCACCTTCACACGGGCATCGGCCTTGATCTCAATGTACCCGTTGGAGCTGACTTCACCGATACTTGCCGTAACGCCCAGCGGATAAAACGTATCTGCCGCATAATCCTTCGGCTCAACCTGGTTCTTCTTGATCAGAAAAATCAGACGGTCGCCGCTGACCGGATCCTGCCCTGTCAACGTCTTATAGTTATCACTTGTCATGTAGAACACGGTTCCCGGAAGAACCAGTGTGTTATATACAGGAACGATCTGTGCCATAGAAAGCCTCCTTTCGGCTTAAAAAAATTTGCTACGCATATAATCTAGCACTCCTGTCAAATGAGTGCTAGCACTTTATTCATCAAACTGCTAACCTTGCCCAAACAGCCTTCCTGGCATAGAATAAATGCACGGCCCAGTGATGGAACTGGTAGACGTAGGGGACTCAAAATCCCCCGGCAGCGATGCCGTGCCGGTTCGAGTCCGGCCTGGGCCACCATA
>Ga0256404_1013501_pt1 | contig 10321 bp, 6 predicted proteins | sample RumenRJG_01DNA_FD_185990 | JGI IMG/M metagenome (GOLD analysis project Ga0256404, IMG submission 185990) | Bovine rumen microbial communities from Lethbridge, Alberta, Canada - RJG_01 | ecosystem: Host-associated > Mammals > Digestive system > Stomach > Rumen | place: Canada: Alberta | collected...
TTTTTGGTAGTGCCGCCGGTCTGTTTGTAATACTCCTCTTTGGCTTTTGCCCTGTTCTTATAGAGGCGGGCTCCAAACCAGCTCATAACTGCGGATAATCCTAAAACTATTATTGCAGTTAGCAGGTCACTTGTTTCAGTAGCTTTATATGCTCCAAGATAACCCATGTTTGCCAGATAGAGTAAAGGTGTACCTCCGATAACACCTAAAATAATAGCTTTAATATCGCTGCGTGCTTGATATCCGATTAAAAGAGGTCCTGCTGCTCCAAAAGCTATCAATGCATCAATTCCTCTGTCATATGCGAGAATAGGGAAGAATGCATATATTGCAGCACCTACAATCAAGCCCATCATATTAATTTCAGGTAGCCAGGCAGGCTTTGTACTGATCTTACTTTCCTTACCTTTATTTCCTTTAGATTTTCCAGCATCTACCATTAAATCACCAAATACTACATTATTCCATAATATTTCTATTTTTCATATGATTTAAAGTTTTATTAAATGATTATGGAAATTTTTTCTATTTGATTTTAATAGATATTTTTAATTGTCTATAGAAATTAATTTTAATAGTTTATTTTTAATTGTCTATAGAAATTAATTTTAATCCTTATTTAAAAGAATTATCATTTGTTTTTTCCAGCTATTGCTCCGCCTAATGCTCCAGTAATTCCCATAACAATGGCATAATAGATTATTTTATAAATCACATATGCAAGGCTGCCGACTCCGGTAAAAGTAAATCCTACAAGACCTCCAAGTAGGCCCATAAGTGAGGTTCCGCCTATTGTAATTAAAATAATGAATAAAACTGCCATGATGATGGTTCCAAAGGCTCCGGCAAGTGCGGCATTCCATAATCCTCCAAATATTCCATCTTTAGAAATATAACCTACAATAAATCCTACAATCATCAATCCGAAGAATTCGTAGTTTCCAAAGAAGAGGTAAACTACTAATGTGAGTAGAAATCCTAAGGTTACAGCACTCATTTTTGCCATATTCTCACCTCATTGCTTTAAAGCATCTGTAAATTCTTTGAGTCTGCTTTTATCGCCAACTGTTCGTTTAGTGGCGGAGTAAGTAGCTATTCCTTCCTTTCCAACCAGTTTTGCCATGTTTTTCAATGTGGATTCATCTCCGCTTCCTCCACAGGTTGCAAAGAATGAGACATTGTTGAATTTGCCTTTATTCTGGCTTAAGTAAGTATAAACAGGGCTTGCCATTGTTGAAGCCCATACTGGAGTTCCAATAACCACCAGGTCGTAATCTGCAGGATTGTGCTGGGCATCTTCGATTTTAGGAGTTTTCTTAGTCATTGACTCGTATCCCGCTTTTGCATATCCTGTTTTTCCATCATAATCCTTTAAAGGCTTTATTTCTTCAATATCACAATTTAATTCATTCTGTATCTCTTTAGCTATTTCTTTTGTGATATTGCTTCTAGAATAGTAAACAACTAAAGTTTTCATTTCATTCACCTTTTTTATAATATAAATTTATAGTATTTAAATATTGTTATTAGTCGGTTGACTGTATTTGAATATTGTTATTAGTCGGTTGACTGTATTTGAATATTGTTATTAGTCGGTTGACTGTATTTGAATATTGTTATTAGTCCGTTGTTTGTATTTGAATATTGTTATTTGGTCAGTATTGTCTGTATTTGAAGTATTTGTCATTTTTTGCATCCAGATAAGCGAATTCCTCATCATATTCCTTGTTGATTTCTTCTTTTATGGATTCCAGCTCTTCATCTTCAATCAAGTCCAACTCATCCTCGGCCAGGTCTATGATTTCCTCTTCCTCATCTTGAAGGCTGCTGAACTCGTCGTCTTCCAGTTGGTCCATTATCTTATCAATCACGGCCTTGTGCATCCTTTTTGTAAATTCCGCCTTGTCGTTTTGATTCAACACATCCAGATAACCCTGGGAGACTAAATTAAAAGCGAAGGGGGTTGGAATCAGAGTGTTTATTGTTTTCACTTCAATTTCTCCGCTGTCAATCCATGAGAGAACCCTTTTTGCATTTTTAATATCCATATAGTCTTCTGTAACCTCTCTTTTTGACTCCTTCAAAATCGGGAAATTATCATCCATTTCCTGAACGAACTTCAGCAGGATTTTTCCTCTAACCTGCTGTCTGCCCACGGACTTTTCCTGCCCCTTGTATCTTCTGAAAGTCATCAGGCTTCTGCCTGCGCAATGCCTGAATCTGCTTGCCAAAACTTCTGTCTTGTCAAGAGAGCGAAGCAGAATGTTTTCAAAATTATCCGGGTTAAGCTTCTGAAAGGCTTCGTAAGCTCCAATCTTATCTTCTGAGCTTAAATAGAATCCATTGTCAGTAATAGATATTGTGATGTTCTTGTTGTTTCTTTTTGAAGCAAGGTAGGCTGTTGCCCTTGCAAGCGCCTCATTGGTTTTCCTTCCATATAAATTATGGAATATTACAAATCTTCGCCCTCCAAAGCCTTTGTAGTGTTCAATTAATAGTTTCTGCCTATGCGGGACTTGGGCATACTGGTATTGCTCGTTGAAGTATTCATAAATCGAATTTGCCGCAAAATCATCAATATATAGATAATCATGCATGAATTGAATGATTTCCTTCTTGCTTTCTCCCGCTTGGAATCTGCTGTCGAGAATATATCGGAACCTTTGTATGTCTACAGCCAGGTCAAATGCTAGAGGCAGCTGCTCTGAATACCATGAGGGAATGGTAGGAGGTCCGGATGCCGGAGACACGTTTATTGTCATTCCCTTTCCATAATTAAAGCGATAAACTCTTCCACCGAGAACGAAAGTGTCTCCTTTCTTGAGTTTTTCCATGAAATCCTCTTCAACCTTTCCGATTACATCTCCATCACATTTTACAAGCACTGCAGAGTGATCAGGTATTGTTCCAATGTTGGTTGAATAATAAACCCTTGCAAGCTTTCCTCTTTTTCCAAAGATTCCCTCGTCATAATCAACCCATATCTTTGCATATACATAACGGTCTTCAAGTCCGACGTATTCTCCTGCAAGATAGCTTAAAACATCCTCATAATCATCTTTTTCTAAATCTTTAAAGCAATAGCTCTTTCTAATCACATCATAGGCATAGCCGATGTCCCATTTGTTTTCAATTGACATTCCGTAGATATGCTGTGACAGGACATCCAGGCAGTTTTTCGGGATTTTTATCTCATCTATCTTTCCTTCTTTTGCATTTTTAAGCAGAACAGAACACTCCACCAGCTCGTCTCTGTCCGTTACGATTATCCTGCCCTTTGATTTTTCATGAAGTTTGTGTCCGCTTCTTCCAATTCTCTGCAGGGCTCTGGATACGGATTTTGGTGAGTTTATAAGTATGACAAGGTCGATGTATCCTATGTCTATTCCAAGCTCGAGGGAGGTGGAGGATACTACAACCTTGAGTTTGCCCTCTTTCAATTTGTTTTCGGCTTCAAGACGCATCTCCTTTGAAAGGGAGGAATGGTGTGCCATGATATTGGAATTGTTGAAATGTTCAGGATATAGTTTCTTGAGGTTGTAGACATATCTTTCAGTTGCACTTCGAGTATTAGTGAAAATCAAGGTGGTTTCATGTTCCATTACCAAGTCGTCGATCATTGCATAGGTTGCAAGCCTTGTATCCTCGCTTTCAGCAAGCACTATGTCATTTACTGGAGATACCACCTGAATGTCCAGTTCTTTTAGATAATTCACATCAACGATTTTACAGTCCCTTTCAACGCCGTATTCATAACCGACCAGGAATCTTGCTATTTCCTCAAGGGGAGAAACGGTTGCTGATAAGCCTATTCTTGTAAATGATCCGATTAAATGCTGCAGTCTTTCAAGGGACAGGCTTAAGTGGACTCCTCTTTTGTTTTCAGCAAGAGAATGGATCTCATCCACTATGACATACTTTACATGGGATAGTTTCTCTCTGAATTTCGGTGCTACAAGCAAAATAGACAGGGTTTCAGGAGTTGTGATTAAGATATGCGGAGGATATTTCAACATCTTGTTTCGCTTGTACTGGCTGGTATCTCCGGTTCTAACAGCCTGCCTTATGCCAAGGGGTTTTCCAGCTATTTCCTCCATTTCCTCTAATGGCTTTCTCAAGTTTCTCTCTATATCGTTGTCCAATGCCTTGAGGGGAGAGATGTAAATGCAGTAAACTTTGTCTTCAAGTTTTCCATCATCTGCAAGGGAAGTTAGTTCATTGATGATTGATAGGAAGGCAGTCAGGGTTTTTCCAGAACCTGTAGGTGATGAAACCAGAATGTTTCGGCCTTTATGGATTTCAGGAATCGCCTGCTTTTGCGCTGGTGTGAAATCATCAAAATTTTTATCAAACCAAGTTTTAACGTATGGGTGAAGGTTTTTATATATTTCCTTCTTTGTGTAACTTTTAGTTTGTCTTTTTATCATGTTATCTTTTAAATTATAAAATCAGGATATTTTAAATTCACTTTTAAATTTTAAATATTAGTTTAAACTAATTATAATTAATACTTATTTGCAGGTTAATAAGAATATTGCTTATTAATTATTTGGATTATTTTGATTTATAATCTACTTATATAATTAAGTTTATTATTGAATTTAAATTTTTATGGTGTTTTCTATGGTGGAAAAATTATCTGTTGATGAAGCTATCGAATACTTGAAAGATGAAGATGTGGAAAAGAGAAAGCTTGCCATTAAAAGCCTTCAAAGGGTTAGCGATGAAGCTGTTATCGAGCCATTGATTGAAGCAACAAAAGATGAGAATCCGAAGGTTAGATTCGGAGCGGCTGAAATTCTCGGAGATATTGGAGATTCAGCTGTTGATAAGCTGATTGATGAATTCAAATCAGAAACTGGGGCCAATAAACGTTTCTTGGCAGTAGCACTTCAAAAAACTGGAAGCGAAAAAGTAATCGAGCCTTTTGCTGAAGCCTCATCTGACGATGATTTCGGTGTTCGAAAAGTAGCTATTAGGACCCTTGGAGAACTTAGAGCTACTGATAAGATTGATTGCATTGCTCAAGGACTTGAAGATGCAGATAATGGAGTGAAAGTTGCAGCTATTTTTGCATTAGGCGATTTGGCTACTCCTGAAGCAGTTGATATTCTTAAAAAAGCAAGACGTGATGAAAAGGACAAGGACTTGAAGAAAAATTACAACAAGTCAATCAAAAAGGCGGACAAGATTGCCAAATCAGGTGGAAAGATAAAGAGATCCAAAGGCCAGCCATTAAGCACTATCAAGGAAATGGAAAAAATAGATATTGATGCCGCTATCAAGGCGTATGAAGTTCACTTGAAAGATGAATCAAGCAAGGACACTCCTTATAAGCGTTTAGCAACCCTTTATAGAAAGCAAAATGATTACGATAATGAGGTCAGGGTCTTGAACAAGGCTATTGAGATTTTATCTGAGGAGAATCCTAAAAAAGTAGGTTGGTTTGAGAAAAGATTGGAAAAAATGCAATAATTTTTAATTTTCTAATCTTTATTGCTTTTTTATTTTATTTTTATTTTTTTAATTATACTCGTTTATTTTTTCTATTTTTCTATTTTTTTTTAATTATATTCACTTATTTTTTCTATTTATTTCATATAAATCGCTTCGTCTGTTTTTTAAGATAGGCAATTCATTTCTTATTCTCCTTATCTCATTCAAATCGACAGCAATGATTTTCATGTCTTCTTCAAATCCTGCCTGTTCAATCACTTCGCCCCATGGATTTACAGCTATTGAGTGGCCGTAGGAGTGGTAATTTGCTTCTTTATTGAGTGCAGGGGCCACGCCGATTGCATATGTCTGATTGTCCAAAGCTCGAGATCTAAACAATAGCTCCCAATGTGCAGGGCCGGTTGTAAGATTGAATGCGCCTGGGAAAATCAGTATCTCAGCTCCTTCAAGTGCCATTATGCGGGATAATTCTACAAATCGCACATCGTAGCATATTCCTATTCCAATTGTTGCAAGTTCTGTTTTTATGATTGTAAAATCATTTCCAGGTTCTAATGTGTCTGATTCCTTGAAATATATCTCTCCTTTAACATCAATGTCGAAAAGATGCATTTTTCTATGCTTTCCAAGGATTTTTCCCTCATTGTCAAAGAAGATTGAGGTGTTATATAATGATTCCCCTTCCTCTTTTATTTCCCTTTCTGGAATGGAACCTGCTAAAACATGAATTTCCAATTTCTTGGCTGTTTTTGATATTGCATTCAATGTTTCACTGTTTGTAAAGGATTCTCCGTATTCAATAAATTTATCATTTTCATACGGGCAGTTAAACATCTCTGGCAAAACAGCCATGTCTGCTCCTTGTTTTTTAGCATTTTCAATCATTTCTATTGCTTTTTGAATATTTTGTGACTTGTTGTCCACCACATTCATCTGACAAAGAGCTATTTTGATTGCATTCATGTTTCAACCTCTAAAATTATTGGATTAAAAAAGTTATAATTTAATAAAAAACAGTAAAAAAGGAATAAAAAAAGAAAAAAGAAAAATGTTTAGTAGCTTTCTTCATCAGGAACATAATTTGAAAGATGTATGCTACTAAGCATGTATTGAATTTCAGTAGTATTTAAAGCACTGAGATCCTTGTTATCGGATTTTCCATTGTTTATTACAAAGCTGTAGTAAACACCATCCTCTAAAAGGCATATGTATCTTGAATAACCTTGGTTGCTTGTATTTATAATATAGTCTGCTCCGGTTATGTTCTGATCGCCTAAATCAATGTTGTTTGCTTGGATGATGCTTCCATTTAATGATTGGGCTGTTGCATTGATGTCATCGCCAATCATTTCATAGGTAATCTCATCGCTTTGAATGGTTGAAAATCCAATCAGTGTGTTGTCTCTTGTTTTAAATGCCAGGTCTGTGGAAGCTGCATCATCATTTTTATTATTGTATTCTGACCAGTTTCCAGAGTAATTGAAGCTCATTGCTCCACTTGTGTAATTCTTAATTTCATCAGTTGGCTGACTCTGCATATTGCTGATACCAATTCCTGCAATTGCTAATATTATGAGTGCAATCACTACAATTATGGCTATATGCTTGAAGTTCAGATTTCCAAAACGAGATTCTTTAGAGGTTTCTTTTGGTTTTTTGATATTAGGTTTAATCTCGGTCTTTTTTTCTTCCTTGGCTTTGGTTTTCACTTCTTTTTTAGGGATTTCCTTATCTAATTCCTCTATTGAGGTATCATATTTCTTAGCAGGATTTTTAGTTCCCTTGTCCTTTTCCTTAAAGCCTATGGTTGCTGTTTGACTAAAGCTTGGTTTTGAGCTTGTTTGTCTTTCAATAACTTTTTCTTCTTCAACTCTTTTCTTATCTTTAATTTCTTCTTTAGAGTCGAATTTGTCAATGGCATTTCCTAATTTATTGCTGAAACGATTAAGTGCGCCGCCAATGTTGGAATCTTCACTTTTTGGGGAGACAGTTTTTTCAGTTTTAACTTCTCCAAATATGGATATGCTTTGTATAGGTCCTTGTGCTTTCTTTTTGGAACTTGGCGGTGTGGCATTGGCTTCAGATTTTGGAGGAAGCTTAGCGCCACAGTTTCCACAAATTGGAGCACTGTCATAACTGGCATTTCCACATTCTTGACAATATTTTACCAAAGTTTAACCTCCTGTTAAATACTAATAATTATCTTTTTAGTCTAACTAATATTTAAATACTTTTAATATTTTTTAAAATAAGCACATTGGAGTCTATCAAAACTTTTATTAATGTTTATGATAAATAATAAAATTATTAAAAAACCTTATATTTTAAGTAGTGATATCATGGTAAAGGCTAACAAGGGAATCAAATGCAAGGATAGAAATTATGCAATTTATAGAATAGGCAATTGGAAAAATGACTATAAGATAAATGTTATTGGAACTTCTACAGAAATTCCTATCACTTCTCCAACAAAACACCATGTTGAACTTAATATGGAACAAATCAGAAGTTCTTCATTTGAATTTAATGGCAAAGAAGTAAATGGGATGGTTGGATTAGCTATTCAATTGAATCCTAGCCTTATTGATGAAAATATAGATGATCTTGTGGAACTGGAAGAAAAGGAATTCAATTTAATAAGCGAAGAATTGAATAATCTGGAATTGAAGGCGGATAATGAGGAAATCGATCCTAATTCATTCGAGTATCTGATTTATCATTTGGTTTATGAAGGACATAACCTCACTTCAAAGCCTGCCAATGATTTTACCCGCGAGTACCATATTACCGAAATAAAAAGATTGAAGGAATTAAGCGGTAATTAAATAGGGGTTTTGAAGTAATAAAAAATAGAATTAAATGGGTTAAATATTCTTAAACTTTTTAAATTTGTTATTTAACCCGAATTATGTTTTTAATCTTTGATTTTCCATAAATGGAATAAATAGTATATTTTCCAAGTTTTAAATTCTTAAGAGTCAGAGTTGCAAGTCCTTTACTGTTTGTTTTTATTTTATAAGTCCTGCCTTTGAATTTAAAACTAATCTTTTTCCCCTTAAGCGCTTTTCCTTTTGTATTTACAAGCTTGGCGGAGAATCTGATTTTTTTAGATTTTTTCTTTGAAATATTCTCAGCTGTTAAAACAGGTTTTACAACAATCTTATTTGAAAGTTTAAAGCCTTTGTAAGTTGCATAAATAGTATATTTTCCAGCTTTCTGGCTTATTTTTAATTTTGCATAGCCATTTTTGTCTGTTTTTACTTTTACTGTTTTCTTATTAATTTTAAATGTCACAACTTTGTTTTTTCCTGCCGGAGTTCCATCATCATTGCATACTCTCACTGTATAGTATTTGCCTGCACCGAAATACATTGTCATTGCACTGCCTGTGATTCTTGGAACCACTTTGAAAATGAAGCTTTCCACTTCCTTTGTTGCAGGATTGGTGAATTTAAGAGTATAAGTTCCTGCTGCAAGCTTTTGTGAGCATGTTAAAATTCCTTTTGCATCAGTTGTGGCGGAATAGCTTTTTGAATTGATTTTAAAGCTTATTTTTGTATTTGCCAAAACCTTGCCGCTGCTTTGATAAAATCTGACTTTGAAGGTGTAATCGCTATTATAAGCCCTAAGATTATTTGTTAAAACAATGCTTTCCAAAACTCTTGCTGTGAAATTTGAGCTTGTTTCAATATGGAAGTCTTTTCCAGCAAAGGAGGCGGTTAGCTTGTAAGTACCTGGAGCAAGGTTTAGGGAGAATTTTGCAACTCCATTGCTGTCTGTTAGGCTGTTCTTGCCTAGAATGCTTATAATGGCATTTTCAATTGGTTTATCTTGGTAGTCTTTTAATGAGACATTGAAATTCACAGTATTTCCATATACTGTAATATCTGAGACGTTTAAAGAGGAATCATGATAATAAACGCTTTCAATATCTACAGTCTGATTCAATTCCAAAGATTTGAATCCTGTTCTGTTAAACTTGAAGCTAATGAAATGGCTTCCAGTTGTATTGAAATAAAAAGTGAAATTTGCGATTGAATTTTTAATCGCAGCAGAATATGTTTTATTATCAATAGTGAATGCCACGTTTCCATTTTGAATTATGTGGTTGTTCTCATCAAGAACACGGACAATATAATTCAATTTGTTGCTGTCGATTTCAAAGCTTGATTGGATTGTGGTATTGATTTCATCAAATATTGTAAATGCCTTGATGCAGGCCACCTGTGATTGATAGGTGTGTTCAGGATATGTTGTTTTATAATCAAACAAATCTGTCCAGTCTTTTCCATTAAAGCTGAAATATGAAAATCCTCTCTTGTATATCTGCTCATTCAAGGAGATCTTCTCGGAGATTGGAATTCCAATATCTTCACTGGTCCTTATCTTGAATTCTATTGTGAATGCATCTCCAACATTCAGATGTATGAATTCATTCAATTCTATAGTACGATATCCTGCTTTTGAAAAACCACTTTGAGCAAGCTTCAATGCATTATTCACATATATTTTCAAATCCCAGTTTGTACTTTTTTCAAAATATGTTGAAACGGCTGAGAGATACTCATCATTAGTTGAATTGAAAACATTCTTATACCATGCAGTGTTTGTGCTGAGCTTCAGGTAGTCGGTCTTTCCCCCAATGTCATATTGATAGTTCCTGTCAAATCTGATGGTGTCATTCAAGATGAAAGTATATGATGGAGTGTTGGAATTAGGTTTTGCTATTCCATCATCATAATAGGAAACATAGAAATATCCATCGTCTCCTATGTTGGTTCCCCAGCTGTTTTTAATTATCCATGCTCCATTTCCTGCAGGGGTTTGCCTGAAATTGTATTTTGAATAATTGTCATCCCATCCA
>Ga0256404_1013502_pt1 | contig 10320 bp, 11 predicted proteins | sample RumenRJG_01DNA_FD_185990 | JGI IMG/M metagenome (GOLD analysis project Ga0256404, IMG submission 185990) | Bovine rumen microbial communities from Lethbridge, Alberta, Canada - RJG_01 | ecosystem: Host-associated > Mammals > Digestive system > Stomach > Rumen | place: Canada: Alberta | collected...
GAAATATTCTTATTTTCAGTCATATATGCGACCTCCTAACAAAGGTAACTACTGACAGGAAACAGCCCGTCAGTATGGATACGTGTATGGAGGTAACAGAAAATGATGTTTGGAAAGCATAAGAACGAAGACAATAAACCGAAGCAGAAACCGAAGACAAAGCCAACACCGGCTTATCCGTATGTTGCCTACGATGGTCTGAATCCTTCCGATGAGATGGATGCAGACAAGCTCGTGAACGGATGTGGAATGTTCTACAACGTACTTCCGCCCGACAAGAAGATGTCCCGCCGTTATCAGCAGATGGCTGTGAAGTCATCTGCAGCCGCATATCTTCTTCTGCCGAAAGACGCACAGAAGCGGAACGATATCACGGAGATCATGGAGAGCCACATGGACGCAAAAGATCCCGCCCGTGAGCTGCCGATGGAAAAACGCATTGCCATTCTGAAAAAGATGCAGGAAATCGAAGCCAAGAAGGAGCGGAAGAAGCAGAAGCAGACAGACGATCTGGTTTTCTCTCAGGAAGAGCTCGAACAGCTGAAGGAAGCCATCAACGAACCGCTTGCCAAGGACAACGAAGTAACCAAATCAGAATAATCAACGCACAAGAAAAGATCCTCTGGATGAGTTAAATGCCCATTCAGGGGATCTTTTTCGTCATTTTTGCGAAATCAGCCCCTTGTGGCGGATGATTTCACGGGCACGGTTCTTCCGTTCCTCTGCCCGCCGAAGGTTATACGAATGCCGCTTAACAGCTTCGATCAGCGGGGCCTTCATTTCATCCACGGCACCTTGCTTCCGCTCATACATCACGATCATATGCGGATGGTATGCCCCATCAGGCGAATGATACTGAAGATGCGGAACCATAAGGGCGATACGGTGGTTCTTCACACACCAATCCATGACTGTGGTTTCGATCATGTTTGCCCAGCGGATGAGGGCACGCATATCACTGCGGGGATCAGCATATTCGAAGTCAACCTCGAAGAATGCGATGCCATCGCTCGGGCTGATATTCTTGTTCGTCACCGCCCGTTCGAACCGCTGAGCGAACTCTGTGCGGTCGTCAGGATCCTTAGCAGGACCGACCGACACACCGGCATCGGTTACGACTGCCATGATGCCGAGAAACTGACGGTACCGCATAGCGGATTCGTCTGTCAGCCCGAGAGTGCGTTCTGCTGCGGCTGATGCGTTTACATTGATGGGAATATCGCTACGGATTTTGCATTTGATCATAGATTGTTAACAACCTCCATTGCAGCGGGATCTCCGCCTCTGAGGTGAATTACTGACCGAAAGAAAAGACGGCTTGCATTTGCGAAACCGCCTTGATGAATCATCCCGCATCGCCCTTCAGTCTATTGTGATGTCTGCACAGCATTGAAGTGGTAATAAAATAGACCCCGCCAAGTAAGCGAGGCCTTATAGAGCGTTTTCGTTCAGTTCTTACGAACCTAACCGGCTAGTGGATCTCGCACAACCCATGAACTGACTCCACAGCTGGCCACAAGCCGATACGGTCAACTGCTTCAATGTCTGGATAGCCGGACTATTGCCGCTATCTACAAATGATTACAGACGAATAACGGACGGAATACGAAAAAGCCCATCGCATCACACGACAGGCTTCACATGGGAAATTGCGGAGGCAGGAATCGGACCTGCAAAGCCGAGGCTATGACCCTCGGAATCGACCATCGATAAGCTCCGCAACGATTATTACTGACGAAAAAAGCTCATCGGTGATCGGCCGACGAGCCGTAATGAGTTATTCTTCCTCACTCAATGATTCACGCATGTATTCCTGAAGATCATCTAGTCCCGCAGGAACCAGCTGAATGATCGCATGGCAGTGCGGTACCTTACCGACCTGATCAAGATGCGGTGCGATTGCACAAACATGGCGATTGGCGGCACACCAGCGGGCAAGAGCAAGAGCGATGCGGCTGTATGCATCATCAAGCATGGAAACATTGTCATCTTCATTTTCGGGAAGAAGATCAATTCGCATAGCAACTGTACTTCCGTTCATCTTTGCAAGGCTGTCATCGAAGATTGTCCGAAGCTTCTTGCGAGCATCCGCATTGCCCGCCTCATCTGCGAAGAGATCGCCACGGTCGTTGATAGCCGTAAGCGGACCATGAAGCGTGTGCTGCATAACTTCCTGCTCGGGATTATCCGCAAACACATGCGATTCGAAATCAGAAAGAGATGAGAAATTGCAATCAGAATGAAACAGTACTGTAATCATCAGGCTATGCCCTCCTATATGTGCAATGAGTATTACTGACCGCTGGAATACACACCGAAGCCAAAAGAAAAGCACCCGCAGAGGAGTGCTTAACAAATTTTCATCACGCCATCTTTGCAATATCCTTCTCATCAGCAATGTCCGTATCGTGAGTCTCAATAATCTCACGAAAATCATCCCGAACGACATCAATTGTGAGGTCAGTCGGTGTATTGATCGTCCGAACGAGCCACACAGATGCATAAGTGTGAACGGCGAACAGAGCATCGAGGGGCACTTCAGAATAACCCATCTCAGCGGCCATACGGAGAGCGACCACGCAGAGAATGTTCGGCAGATACTGATAAACATACTTTGTCGCTGCAACCCCGAGTGCTACAGCGGCCATATCTGTTCCGCTCAGCCCGTTATCGACATAGGACTGATAGTTGCTTTCCACATCTTCCCGCATTTCAGATTCGTGCTCCTTGACAAACGCTGTTACGGCTTCGGGATCAGACCCGCAGACATCGTTAACAGCATCCATCACGCACAATGAAATTGTCTGATCGAACGTTTCATCCGGCGACTGCATACGAGCGGTCATCAGATGGTTGACCATCTCATTGCCAAACAGACCGATTTCGAAATTGTTGGTTACAGTTGCTTCCTTTGCTTCTGACATATCATTATCCTCAACTTTCACCGTGTATTACTGACGAAACAGCATTCCCGCAGGCAAAAGAAAACCCCGCAGGTTCATCGCCCACGGGGCAGATTCACTTACCGCTCGTCTTCGCACTGAGCATAGAGCTCTTCGGTCGGTGTTGCGACCCCAGGCTCATTTTCCAGCATCGCATCGACCGTTTCGAGATCACGCCCATCAACATCAAACGTTCTGTCTTCGCCCGGGTCAACTTCGAACGGATAGTCATCATTCTTCCCGAACGAGAGCCGCCGATCAGTCAGATTCTGAATGCTGATGACAAGACCTGTTTCGTTCCGCCAATCGGTGTATCCCTGATGCAGATGGTATTGCGATGTGTAGACATCAGCAGTTCTGCCGGGGTGCGGGAATTCTCCGCCTGACAGATAATCACGCAGAGCAACGAGATCCGGGCTTGCATCGTGCTGGTGCATGAGTGCATCGACCTCGAAAGGTGTCAGTTTGCGGGTACTGCGAGAAGGTGACAGCCCAGCCCCGAGCAGTTCCGCATCGCTGAACAGAGACAGATATACGGACGGTACTTCATCGCCGGGTTTCTTGACAACGTTCATGAACTGAAACCGTGACGGACCGTTGTTAAGCTCGTACGATGCGGTAACGGTCCCGTCCTTGCCGTAATGATAAGAACTCATCCGAACACGATCGAAAGTGATCCGATTGTCCGGAGCTGTGGGGCTCAGGCGAAGAGAGAATTTGCGATCCGTATGATACTGACGGAAATCGTGCACATTGCATTCCGTGCAGTGATCGATGAATGCCTTCGCCTGCTCCTTCGACAGATGAATTGCGTCGCCCGGATAAACCGTCAAATGCTTACCGTTCTCATCATTCAGAAACGGCACATCAATACCGAATGTCCCTTCGTTGTAAAGTGTGCGGATTGACGGATCGTAGATAAGGCTCTGCTCATCTGTGCGAATCGTAATGCGACAGGTTGCTGTCGGCTTCATAAACGGCTGATTATCATCCCTCAGATAAGTTTGAAGGGCCGCCAGATCTGGATTTTTACTGGAATCAGCATTCATGAGCTTTTCAAGATCGGGCTGAGTGATGTCCCAGCTCTCATCCTCTTTGCGGCATCCAACCCATGAAGGACGAACAAGAATCCGCAGAGACTCACGGCCGTCAACGGCACTCGGAAGCACAGACAGTGCCATGACACTTGGATCGCCGTTATAATGACCATCGTACTCATAACGAGCACGGCAGTTTTCCGGATAATCCGTGTCGAGCTGAATGGAATCCAGCCGCAGCGTTTCAATGCCATCAACGGCAGATGGTGCATAAGTAATATCAGTTCGCATGTTTACATCTCCTGATCGGTATGTAACCGATACATGACCTCATCTGAGAAGTAATACTGACAAAGTAATGGAAAAACAGGCCCGCTTGCAAAATCGCGGCGTGCCGCAATTTATGTTATAATGTCATGGTACAAAAAGATTACGTACGAGAAATATTGCAGGAGGTTTTATGACGAAGAAAATGACAATCGCATCCTTCTTTGCCGGGGTTGGGGGGATTGATATTGGATTTGAAGAAACCGGACACTTTAAGACGATCTACGCAAACGAGTTCGATCCTGCTCCGGTCGCAACCTTTCAGGCGAACTTTCCGGATGTTCAGGTTGTCTGCGGGGATATTCACGATGTTCAGCCCGAGAGTGTTCCGGACATTGACGTGATCGCTGGAGGCTTTCCGTGTCAGGCATTCTCAATTGCCGGATACCGCAAAGGCTTCGAAGACGAAAAAGGACGTGGAACGCTCTTCTTTGAGATGCTTCGTATTATTCAGGCAAAGCATCCCCGCATCGTGTTCTGCGAAAACGTGAAGAACTTGGTGGCACACGACAACGGCAACACCTTCCGTGTCATCACCGAGGCACTGGAAGCGGCCGGATATAAGCTGAAATACAAGGTTCTGAATGCAATGGAATACGGAAACATTCCGCAGAACCGTGAGAGGATCTACATTATCGGTTTCCGTGAAGACAGCGACTTCAAAAACTTTGATTTCCCGGAGCCGATCAAGCTGACAACAGGTCTGCACGATGTCATTCATTTTAACGAGAAGGTCGATGAGAGGTATTACTACACGCACGGCAAATTCAAAGGCAATATGTGTGACGAACTTGCAAAGGAGTGCACGGATCAGAATGCGATCTACCAGTGGAGACGGATTTACGTCCGCAAGAACCAAAGCGGAGTTGTACCTACACTAACGGCGAATATGGGCGAAGGCGGACACAACGTACCGATCATTTCTACCCCCACCGGGATCCGCAAGCTGACACCGAAGGAATGCTTCAATGTGCAGGGCTTCCCCGATTCGTTCAAGCTTCCCGACACACTGAGCGATGCCAAGCTGTACAAACAGGCGGGCAACTCGGTCTGTGTAACAGTTATCGAGCGTCTCGCCGAGCAGATCTGGAAAGCGATACGAGTAACAGACAATGAAGCAAAGGAGGAATCAGCAGTTGTGACCTGTCCTAACTGCGGGAAGACATTCGAGATCAAGCCAAACCAAGACATTGTTTACTGCCCTGCATGCGGACACAAATATTAATATTAAATTCCGCCATCCCAGATATATGAGACTGTTCCTGTTCAGGCGTGCACAACGCATGTCGAACGAGAGCAGTCCCTTTTATTGTCTTTGGTATAATTGAACTAACGAGGTTTTAGCTATGTGGAATGATCTACCCAAGAAAGAGCGGGACAATTACAAATACAGAATCCTCGGCTGGGCGGCTCTGACCCCGCTTTTTACCCAGAAGGCTGGCGATGACAAGCAGGTGCCTACGCCGTATGTCAACTCGAAATATCAGGAAAAAGCCTTTGTTCTCAGTTTCAGCGGATCAACCGAAGAAGATATTGGGAACAGTTCTTTTGATATTTCCCTGAAAAAGCCCGAAAAGCGTTATCTCGTCGGCATCAAGACATTCGGATACAGTTCATCGGACCAAAAAGTTGCCCAGTTCAAGAAAATGCAGGGCCAGATGTCAGAAATTCAGGCGAAAATCGTCAAGAATTCAAGTCGGTTCAAAACCGTAGACCAGATCAACTGGGCAAACAGGAATGAATACCTTGAACTTGCCTCCATGCTATCGAAATGGCGGAATCTTCGAATCAAGAGCTCAATTGAGAACCTTCGAGGATTTCAGGTTGACGCTCCGCAGAATGTCGAATCCGTCTACCATGTGCTGATGTGCAGCAGTGATGGCAAACAGGCAAAAATCTATGTCGGGGAAATCGACTATTCGATGATCGACATAAATCATTTGAAGATACTCGGATGCACAACGGTCCAGAATCCGCTTAATTTTAGGTTTACGGACGGGCACCATATTTACAAATTTACAAGTGCTGACGATCAGATGTACATGGACTTCCGCAACGAACAAATACGGATCGAAGAATGGCCCGTGACGTACGATGGCGACCCCACGGCGGTCATCAACAACATCGTTTCCCATTTGTACGGAGTAAATATCAGCGAGCTGCCAAAACAGGAATTTCCACCGATCATCAACAACCGCCTGATGTCCGTCTCATGGAAGCTCAATGTCGAACCGTATTCGGGATTCAACTCGTTCTACGGGGTCGGATCCAAGTGCGGGAAAGAACAACGAATCGCCAAGATCAACAGCCTGAACCGCTTTACCAATGTGGATGGAGTCCGATTGCTCAAAGTCAAATCCATGATCGCCCAGTATCTTGCCGTCGGAGGCAGAGAAAAGCTGGACAGAGATGAGCTTGTGAAACTTCGAAACAGGATCGTTGACGAAGCGAAAATGACCAGAAACAACACCTTTGTCGAGGCCGTTGAAAAGATCGTATTCAGACCGATGACTGAGACATATATCCCAATCCCCCGATCGAAGCAGTTCCATACCAAATATCCGGACTTCTTCGTGCCAGATGGCGGGAAAATGAAGGAAGACGGGAAAAAACTTGCCCTGCCCGAAGAGCATCGGAGGTTCAATCTCGTCTTTGAGCCGTCCGGAAACACCATCGAGTGCCACATTACACAGGACACCGGAAAGGCAATCGAATCCGTTCAAAAACAGACAATTCTCGGCGAATGGCTTCTGACAAAAGTATTCCAGCTTGGAAAACGGGAACCGTTGACGCAGGCTCAGCTGGACATGCTGGACATCAACGGTCTTCGTCTATACAAAGAACCGGGGAGTGATGATATCCATGCGGAGTTCATCTGGATCGATGACGACAACCTCCCCGCCGACTATATCGACCGGATACTGGAGGCGTAAATGGACGATATGACTCCGGAGCAGCGGCATCGGACGATGAGCAACATCCGGTCTGCTGACACAAAGCCGGAGGTAATTTTAAGGAAAGCACTGTGGAGAGATGGCTTCCGATACCGCAAAAACGTCTCCGCCCTTCCGGGAAAGCCGGACATCGTTCTACCGAAGTATCATTCCGTCATCTTCATCAACGGATGTTTTTGGCACCAGCATCCCGAATGTAAATATGCATCCATCCCAAAGACCCGCAAGGACTACTGGATTCCAAAGCTGAAAAGAAACACGGAACGAGATGAAACAAACCATGCTGAACTTGAATCACTCGGATGGCGTGTCATTGTGGTCTGGGAATGCGAATTGAAGAAGAAGCAGACAAGGCAGGAATGCGTCGAGCATGTTGAAAAGACGCTCCGAGAAATTCTCTCCGACAAGCCAAAAGAAAAGCCACCCACGGAGGAATGATGGATGGCTTGGCATATGTCCGCACTGTACGGACGGGAGCAAATGCCGGCTGACGGATTCGAACCGCCATCAGCTTCTTACAGGGGAGCTGTCCTGCCGTTAGACGAAGCCGGCGAGTGCTGATCGACGGAATCGAACCGCCGTTAGATGCTTACGATGCATCAGTTCTGCCATTGAACCAGATCAGCATGGCTGCCCCGATGAGATTCGAACTCATGTGATTTCCGGTTCAGAGCCGAAGGCGTTACCTTTTTCGCTACGGGGCAAAAATCGAAAATGCGGGTGATCACAACGGGAGGGCTTCGCCGCAATCACCCACAAAAGAAAATACTGACAACGGAATGCTGATCAGTCGCAGTATTCAGCCTCGTACCAAGGAAGAACGCAATAGCTTAGAATCGCCTTAACTGCTTTGATCTGCTTGTAGGACGGACACCGGCGATTAAACGTCTTCAGCAGAAGCTCACGGGTACGATCGTCATCGCCCGAAAACGACACACAGCGGCGATCTTCAAGTGCACCCATACTGTAAAGCCATTCGATTGTGCCGCGGGAAAGCAGAGGCTTCAGCTCAGACCAATCACTCTCCCAGATTCCGTGCTTCCCCATCTCATCGAGCATTTCCAAACGGCGAAGATATTCTGCATCCTCATCCATATCCGGATTTTCAAACCGCTTGATGCAGCGGCTCCCAATGGGATACAAAACATTACCGTTCAGACGATTACGGATCGTGTACAGATAGCGGAGATTTTCCTGACCGCAGATACATGTCTCCTCGCAGTCATCATCAATCTCGCAGGACGAGACATACCACTCGCCGACTGCATCAGACCAGTTGTCCGCTTCGGATGCATCAACGACGGCAGCCCTCAGATTTTCAAAAGCATAACTCATAGAATCCCTCCATTCATCTATTGGTAACTACAGACAAAGAAACAGCGGATGCCATCCCTTCAGCACCCGCCGTTTTGATTAGAAATTGCAAGCAATCTGTTCGCCGTTCTCGTTGTAGCAGACGATTTCGCCCGGCTGTGCAACCGGAACATCTTCGCCCTTTGCGGGAGCATAGGAACCGCCGGACGATGCGGGAGCTGAAGCACCCGGCTGAGCGATTGCAACCGCCGCACCATCGATCTCGTAGGGATCGAAAATCTGACCCCAGAGCGTGTAGATCGACTTAGTGTACGGGCCTGAACTGTTGCCATCGTAGACGGTTGTGTTGCCGTATGCATCGACTCCGCGGACATAGACCGTGTGACCAGCCCCGCCGTAATTCAGTGCCAAACCGACATCGCAGCCCTGTGCGAGTGCATTGTAGAGATCATCGGCGGTATACAGCTCGGAATACTGCCAACCGTAATAGTCAGCAATTCTCGGCCACGCATCAGAGCGGGTGCCGAGGAAACCGTTAGCACTGTTACCGAAGATGCCCCACGAATTGAGCAGATAGGCGACATCCAGCGGTGTCATTGCGATACCACGTGAGGAAAGCATCATTGCCAGAGCTGTCGGGCAGCAGCCATGCGGACCGAATGTCGCATCGCCAACCTTCGCATTCCGCCAGCGACCATCAAGCTGGTTGTAGAACGTAACCTGACCGTAAGCTGCGGTAGCCTGAGGCTGCTGGTTCTGATTCGATGTCTGATTCTGAGTCTTATCAGTTGTCATACCGTACCATTCCGGATGATAAGAGCACCATCCGCCATCTGCCATACTCGGATCAGAGATCCATCCACAGTCGTCATCGGTCGCCGCCTGAGACACTTCGGCGGTCGGTTCTGCCGTTGCCTGAGCGGTTGCCTCCGGTGTCGGGGCGATTGTCACTTCCGGCGTAGATGTCGCTTCCGGAGTTGCACTCGGTTCAACGGTGGCATCCAGCGTAGCGGTTGCATCGGCCGTCGGCTCAACGGTTGCCGTGGCGGTCGGCTCCGCACTAGCGGACGGCACAGCGGTTTCGGTATTCTTAGCAGGATGTCCGCACCCGGCGAGCATCACGATAACGGTGAGCATTGCAGTAATAGCCTTGTTCGTTTTCATGATTTCATATCCCCTTTCGAATCAATAAACTCTTGTGCAGGTAACGATCCAGTCACCGCCACCGTTTGCACATGTCTGAAGGCAGAGATCCGCAATGTAATCGTTCATGCAGTCACGGCCATCCGTGAGATACACATGCTGGAATCCTGCTTCGTCGTAGTGAATCACACCATCGGTGTAGAGAATTGCGGTGACCTGATAGGTATCAACCTGACCGCTCGGACGGGTGATATAGACCATGGTGCCGGCCGTGCAATTCGTGATCTTGTTGAAGCCCTGGTACGCATGATCGGCAATGAACTCGTTGCCATACTGAAGCTCAGCCGCAGAATTTGCCGGATTCACAGCGGCCTGTCCGCCGTAATTCATGGCAACGTTGATACCGACATCGGGGATGGTGAGATTTCCCGCATCGCCAAGGTTTGACGATCCGCTGTAAGACGTAGTTGCTGCCGGAGCCTCGTAGGTCGGTTCAGCTGCGGTCGCTGTCTGTGTATCCGAAGACTGATTGCTGGACGGAACTGCACCGCCATACCATTCAGGATGCAGAGAGCAGTAGCCGCCGTCGGTCATTGAGTAATC
>Ga0256404_1013503_pt1 | contig 10319 bp, 7 predicted proteins | sample RumenRJG_01DNA_FD_185990 | JGI IMG/M metagenome (GOLD analysis project Ga0256404, IMG submission 185990) | Bovine rumen microbial communities from Lethbridge, Alberta, Canada - RJG_01 | ecosystem: Host-associated > Mammals > Digestive system > Stomach > Rumen | place: Canada: Alberta | collected...
ACTTTATAAAGAACATCATGATTGGATTAGAAAAGATAAAAACAATAAGCCAATCATCGCAGGCGGTAACTGGAGCAAACATTACGCTTTAGATTTAGAAAAAGAAGAAGTTCGTTCCTACATCCGTGATTGTTTAGAACATTATATGAAGATGGGCTTTGATTTCTTCAAACTCGACTTCTTATATGCTGCTGGACTTCCTTTGTATGAAGGAAAAACAAGATGTATGGCTCAAAAAGAAGCTTATAACTTCTTAAGAGATATCTTAAAAGACAAATTAATTTTAGGATGTGGAGCCAATCTTCTTAACTCCTATGGTTCATTCGATTATCTAAGAATCGGACCAGACGTCTCGCTTAAATTTGATGATGTTGCCTACATGAGGTTATTCCACCGTGAAAGACCATCAACGAAAGTAACATTACAAAATACAATCTTCCGTTCAATATTTGATCAAAGATTATTTGCAAATGACCCAGATGTCTTCCTTCTTAGAGACGATAATATCGGATTAAGCTTTGAACAAAGAGAAGCTTTAACCACCATCAACGCTTTATTCGGCTCAGTTTTAATGACTTCCGATAACATTGCCGGATATGATGAAAAGAAAAAAGAAATTCTTGCTCATGCCTTAGATATATTTGAACACGCAAAAGACAAGTCTTTTGTTAAACACGATAAATATATCGATGTCAAATATAAACTACATGATAAAGAACACTCATTTACATATGACACAAAGAAAGGTGTATTAACAAATGTTAGATAAAAGCTCATCTATATTTGCTAACCCAATGTCTAAAAAGACAATTAAAGGAGCAAATAAAAGCAAAAAGAAATACATCAAAAAATATGGCGATGACTCTAATGCCGATTACAAAATCGACTTTAAAGATATCGACACATTAGATTACATTAAAGCAAGTAACATCGTTTTTGGTGAATCTAATCACAAATTTGAAGATAAAGCTTTAATTGTTGGTAACATTCGTATGGGATTTGGTCATTATCGAATCTCCATCGCGATGGCAAGTGCCGCTAGAGCGTTAGGTTTCAAACCATATTGGTTAGACCTTGCATCATTCGATGCAACTGGTTCTAAAATGATCAGAGAACAAAACGATATGTATTCTCTTGCCTCTCGTATTTCTCAAAAATCAAAACTATTTAATAAGATTGTTTGGGAACCTCTTAACTCCGAAGGTTTTAAGAAGATTACTTATAATGCGAAAGACCAAAGAAATAGCGAACTTCTCGTTCCAATATTTAAAAATATTGATAAAGAAATTCCTTATATCGCTACTCACGTTTGGCCAAGCCAAGCTGCAATTCATGCAGGTATGAAACATGTCGTTAACGCTATTCCAGATAACTGGCCAATGGGTCTACATTTATCTGAAGGCGCTATTCACACCGTCCAAACTCCATTTGCTTATTTTGGATACAAAACATTGAATGGTTTTGCTAAAACTCCATTAAATGGCATTCCAGAAAAAGATCTTAAGATGGTTGGTTGCTACATCGATCACGAACTCCTTGTTAACCTTGAAGAAGATAACAAACTTCGTAAAGAAAGAATCGCAAGTGGAAAACCACTTCGTATCTTAATGACCGTCGGAGGTGCTGGAGCAGGATTTGATATGTTCTTAGCAATGGTCAAACACCTCATTCCGTATGTTAAAGAGAATAAAGTTGCTTTATTCATTAACTTTGGTGACCATGTCGATGTCTATAATAAGCTTTGCAAAAAGATTAAAGATATCAAAACTGTTAACTACTTTAATGAATACTCTAAACTCAAAGAGTTTGTTAAATCCATTAGAAAAGGCGATGTTTCTGGTATATATGCAATATATAACAAAGATATCTTTGAAGCAGTTTATTCTACCAACCTTTTAATGCCAGTCACTGATTTATTAATTACCAAACCAAGTGAACTTGCATATTATCCAATTCCAAAATTATTCATGAAACATATCGGTGGCCATGAAGTATATGGAGGAATCAACGGTAGAGAATATGGCGATTCCATTCCAGAATGCCCAACCAAAAAAGAAATTAACGCGATGTTAGATAAGATTCTTTCCGATAAAGAACTCATTCCACATCTATGCGATCAAATCGATTATCTTAAAAAGATTGGTCATTATAATGGAGCCTATGAATGCGTTAAACTCGCTGCCGGACTCAAATAATTATTTACTTAATTAGACTAACCAGCCTTTGGCTGGTTTTTCTTTTTGCTCTAACTTTATTTAATAAAATAAATTTGTTATATTTTTATCTATGGCAACTAAGAAGATGAAATTTGCTGTTACCTTCAGCGCTTCAATGACGTTGATAAGCTTTATTTATAAAGCTTTTTTAGGGATATATACGATGTCTTTAGTTTTAATCATCGCCTCTATTTCTACCTTACTTGTTTTAATCGCAAAAATAATGTTTATTCAAACTGCCACTAAAACAAGAGCTCAAAAGAAAAAGGCTTATTTAGTTATAACTATAGTTACATTCATCTATGTTTTAATCTTTATAGCCTTCTCAGTCTTAAAAGTCTTTGGAATTGACACATCGAACGATAAAACATACGAAGGAATATATGGAGCAATATTCATCGCTTTCTTATTAATCATGTTTATTCTTTCTTTAGCAAAACTTTCCGATGCTTTAGATAAATGTGACTTAATCGTTATTGGTTTAAAAGAAATTACATTTGTCTCCGCTTTAACCGATTTAGTCATCATCGAAGAATTTGTTTCTAGAATCATTCTTAATTATCACTATATCGAGTTAATGGAAAAGATTAATAACTATTTTGTTTTAGGTGTTTCAATTGTCATGATTATTATGCCTATTGTCATGTTTATTAGATACGCCTTATATAAGCCTGAATTATATAGAGATTAATAAATTATCATTAAATATGAAAAAGTCTCTTAAATCGCCTAAAAAAGAGACTTTTTAATTTATTAATAATCTATTCTCACTCTTAAAAAGAAAAGGACTTACCGAAGTAAGCCCTAATCTAATATCAATTGATTAAGCAATATGATCTTGTAAGAATGGAACGATTGTCCAAGATGTCATTGTATCACTCTTGAGGTAATCTTTCTCATTTTTACCTTCGAATCTAACTGTACCTTTAATGGTTAAGTTACCACCATTTTTAAGTTTGGCGACGAAGGCATCAAAGATACCGAGATGGTTGCCATCTTTATCAATATCAACGTGGTAATCATAAGCAACTTTTAAAGTTGTAGAACCGACAGTGACTTCGAATGTGAAACGATCGTTAGCTAATTTGTCGATAGTTGTCGCTTTTTTATCTCTGTCTTGGAAGTTGGTTGGGTTTGAGCAGCTAACTGTACGTAAACCGTTCATTAAACCACCATCACATTGCCAATAATGTCTGGTGCTATAATCAGCTTCTAATGTCTTATAGCCAGTTGGCTTTGTAACCCTGCTTGCTTCAGCAGCAGAGATATCAAAGATGAAGGAGACTTGGCAGTTAGCATAGTAAGAACCAAGTTCAGCCATAACTTTAACAGTTTGGCCAACGACTAAGGCTGGATATTGTCTACTATTTAAGTTACGTGCACTACCAGAGAAGAGTTCGAGGTTATAATCGCCATCGCCGATTAATGCCCAGTCACCATCTGGTGCAAGATATAAGACTTCACCATAAGTTTCAACGCAGGTGTACGGGAATGCGGCGTTGTTTGCTCTATAAAAGCCAGTAGTTGGATCAACTAAATCGAAGTTTTTATCATCGGTAGTTGGCTTATAGATGTCTTTGATTGAGAGATTTAAGAATTCAAGATTGTTCTTAAGAACGTGAACTTTATATTTTGATGGAGCGTCTGATTTAGCACTACCACAGGTAAAGTTTGCTTCAAATTCGAAATCGAATTCTTCGGTCTTAGAATAATTGAAATAGACAGCGATATGATCATCATCTGGTGTGATCTTTTCTTTAACATAAGTGTTAAAGCTATCAGCCCATTTCCATTCGATGTTAACTGTGTAATCTTTGCCAGATTCTTTGTCTAAGATTACTTGATTAACTGTTAAGAATAAGTAGTCGTTATTCCAAGCGTCGTTCTTTTGTCCGATGTTTTGAGAAACTTCTGGAATAAGAACGTTGGAACGGCTAACGTAGGCGATGTTTTGTTGCTTTGCGTTTTCAATAGCGCCAGCTTCTCCGCCTTTAGCTTTTCCGCCACCCATACAACCGGCGAGTGCGCCGACTGCAAGTGCAGCTGTAAGGATACCTAATTTTTTCATAGTTTTTTACCTCCAGGTTATTTACGAACGAATTTTCTTAAAGCAGCATCGTCGTAATATGATTGTAGGATATCTTCGATAGATTTATCAACATCGTTGATGATACTTGGGATAATCTTATCGGCTTTATCACGGATTGTGGCCGAACCATCAAATCCTGGGTCAACGAACTTGTGCCAACCTTTTTCAGCGTTCATATACTCAGTTTGATTGAGTCTAGCGCCTTCTTGGTAAGCAAGTCTTTCAATATCATCATACTGTGGATCACCTTCAATGAATTCAGTGTAGATCTTGCTTTCAGCGGCAGATTTTGAAGCTGGATAATATCCAGTTAATGTTGCCCATTTAGCTTGATAATCACCAGTTGTCATCTTGACGACTGTATCGAAAGCCATTTTGCTAACTTGAGATAAGTTATAATCATCTGGTTTTTCTTCACTGTTACGTTCGAAGATGGTCATGTTAGCACCTTGAGAAATAACGTATTTATGTTCAGCGTCTAAATAAGGAATTGGAGCGACGCGGAAACGTTGTCCTTCATTTAAGTTGTAACTTAAACCACCAGTAGAACAAACGACGAATAAGACTTTATTTTCAGCGAAAGCATCAGATGCATAGGAACCACCAAAGAATGTTGGGGTAGCAAAAATTCTTTCGTCGACTTTTTCTGGATCACCGCTTAAGTCTCTGACGAGTTGCATAGCAGCGACAGTCTTTGCTTTATTATCGCCTGAGAAGAATTCCATATAACCATGACGATCAACGATTTGAGGTTGATGTCTATCTTCGGTTGTATAAGAAGTAAATTGAGAATCGAATTGTCTAACTAATGTGATGAACATGTTAGCCATGGAGTCCCAACTAAGAACAGCTGTTTCTTCGTCTTTAGCTTCAGAGAAGTCTAATAAAACATCATCAGTTGGTGAGGTTTCGACGTGGAAATTAGAAGCTGTACCTTCTTCGTTTTTATCTCCACAGAGATATTTTCCATTTAAGGAAAGTTGGATCTCACGGAGTTTTGGTCCTAATGCTTTCCATTCAGCCCATGTTGTTGGAACTGGTAAATCAGGATTATTAACTTGTTTTCTAACATAATCCATGAAAACACCATTATAGCCAATAACTTCGGTTGATTTGTTGAATGGTAGACCAACAGTTATTTCCTTATCATTTTCGTCATAACAAATAGTGTTATTTTCGATCATATATTCTGGGTAATAATCTTCTCTTAATGTATATCCTGTTTTAGCCTTATGAGCTTCGTTTAAGGCTGGATCGTCAAGATAATCATTTAGATTAAGAAGAACGCCAGTAGGAGATGCTGGATAACCACTTCTTGCATATGTTGATAAATGATCTGGATAACCTGTAGCAATATTTGGGAATTTACGGTTAGCTAATGTACCAGAAACTGCTTCAAGAATGCCTTGATAGGAACCTTTAGAAGTCGCTTTAACATTGAGCTTTTCGTTATTCCAAATTGGATCGATGAGTGATTCTTTGATGTTATTGGTATAGGCTGCGCCGAAGTTATGCCAGAGAATTAAATCGGCTGGACCACGGTCAGAGCTACAACCAGCAGCACCAACAACCATTGCACCAAACATTGCTAATGTTGATAATCTAGTAAATTTGTGCATAATTTTTCCTTTCTTTTTATATATTAACATCTAGTTAGATGATAATACCTATTATCCTTTAATACCACTTCTTGATACACCTCTCATGATGTATTTGCGGAAGAGGATAAAGACAATGAATAATGGAATTGAGATTACCATTGAGCCGGCAATCTTAAGAGCATCAGCTCTTGTACCCATTGCAGCAAACATGTTGCGTAAACCGTTTGAAACAAGCATCATGGAATGCGAATCAGATTTATCGAGTCTCCATGTTCCATCAGCAACGAGGTTTGGCCAAACGAAGGAGTTCCAAGCACCCATCATAGAGAGAATGATGATTGTGGTAATTGTTGGCATAGCGATTGGGATCATAACTTTGACTAAATAGCCAAGATCTCCAACACCATCAACTTTTGCAGCGAGATATAGTTCGTTTGGAATTTGTTGGAATGTTTGTCTTAAATAGAAGATATAGAAGACACTAACACCATGGACGAGGATAAGAGCTGCGAATGTATTCGTCCAGTTGATTTGGTTAACGGTCATGTAGTTTGTAATGACCATCATTTCACCAGGAATCATCATGGTGGCTAATAATAATGCGAACAAAGCATCTTTACCTTTGAAGTTTAATCTAGCAAAGGCGAAGGCTGCTAAAACTGCAGTTACAACTGTAACTGTGGTCGATCCAACTGCAACAATCAAAGTATTGAGGAAGAATGTTGGGAAGGAGTTTTGACCATAAGTAAAGACATTTGCGTAGTTTTCACCTGTCCAGTTAGCAAAACCTAAATAAGCAAAGTTCGCAGTTTTTTCAAATTTATCGAAAGCTTTTGCCTCGACAAATGAACCGATGACCATTACAACAAATGGAGCCAACATGAATAAAGCGAAAACTGTTAAGAATAGATAAACAAGTGTCTTTAAGACGATTGTACGAATTTTGTACATTCTTTGGGCACGTTCATCTGTGAAATACATAGCGTGTTCTGCCATTTTCTTAGCTCCTTTCTAGTAATGGACGCGTTTCTTGCTTACAGCAAATTGAACCGCGGTGATTACCATAATAATACCTAAAAGGATTAATGAAGCAGCACTGGAGATACCAGGTCTTGTGTAGTTTTGTTGGAGTTCTCGATAAATCCAACCAACGACAGGCATCCACTCTTCACCATCTGCAAAGTTGCTTGATGGACCGAAGTAGTAACTGTTTGCATTAACACCTTGATAAACCGCCATAACACCGGTATACATCTTAAATGAACCAATGAACGATGTAATCGTAATGTATAAGATTTGTGGTGATAATAACGGTAATGTGATTCTTCGCCAAATTGTAAATGAACTTGAACCATCGATCTTAGCAGCGTCGTAATACTGTTTATCGATTGTGGCAAGACCAGACATAAAGACGAGAATCTTAAATGCAATACCATTCCATATGGAATAAGTGACAATAACAACAGCTTGGTGGAATCTAGTAGCAGGTCCAACTGAACCGACACGATCAGCAGCTAACCAGTTAATAGGATCGATACCAAATGCTTTTAAGACAACGTTCATAAGACCACCATCACCTCTAGAGAAGACGATGTTAAAGACGAGACCTAAAGCGATTGTGTTAGTAACATATGGAAGGAAGAAGATTGTTTGATAAAAGCCTTTTAAGACTTTAATGGAGTTGAGGAATGTTGCAATGAGCAAACTGATAAGAATAGTTAATGGAACTTCGATAATGACGAGTTCGGCTGTATTTCTTATCGAGTGAATAAAGACTTGGTTTTGCATAACTTCGACAAAGTTATTGAAACCGAACGAAGCTTGCATACCACCAGCGGTCGAGTCAGCGATAAATTGGCCAAGGGCAAATGTACCACCACCTGGAACGTAGGTGAAGTCTTGCACGAATGCATACAAGAAAGTGTTAATGATTGGATAGAGCATGAACAATGTGATGAAAATTAATGCTGGAATAAGAACTATCCAAGCGACAGCCCATTGTGGAAGAGTAAATAATTTACGTTTTCCAACAAGTTTGGCTTTAGCGACATCCATTGTCATTGTTCCATCTGGATTAGGTGTAACAACTTCTTGTTTCACTTCTTCAACTCTCCTTTCTTTTGTTTTTGCCATAATATTAACTTATAAATAACTAATGTTATTTAATCCTTTCACCTGTTTCTTCGAATACGTAAAGACGTTTGGCATTGAACACAAGTTGTTCTTTTCCAACGACTTCTTTTGAAAGTTCACTTGGAATAATGACTTTAATATGATTGTGTTGATCATGGATATCGCCATTAACGGTAATATCACGTCCAATATGTTCAATCGATGTTACATCGACTGGAATTGTTCCACCTTTCTTAGGATATTCAAAGCTTTCAGGACGGACAGCGATTTTGACCTTACGATCTTTTTCGCCTGTTTGTTCATTAGCTTTCTTATAAGCAGCGTCAGCATCAATTTCTTTACCATTCAAATAAAGTTTTCCGCCTTTGATTTCGCCATCGAAGACGTTGATAGCTGGTGAACCCAAGAATTTTGCAACGAATAAGTTTGCTGGTTCATCATAAACTTTTTGTGGTTCATCGATTTGTTGGATGACGCCTTGTTTCATAACGACAATTGTATCGGAAATTGACATTGCTTCTTCTTGGTCGTGGGTAACGAAGACTGTGGTAATGCCAGTTTCACGTTGAATACGTTTGATTTCTTCACGTGTTTGAAGTCTTAAACGAGCATCTAGGTTTGATAATGGTTCGTCAAGAAGTAAGACACGTGGTTTCTTTGCAAGAGCACGAGCGATAGCAACACGTTGCTGTTGACCACCGGATAATTCTTTTGGTTTACGGTCGAGATATGGTTCGATATCAACGACTTTTGCCATTTCTAATGCAATTGCATCTTTGTCTGCTTTAGAAAGTTTTCTACGAGCTTTTAAAGCAGCGGCTTCTGGATCACGTTGTTTGAGTTCTTCGAATGCTACTTTAGCTTTCTCGAGATCTTCAGCAGCTTTGACTTGTTCTTTCTCTAAGAATGCAACGTGTTCGTGAAGGCTAGCTAGACGAGATTCAGCAGATTTAATCGCGGCTTCGTTAATTTCTTTAACTTCTGTCCAGTGATTTAATTCTTCTTCATCAGCGGCACTAGCTTCAACTTTGGCTTTGGCTTTTTCAACTAAGCCTTGAGCCTTTGCGAGAGCTTTTTCTGTTCTTCCGATGTCTCTTTTGGTTGTTCTCATATCATTCCTTAAGTCAATGACACGATTTTGTTCTTCACCAAAAGCGCCAGGAAAGCGCACATTGTCGAGTGGGAATTCGATGTTTTGTCTAACAGAAAGATGTGGATAAAGAGCATAGTTTTGGAAAACTAAACCAATACCACGGTTTTCAGGAGCAACGTTTGTAACATCTTCATCACCAAACCAAATGTGACCGTCGGTTGGCTTATGTAGGCCAGCAATCATATAAAGGGTTGTCGATTTACCGCAACCAGATGGGCCTAAAAGACCGACGAGTTTTCCGTCAGGGATTGTGAAGCTCATTTGATTAACAGCAGTCGTTTCTACACCTTTACGACCGACGAAGGTTTTAGTAAGATTTTCAATTCTTACATCCATGAAATATACCTCCTATGGTGTGTATACACATACTGTATAACTACACGTAAATGATAACACATATGTGCGAAAGATAAAAAGACCAAAATGAAAGCGGTTAACGAGTCAAAATAAAAATATGCGACTTCTACATTTTTTTGCTCGGAAATCGCATACTTTTTTATTTTTTAGATGACTTTTTAGATTTTTCTTTTTCGATCTCTTTCTTTAAGTTTTCATCAACAATCTTTGATCCAACTTGAATGAGATTTTTATTTTCAGGGACGTATTTTGTGTACTTCGCCATATTCTCTTTTAATTCTTGCTCATGACGCAATTCATCTTCTTTGGTTTTAAACCAGACGGAATGAATGCTATCAACGACGATCGTATAAGCGGCATAATCAAATAGAGATCGCCTCTTCTTTGAAATTAAAGTTAAGATAAATAGGACTAATACTCCTAATGCCATAATAGCAAAGGAAGTTAAACCAATTCCAACGACAATTCCTAAGATAGAGATGACGATAAATAACAATATTTCTCTAAAGAGAATTTGACGCTTTTTCGCTGAATATCCATCGTAAGAAATAACCGCGATATTCATCGTCTTTTTGCCTAGAGTTTCACCATCTTTAAATAGCAATGGAATTAAGATATAGAAGATAGCAAAAGATAAAGCAAATGGAGGTAAGAATATAAAATATTGAATAGCTTCGATTCGCTTTTCTACCGCTTGAAAATAATCGCTATAATAGAAATCTTTTGTCGCTTCATAAGCTTGATTTCTTAAATAATTAAATGCTTCTTCT
>Ga0256404_1013505_pt1 | contig 10318 bp, 9 predicted proteins | sample RumenRJG_01DNA_FD_185990 | JGI IMG/M metagenome (GOLD analysis project Ga0256404, IMG submission 185990) | Bovine rumen microbial communities from Lethbridge, Alberta, Canada - RJG_01 | ecosystem: Host-associated > Mammals > Digestive system > Stomach > Rumen | place: Canada: Alberta | collected...
CGAATGCAATATCAAGCTTGCTTGAACATTGCTGAGGCGCAGCCAAATTTATCTAAATGCTTATACTCAATCCTGCTGGATTGCAAATCCAGCAGAACTAGGTTATGAGATAGGCCGTCAGCATTGCACTCGTCAGGATAAGCATTGCCGGTATCATAACTAGTGTAACTGTACTCATGGGCTGACGGTCGTAACCATAGTGAGCCATAATGGCTGCACATCGGCGGTCATCAAAGTGATAGCCCAAAAACAAAAGCACGGCTACAAATAGAATAATCTCAACATAAACAGGAGCACCAAGCCCATACAATACGAAAAGTATTGAGATAGTTAGATAATAATACAAGTCAACACCTCCCATTCGAGGGTTGTGATTATACCGAGCACACAACTCATACTCGTACCAAATCCTGTCGAAGACGTTGAATCGAAATCCATGAGTCAATCCTTGACGATGCTTCTGTTCGCGTTTGAGCAGTCGCTCGTAAGCATGCTTTGAGTCAGCACCCGACTCAGACTTAACCCATAGCAGAAACTGCTTGTCCTTGGCATTGAGCCGCTGCATCACCGCTTGCAGCACCTTCCAGTCATAGCACTTGATGCGATAGTCAGGACGATGGGTAAGCACCTCAGACCGGAATTCACGAATATGATCATCTGGTGCCTTCAATGTCGAGAGAACTTGTTCAAAGGCCGCTTCAAACTCATCTTCTTCTACCGGCAGACGGTCGAATATCTCATTGGCAGTCAGCCACACTTTGCCAGCGTGATAGCGATAGACAAAACTGCGTGAGACCTCGTTGTCATACCCTCGTGGATACTCAGTATATTTCCTTATCTCATATTCCTTGTCCATCTCGATTGGGGATTAGATAATCTTGGCTGCGCCTCAGTAATTGAAGCAAGCTTAATTGCGTTCGGCTTGCACAAGATTTAGTGCTCAATCACGATGAGCGAGTCGGCATGGGTGCGCACTAGCAGCCATTGTTGCAGGCGGTGGCGGTCGGTGGCGGTTAAACGCCCGGCATTGCCGGTCTGCACCAGTGCCACGACGACCGACTGTGGCGCAAGGGTGTCGGTGCTGGCGATGGTCATGGGCGACAAGCCGATGGACTCAACAGTGGGGTAGAGGGCCTTGACTTCTTGGCTAACATCGGCCGACATATCATCGTAGCGTGTGTAGCCGGCCAGCCGCTGCTGCAGGTCGGTAATTTGTGCCAGTTGTGCCTGTAGCTTCTGATTGTTGTCGTGGATGGTGTGGTTGAGTCGGCCCAGCTTGAGCAGGCTGTCGGTCTGCGTGCCCTGGATGATGTTGAGGCGATAGTGCTCCAGGTCGTAGAAGTGCATGTGCGACTGGGCGGTGTCGCGCTTGGCGGGCGAGATTTCGCGCCCCACAGCCACCACATTGAGCGTGTGCGTCGAGCGGTCGGGGGTGCTCGAGAGAATCTGAGTGCCGTCTTGAGTCAACTCCTTGTTGACAAAGTGCTTGATGTCGCGGCTAAATAGGCTCTTCTCCACGATGTTGAATGTCATGATAGCCGCCGGAATCATGGTCGCCAACACGATAGCTGTGATGATGTTGCGGGCTTTGTGGGCACGGGCCGGCGACACAAACTCGCGCTGGCGGAACTTGAGCAGTCGCACCCCAAAGAAGGTAGCGAGGCAGATAAAGACAGTGTTGATAAAGAACAGATAGAACGCCCCCAGAAAGTAGAGCCAGTGTCCGGTGGCCAAACCATATCCGGCGGTGCACAGCGGTGGCATCAGCGCAGTGGCGATGGCCACACCCGGGATGACGTTGCCCTTGCCGCGAGTGGCCAACGCGATGATGCCCGCGGCACCGCCGCAGAAGGCGATGAGCACATCGTAGAGTGTGGGCGATGTGCGGGCTAGTAACTCGCTCTGCGCCTCGCCCAGTGGCGAAATCAGGAAGAAGCACATGGCGGTGAGCACACTGATGAGCGTGGCCACCCCGAAGTGCTTGGCCGAACGTCGCAGCAGGTCCAGGTCGTTGATGCCCACGGCCAGGCCCATGCCGATGATGGGCCCCATCAATGGCGAGATGAGCATGGCACCGATGATGACCGCAGTCGAATTGACGTTCAAGCCCAGCGACGCAATCAGGATGGCAAAAATCAGCACCCACAGGTTGGCGCCGCGAAACGCCACACCGCTGCTGATTTGCTCGATGGTCTGCTGCTCATCTTCCTTGTCGGGCTGCAGATTGAAGTATTTCTTGACTCGATTCCAGAACGCCATCTTCTTTCAATTTAGAATTTAGAATTTAAACCGCTATGCAGACAGATTGTCTAGTTCGGTCGGATTTCTAGTTCGGTCGGATTTGCAATCCGACCGCATTTGAGTATCAGGATTTGCAATCCGAAATAAGCTCTAGTTCGGTCGGATTTGCTGCGCTTCGCTTGCTCTAGTTCGGTCGGATTTGTAATCCGACCGCATTTGAGTATCAGGATTTGCAATCCGAAATAAGCGCATTATAAAATTTGCGCAAGCCGAATGCAATGTCAAGCTTGCTTGAACATTGCTGAGGCGCAGCCAAATTTATCTAAATGCTTATACTCAATCCTGCTGGATTACAACCACGAAGTGCTCGCGACCGAACGGGAGCCCGAAGGGCAAGCGAAGCGCAGCAAATCCAGCAGAACTAGGTCCAGCAGAACTAGGTTTAAACCGCTATGCAGACAGATTGTCATTCTTAATTCTTAATTACTCTGCTGTACTGTGAGTATTCGCAGCCGAAACGCTCGACCAGGATGTTGTCCAGCTCGTCGGCCTTCAGGGCCAGCTGCACCAGGTTGTCGCTCACCTGCTGCGCCACCTCGTCGCTCATGTCGGTCACATCGGTGATGTGCTGGCGGTAGAGCAAGTAGATGTCGCGGTCCTCGATGCCCATCTTGAACGGCCCGAAGTCCTCGCTGAGCATATACTCGAGCACGGGCAGGACGTTCTTTTTGGGCAAAAGGTTGCTCTGGCACACGGCGAAGAGGTAGTCGTTGTCGTAGACAAAGATGCGAATCTCGGCCGAACCCTTGTGGAAACGCCACGACTCCTCGCCGTTGCGCGCCACCACGGGATTGATGCCCAGGCGCTCGATGGCCCTCTCGCAGAACAGTGCCAGTGGCGACAGCTCATGCTGGTCAAATACTCCGTCGGGCAAGCGCTGACCACAGGTGGGGCAGAACTCGTGGTTGGTCTCGTTCTCAGCTATCAGGTCCTCACAGCTGTCGCACTGCACCTGGAAGGTGTTGCGGTCCACTTTGCCGACCGACAGCAGCAACTGCTTCAGATCCTCGATGCGGATGCCGAAGCCCATATTGTCGGCATCGGTGAACTTGGCAACGGTCACTGCGGCCACCTCGCCCTGCTCGTTGAAGATGGGGCCGCCCGAGTTGCCGGGGTTGACCGGAGCGTCGATCTGAACATAGTAGCGACCGTCCATCAGTTGCTTGGGCGATGAAACGGTGCCCTCGGTGACGGTGAACGGCATGCCATAGGGATAGCCGGCAACCTTCATCTTGTCGCCATAGGTGAGTGCGTCGTCGGCAGCGAGCGTCAGCTCGGGCAGCTCGCTGAAATCATCGTCCACGGCCAGCAGAGCCAGGTCGACTGTGGTGTTGACCACCACCACTTTGGCAAGGTGGGGAATCTTGTTGTGGTCGTGGATGGCGACCTCATGGAAGCCTTCGACCACATGGTTGTTGGTCACAAACAGGTTGAGCGACTTCAAGTAGAAGCAACTGCCCGAGCCGCCCGAGTGTTTCACCTGAAACACAGCTTTGAATATATCGGGATTAAACATCGATTTCTAATTCAGAATTTACAATTTATAATTCACAAAAAACGTCCCAATGGCAGTCCTGCCGGGGGCTGCTACTGCACTTCACCCAGCTGCACCTCATCCTCGTCTGACGCCTGGTCGCCGCTGTCGTCGCTGTTCTCGAAGTTGTCATCGTCCATCAGGTAGTCGATGGTCTCGAGCAGGGCAAAAGCTGCCTCTTTGAAGGGCTTGTCGCTAGCCTTTTTTAGTCCCTCGGCAAGCACGGCATTGATGTCGTCGGGGATGTCATACTCATAGTACAGACGATAGATGACATAGAGCAGACGCAATGCACTCTGCTCGTAGTCCTTAAATTGCACGCGCTCGAGCGCAACCTTAAATACATCGGCCAGCTTTTTCTGCAGTGTCTGCAATGTGCCGCGCAGGTTGGGCGAAGCCAGAATCTCGACGTGATAGAGGTCGCGAGCAAGGTCTTCCTTGCTGATAGCCTGGATCTCGCGCAGCACGGTGATGCCCTTCTTCATCTGGTCGAGGATGGGGGTGTCGTCTTGGCTCAGCTGGCCGATGGCGCGGTTGATCTTATTGAGCAGACGGCCCTGAGGACTGGCCATATAATAAATCTGGCAGAGTGTAGCCGCCAGCACCTGCATCGAGTAGCCGTAGAAGCGTTGTCGGCTATATTTCTCAACTGCCTCGAGGGCCTGGCTGCAAAGGTCTTGCACAGCGGCGTAGATCCGCTTAACCTCCTCGGGCTGATAAGGCATGACGTGGGGGGTATAGCAACGCGTGGCACCAAATTTCTCACAGAACTCATCGTCATAGCGGTCACCAACCATGCAGATGTTGCGCAAAACGGTGAAAATCTTGTAGGGATGGCACTGATGAGTCGAGCAGCGGTACTCGATGCGAAGTTTGTCGCCCGTGAGCACAAAACGTGGCAGCATCAGGCGGCTACTGTTCATCTCGGCCACTTGGCGCAGCATCGGCAACCGCTGGTCAGCGGGCACCTGCAAGAAGTCGCTGTAGATGTACACCTCATCGTCGCTGAGGTGGATATCAATCAGGATTGAGCCGTGCGGGATGTGCAGTGCGGTACCCTCGGCATTGCCATACTTCTGGCGGAACTCGGGGTTGAAAAAGTCAATCAGGCGCAGCAGCGACTCGTGAGGCTTGCCGGCTTCGTACAGCTCGACGCACTCGTCGACAATGTCGTTGTTCGACTTGCTCTGCGTCGACTTGATGATCGGTTCGTAATAAGGTAGGGTATGCTTCATAATTTATAGTTCATAATTTATAAAGTTCTTAGTTCTTGCTTAGTTCTTGTGTCCAAAGCCTAAAGTCTAAAAGCTTAAAAACTCAGTTCATTCGGCTCTTATAGTCCTGGTAGGTGAACTCGCGCATCACCACCACGGCACCATCCAGGCGCTCAAGCACCAGCGAAGGGTGCTGGATGCCGTTGAACATGTTGGTCTTGACGGTGGTGTAGTGGTTCATGTCCTCAAAGGTGAGCCGGTCGCCGGGCTTGAGCGGCTGGGCAAAGCTCCAATCGCCCACAAAGTCGCCGCTCAGGCATGAGTTGCCACCGATGCGGTAGGTGGGGCGTGACGGATCGACTTGGTCCAAGGCCTGACTGATGCGGGGTTTGTAGGGCATCTCCAGACAGTCGGGCATGTGGCAAGCAAACGACACGTCGACAATGGCGGTGCTGATGCCGCTGTTCTCGACCACGTCGACAACAGTTGCCTCAAGGTCGCCTGTCTGCCAGCAGAAAGCGCTCCCTGGCTCAAGGATGACCTCAAGGTTGGGATGACGCTGTTTGAACGCCCTTAGCAGGCTGATCAGATGCGCCACATCATAGTCGGCACGTGTCATCAGGTGGCCGCCACCCATGTTGATCCAACGCAGCTGTGGCAAGTAACGACCAAACTGCGACTCGACGGCCTCTAGCACTTGAGCAAGGTCGTGAGACGTCGACTCGCACAAGGCGTGGAAGTGGAAACCCTCGATGCCTTGCGGCAATTCAAGCAGACGGTCGGCAGTCACGCCAAAGCGAGACCCGGCACAACACGGATTGTAGATGTCGGTCTCGATGACCGAGCACATGGGGTTGATGCGCAGGCCGCAGCTGATGCGGTGGGCTCTGGCGGTGGCATTGTGCCGCTCTATGCGGTCCTGAAAGCGGCGAAACTGGTCGACAGAGTTGAACGTGATGTGCGAGCTGCCAGACATGAACAACTCGATGGTCTCGTCGGTGTAGGCAGGGCAGTAGGTGTGCGCCAGGCAGCCCAGCTCGTCATTGGCGAGCAGCATCTCGTTGACCGAACTGGCCGTCGAACAGATGCCATAGTCCCTGAAAATCGGGAAGGTGCGCCACAGGGCATTGGCCTTAAAAGCCATGATAATCTTCACACCGGCCTCGCGGCTCACACGAGTGATCAGCTCCAGGTTGCGCCGCAACTTCGATTCATACACGATATAGTAGGGTGTCTTCATCTATAACATAAAACTAGGCAACTGCGAATTTCGCGACAGTCTTTTGTCCTTATGTTCTTATGTCTTTTTTCAACCGCGAACCTTTAGCTCGTGACCGAACGGGAGCAATTACGCGAATAAAATTCGATAATTCGTGATAAAAACTCGTGACAACCGCGAAACGCTCGCGAAAAAAAAATTGTCTTTATAAATGCCAATCTGACGTGTGCTAGAGCAGCTCGGGCAGCTGGAACAGCTTTGTCCCGTTCGACCCCTTGATGAGGATGTATTGGCCCTGGGGAAGCGATGCCCGGATGGCTGCCTTGACCTGCTCGACGTCGCCAAACTTGCGGTAGGGGCAGTCGATGGCTGCAAACTCGTCGCCCACCAGCCACACTTCGTCAAAGTGACAGTGCTGCAGACGATCGACCACACGACGATGCTCCTCGGCGCTGCTGGCACCCAGCTCGCGCATCTCGCCCAGAATGGCCATCTTGGGCGACACCTGCATCAGCTCGAAGTTGTCGAGCGCCGCAGCCATCGAGGTGGGGTTGGCATTATAGGCATCGACGATGAGGTGGTTGTGTGGTGTCTCGGTCAGCTGCGAACGGTTGTTAGACGGCACATAGGTCTCAAGGGCGTGGCAGATGTCGCCGGCCGCCACATCAAAGTGCAACCCCACGGTCACTGCCGCCAATACGTTGTCGAGGTTATAGCTGCCGATAAGACGTGTCGACACCGTGTGCCACGGGCCGCCCTGACAGCGCCACCGCAGACGCAGCCACGGGTCGCAGGCCACAACCTCGCCGCACACCATGGCTGCGGTGTCGGTGGCATCCTGAGTATAGCCCTCGCTGGCCACGCCATCGGGCAGGATGCCCATCAGGTGGGCGTTGTCGCGGTTGACAAATATCACGCTGCCGGGCCGGCTGGCAAGGTTGGCATACAGCTCGCCCTTGGTCTGAATGACACCGTCCAGCGAGCCGAACCCCTGCAGGTGAGCCTTGCCCACATTGGTGATCAGGCCACACGTGGGCTCGGCGGTCTCGGCCAGCGTCTTGATGTCGCCAGGATGGCTGGCACCCATCTCGACCACAGCAATCTCGTGATCACGGTTCAGACCGAACAGTGTCTTGGGCACGCCCACGTCGTTGTTGTAATTGCCCTCGGTGGCCAGCACATGATATTTCTGGGACAAAACGGCGCGAATGAGTTCTTTGGTGGTCGTCTTGCCGTTGGTGCCGGTGATGCCCACAACGGGAATGTCGAACTGGCGGCGGTGCTCGCGGGCCAGGTCTTTGAACGCTTGCAGCGTGTCGTCGACAAGAATCATGCGAGGGTCAGCGGCCTGCGCATGCAGCTGGGCATCATCGACCAGAGCGTATGCGCAGCCCTTGGCCAGGGCCGATGCGGCAAAACGGTTGCCGTCGAAGGTCTCGCCGCGCAGGGCGATGAACAGGCTGCCAGGTGGGCAGTCGCGGCTGTCAGTGGTGATGACTGGGTGCGATTGATAGATGTTGTATAGTTCTTTAATATCCATGTTTCGTTGGTTTAATCCGACAAAGTTACTATTTTTTTTGCTCGCAAGCACCATAATGCCAAAAAAACTGATTACCCATGGCCGATAACCCAAAACTTATTCGTACCTTTGCGCCGCCCGATTGACGGGCTTGCTTACTTTTAACAACGATAACCAATCGAAATAATGTCAACAAAACGAACCATAGCCATCGTGTGTGGTGGCGACTCATCTGAGCATGAGGTGTCGTTACGATCGGCACAAGGGCTTTATTCATTCTTCGACCACGACCGCTATAACATCTACATCGTGTGGATGAGAGGACTCGACTGGCACGCCAAGCTGCCAGATGGTGGCACAGCGACCATCGACCGCAACGATTTCTCGTTTATGATGGGCCAGCAGAAGGTCACTTTCGACTACGCCTACATCACCATCCACGGCACACCGGGCGAGAACGGCATCCTGCAAGGCTACTTCGACTTGTTGCGCATACCCTATTCGACATGCAACGTGCTGGTCGAGGCGCTGACGTTCGACAAGTTTGCGCTCATACGTTACATCCGCGCATTTGGGGTCAACACCGCCGACAGTGTGCTGGTCAGGCGCGACGACAAGGACAAGTTCTCGCCGGCCGAGATTGCCGACCGCTTGGGCATGCCTTGCTTTGTCAAGCCCGTGGCCAACGGCTCGAGTTTCGGCGTGTCAAAAGTCAAGAGTGCCGACCAGCTGCAGCAGGCCATCGACAAGGCCTTTGATCAAGGCGATGATGTGATGATCGAGTCCTATCTCAACGGCACTGAGGTAACCGTCGGATGCTACAGAACCAAGCAGAAGACCGTCGTCTTCCCAGTCACTGAGGTCGTCACCGACAACGAGTTCTTTGACTATGACGCCAAGTACAACGGACAGGTGCAGGAAATCACGCCGGCACGCATCAGCCAGCAGCTAACCGAACAGTTGCAGGAGCTCACTGCCCGCATCTATGGCATCATGCATTGCAACGGCATCATTCGCATCGACTATATCATCACAAAAGCCGATGATGGCTCCGACCGAATCAACCTGCTCGAAATCAACACCACACCGGGCATGACGGCCACAAGCTTCATCCCACAGCAGGTGCGTGCCGCAGGGCTCGACATCAAGGATGTCCTCACCGAGATTGTCGAGAACCAGTTCTAGCAAGAAGTTCTAGCGAACAGCGAACAGCGAACAGCGAACAGCTGACTGCAAGCGCTGCAAAACCGAAAGCGGGGTCGCTGTTCGCTGTCCACTGTTCGCTGTCCGCTGTAAAAAATCATGTACATCCAGCTGTTCATCACATTCTTCAAGATTGGCCTGTTCACCTTCGGGGGGGGATGGGCCATGATCAGCATCATCCAGCGCGAGGTGGTCGATAAGCACCACTGGCTTGATGCCGACGAATTCCTTGACCTGCTGGCTGTATCTCAGGCTATGCCGGGCATCCTGGCAGTCAACATCGCATCGGTCATCGGCGATCGACTGCGCGGTGTCAAGGGCAGCGTCGTGGCTGCAATGGGCACAATCCTGCCGTCGTTCTGCATCATCCTGGCCATCGCCATCTTCCTCACGCCCGACACCATAAAGAACAACCCAACGCTCACCAGCATCTTCAAGGGCATACGCCCAGCCGTCGTCGCCCTGATCATCGCGCCGGTCATCACCACGGCGCGTGCTGCCGGCATCACATGGCGCACGGTCATCATACCGGTCGCAGTGGCCTTGCTCATCTATAGTCACATCCCCTATGTCAGCAACCCAATCGTCTACATCATCCTCGGTGCACTAGGCGGCTACCTCTGGTTTGCTGTGCCGGCACTGCGGCAGAGGCATCAATCGCGTCAATGATGGAAACCTATCTCAAACTCATCTGGGCATACCTCAAGATTGGGCTTTTTGGCTTTGGAGGTGGCTATGCCATGCTCTCGCTCATCGAGCGTGAGGTGGTCGGCTCGGGGTGGATTACCAGCCAAATGTTCACCGACATTGTCGCCATCTCGCAGATGACACCAGGCCCCATCGGCATCAACAGTGCAACCTACATCGGCTATGTCGTCACCGGCAGTGTCTGGGGATCGGTCGTTGCGACATTCACCGTTGTGCTGCCACCATTCTTGCTCGTGCTCTTCGCCAGCCATTGGATCAGGCGCCATCACGACAGCCCGGCTGTCAAGGCGGCTTTCACTGGACTGCGGCCTGTGGTGGTGGGCCTCATCGCCAGTGCTGCCCTGTTGCTCATCAACAGCGAGAACTTCGGCCACGACATCACCCATCGCATCATCTCGGTCATCATCTGCGTCGCTTCGTTCTGTTGCGTCTACTTTACCCGCATCCATCCCATCTTTGTCATCATCCTCGCTGGTCTCGCTGGCTACCTTATCTATTAGTTATCGTAGCTCAGGACATCGTTGACACTTTTTCCATTCCTTAGAAGGAGTGTAAACGTAGTCCTTAGAGCTAATTAAATAAAACTTGGACCCCCTAGGGGGTCGCGCCGCTAAGGCGGC
>Ga0256404_1013508_pt1 | contig 10317 bp, 7 predicted proteins | sample RumenRJG_01DNA_FD_185990 | JGI IMG/M metagenome (GOLD analysis project Ga0256404, IMG submission 185990) | Bovine rumen microbial communities from Lethbridge, Alberta, Canada - RJG_01 | ecosystem: Host-associated > Mammals > Digestive system > Stomach > Rumen | place: Canada: Alberta | collected...
TCTACCATATACTTGCGCATCATCGGACGTTCGGAGGCCGTCTCGTTGCCGCAGCCGGAGCCGTTGGCGAATGTCCCGTCGGGCTTCATCCGGTAGAAATAGCCGGGCGCGGTCTTTTCGAAGGCGCTGCCGCGGGCGTTGGACGTATGGTTGTAGACCACGTCCAGCACGACGCGGAGGCCGGCCCGGTGCAGGGCCTGGACCATCTGCTTGAACTCGCGGATGCGTATGCCCGAACGCGACGGATCCGTGCTGTAACTGCCTTCGGGTACATTGTAGTTCAGCGGCTCATAGCCCCAGTTGTAGCGGTTCCGGTCCAGGGCCGTCTCGTCGATGGATGAAAAATCAAAGGAAGGAAGGATGTGGACATGGGTCACGCCGAGGTCCTTCAGGTGGTCGATCCCGGTCGGCAGGCCTTCCGGGGATTTCGTCCCTTCTTCGGTGAGGGCCAGGAACTTGCCTTTGTTCCGGATCCCGGAAGAGGCATGGATAGAGAAGTCCCGGTGGTGCATCTCATAGACGATGATTTCCTCCGGTCCGCCCAGTTCCGGCTTCCGGTCCAGCGCCCAGCCGTCAGGATCCGTGCCGGAGAGGTCGAGGATGGCGCCGCGCTGCCCGCCGATGCCCACCGCCTTGGCGAAGATACCCGGGGTCTCTCCCAGCCAGGAGCCGTCCTTTTTCACGTTGAAAGTATAGTATTTCCCTTGCAGGTCGCCCTTTACGCGGACATGCCACGTCCCGTCCCGTTCCGGCGCCATCGCGTGGATTTCAAAGGCGTCGCCGCCTGCGCCGGTTTCATAGAGTTGCACCTGGACTTCTTCGGCGGCCGGACTCCACAGATGGAATTCCGTGCTCCGCGGCGTGTAGTCCATTTCGCTCAGCGAGCCTTTCCGCACCGGATAGTCTTCCGGTCCCGTATATGCGACCCGGCCCCGGCAGGCCGTCAGAAGGCCCGCCGAAAGCAGTGCCGATGTCGCCATCAACATCATCTTATTCACGGTCAGTAGTGTGTTTTCAGTTCGTATGGATCCGTTTGTAAAGATAGCAGAAAAAATTTGATAATTGGGCGAATTCCCTTACCTTTGCAATCCGATTCCGATCGATTGCCCGAGTGGCGGAATGGTAGACGCGCTGGACTCAAAATCCTGTGTCCTTTAAAGACGTGTGGGTTCGATTCCCACCTCGGGCACGAAAAAGCACCGCATCTCTGCGGTGCTTTTTCGCGCCCCGGGCGCCTCTTATTCATTGAGGGGAGAACCCCTCAAACTCCCCCGGTCGGCCTCCGGCCTCCGGTTCTTCCAATTTTGCGGTGCTTTTTCGCGTTTTCAAAGTCATTTCAGATTCAAAGGCCGAGCTTCTGGCGGATGGCGGCCGGGATGGCGTCCTTGTGGACCATGACACTGATGCTCCGCATCTGGAGATAGGCGCGGGACATATAGAGGTAACCGCCCATCTCAGGATTGCGGTCCGGGCCCCAGGAGTTCTTCGTCTTGTAGAACAAGTTGCCGTTCTGGTCCTTGAAAAGACCCGTCAGGTGCATCAGGTGGTCATCGGTCGTATCGAAACTCTCGAATCCCTGCTGACGGATTTCCTGGGTCACGACCCGCTCCGGGAAGGCCTTCTCCAACTTGACGGCCTCCGCCAGGTCTGCCGGGTCGGGGCAGATGGCGATGCCTTTGTTGTGGTTGAACTCGCTGGTGCTGACATCACCGTCCCAGGCAACCGTATAGCCGTTCCTGAGCGCATTGTCGATCACATCCATGAACTCCCCGAGCGGGAGGTTGTACTGCAGACCGTGATCCCAGTTGTCCGGGATTTCCAGACTGACGGGGGCATAGAACGGATGGTGGCTGAAACTGGTCAGTTCCACATAGTCGCCCAGATCGTCGAATCCCAGCATCGAAGCGAAACTCTTCGGGGTGTAATTCTTTCCCTGATAGGTAAAGTTCTCCGGAATCTTGCCGAGATAGATATCGAACAGGCTTTCCATCAGTTTCTTGTATTCCGGGCTCAGTTTCCGCTGGCTCAGGGACACGTCGATGATGCCTTTCATGTAAGCCGTCATCTCGCCGTGGTTGTGGCGGGGAGAATCATACTCGATTCCGTCGTACACGCTTTCGGGAACAATGCCGTACTCCTCGATGACCTTGGTCGCCATGTGGGCGATGGATCCCTGGCTGACATTGCCCCGGCCGCGGCGCAGGTAATTGTCAAAGATCCGGTCCTTGTAATTGCCCCTGACGACAAACATTTCCGAGAGATCGTACTCGCCCTTCCCCTGCCGGATCAGTTCAGCTTCCAGGAAGGAGATCGTCGCGAAGCACCAGCAGGTCCCGGTGGAAGCCTGGTCCTTCACGGAGGTGACGGGGATGTCTTTCACCGGAGTGAAACGGTAGAGGGTCTGGGTCTGTGCGAAGGAGGCGACCCCCAGCGCCACAGCCGCGATAGAAAGGAGAATTCTTTTCATTTTCAAACCGTGTATTTCAATGAACGGGTCCGGCACGGACGGTCCCGACGCTACTTGGCAGCGGCGGGACGACGGGCCATGCGCCAGGGATTGAAGTTCTCCATGAGGGAAAGCGCCTCACGGTCCGGTGCATTGCGGACTTCGCTCTTGATGCCGAAGATCATGGTCGGTGCCTCCTCCGGATTGTAAGCCGGCCACTGGGGAATCTCCGCACAGTTCGGATCGCCGGTACGCATGAAGGCAAGCAGGGCCGCGGACATCTGGTCGGACACCTTGCGCGGTTCGCTGCCGCCGCCGGTATGCGTCACCATGAGATCCGTGTTCCGGAACCAATAGCAGATGTCGGAGCAGTGGAAGGCACGGATACGGCCGTCGAAGAGCGGCGCATTGTAGTCAAAGAGGGCCAGATAGACCGGAGCACCGTGCTGGCCGTACTTGGAGTCCGCCGTGGCCAGGACATTCGTCCGGTGGGCAACGGTCATGTTGATCAGTTCGATCGGCTTCTTGTCCGGGAAGGCCGCCTGCAGGGACTTCAGGAGTTCCTCCGCCTTGGGCTGGCCGTAATTGTCACGGACCATGGCGACGGCATCCTCGAAGGAGATGGCTTCCAGCTGCGCATTTTCCTTGCTCAGCGAGAACTCGGAAGAAGTGGTGCAGAGCATCAGCGGAACCTGAGCGGAAGCGGCATTGGCGTCTGCGAAGAAATTGCCGGAAGGAATATCGGTGCCATCCGCAATCGGGGCGAAGCTGCCGCCGACCTGGGCCGCCACCCGGTTGGCCAGGGCATAGTATTCTTCCCACGGCATGTTCTGGAGTTTCTTCACGTCGCCGCGGACTTCCTTCAGGATCGCCGCACCCAGGGCGCGGGAAGCGACCGGATCGGCAGCCGTAACGGCATTGCCGCTCAGGCCGACCACCTTGTGGACCAGGCCCTTGGAAGCCGGCATCGCCAGGACGTTGCACACCTTCGCACCGCCGCCGGACTGACCCATGATGGTCACGTTGCCCGGATCGCCGCCGAAGTTGGCGATATTGTCATGAACCCACCTGAGCGCAGCCAGCAGGTCGAGGACGCCCACGTTGCCGGACTGGGCGAAAGCCGGATCGCCGCACGCGGACAGGTCGGAGAAGCCGAAGACGTTGAGGCGGTGGTTGACGGAGACGAAGACCACGTCGCCGCTACGGGCCAGGTTGGCACCGTTATAGCCGTCCTGCTCGATGCTGTTGCCGGAAGCGAATCCGCCGCCGTGCATCCAGACCAGGACCGGACGCTTCTTGGCATCGGGAGCCGGCGTCCAGACGTTCAGGTTGAGGCAATCCTCGCTGTAATCGTAATAATTCCAGTGGTCCGTAAACGTGCCGGCGTTGTTGCGCCACTTGTTGTCATGTCCCTGCGGCGCGTCGTTGCCGTAGAAAAGGGCGGGACGGACACCCTCCCAGCGGGCAGGTTCCTTCGGAGGCATGAAACGGTTCTCACCGCCGGTGGGAGCGCCGTAAGGAATGCCGAGATACGTGTAGACATCATCCAGGATATAACCCTGGACGGTACCGTAGGTCGTCTGCGTGATGGCGATGTCATCACCGATGAACAGCCGCTGTCCATCTTCCGCGGCCGGCTGGGTGCCGCAGCCTGCTGCCATCAGCAGCACGGGAACGAGAATACGAAAAGGTTTGAGGCTCATAATATAACGGATTTAATGGGTTCGGATACGATTCTCTCCCAAAGTTAATCATTTCTGGGAATAATTCCTTAACTTTACTGGCAAAGTAACCCTTTTTAATTCTTACTTGCCATGCTTATCGCCATTCTGGCCCTTGCGGCCGTCCTGATTCTCTGGGTCATTTCCGTCCAGAACAAACTCGTCAAGGCCGACGAACTTTGCAACAACGCCCTCAAACAGATCAACGTCCAGCAAGTCAGCCGCTACGACGCCCTCCAGGCGCTCGTCAAACTGACCCGCGAATATGCTACTTATGAGAGCGAGACCCTCCAGAAGATCATTGCCGAGCGCAAGATCACGGCATCGCCGTCCCCGACAGCTGCGGAAATCAACGCCAACGAAGAAGCGCTCCGCGAGATCAGCGCCAAGCTCATCGCCGTCGCCGAGCAGTATCCGGACCTCAAGGCCAACGAGAACTACAAGCAGACGATGCAGAGCATCGAGAAATACGAAGAGAACGTCCGCCTGTCCCGCATGACCTTCAACGACACCGTCACCAAGTTCAACAATGAGGTGCGGATGTTCCCGGGCTCCGTCGTGGCCCGCATGCTGGGCTTTGCCAAGCGGGACTACCTCGCCGAAGACACTTCCAAGAAAGACTATCCGGTCATCTAGCCATGAAACGGATTGGGGCCCTTCTGGCCGGACTGGCGATCCCGCTGGTCCTGTCCGCGCAGCGTATCCGGGATGTGGACATCACGGTCGACCTGCAGGCGGACGGCTCGGCCCGGATCACGCAGGTCTGGGACGTGAACGTCGTCCGCGGAACGGAGTGGTACATCCCGATCGGAAACCTGGACGGAATGACGGTCGGAGACCTGTCGGTCAGCGAAAACGGCCGGGCATTCGCCAGCGAAGGACGCCGCTGGGACACGGAACGCAGCCTGGAGCAGAAAGCCGGGCGCTGCGGCATCGTGGAGACCCGGGACGGCGTCGAACTGTGCTGGGGCCAGGGTTCCTACGGGGATCATGTCTGGACGGCATCCTTTACCGTGACCGGACTGGTCCAGCGTCTCGACGACGCCGACGCCTTCAACTTCATGTTCGTCAACCCGGGGCTCGCCGCCCCGCCGGAGCATGCGAAAGTCACGATCCGGAACGCGACCGGCGGTCCGGCATGGACCTATGACAACACCGGCGTCTGGGGCTTCGGCTTCGACGGCGAAATCAATGTCCGGAACGGAGAAATCATCGCCGAGTCCTCCGAACCGTTCGGTCCCCTGAGCAAGCTCATCGCCATGGTCCGCTTCGACAAGGGACTCTTCGAGCCCGCCGTCTCCCGCAGCATGTCCTTCGACGAGATGCGGGACATCGCCATGGAAGGAAGCGCCTACAGCCCGGAGGAAGAGGATCCCTTCGAAAAACTGTTCCTGGGAATCTTCGCCTTCATCTTCCTCGGCGGCTTGGCCACGACCATCTGGGGAATCGTCCAGCAGGCCCTCGGCAAGAAATACAAGAAATCCCTCTACGGAAAGAACAAGATCACGGAATGGTACCGCGAGGCACCGATGCAAGGCGACCTGTTCGCCTCGTTCTACGTCCTGGAGAACGGCTGGCGCTTCGGCGGCAAGACCTCGTCGCACGGACTGATCGGCGCCCTGTTCCTCCGCTGGATCCTGGACGGGAAGATGTCCGTGCAGCCCGATCCGAAGAAGAGCAAACGGGTCAACCTGGCGTTCGCCGAAGAAGCGGAAATCGCCGACGGCGTCGAGCGGAACCTGTATGACATGGCCCGCGAAGCCAGCGGGGCCAATCTCCTGCTGGAATCCGGCGAATTCGAGAAATGGTCCGAAAAGAATTTCAAGAAGGTCACGGCCTGGCCGCTCAGGGCCCAGGAACGGGGCCGGCAGTACCTGCAGGACCATGGCTATTTCCTCCGCGGTTCCACCACGACGGAAGAAGGGGCCTGGGAGGCCTGCCATGTCATCGAGTTCAAGAATTTCCTGAACGACTTCACCCTCTCCAAGGAACGGGGAGCCGTTGAGGTGGGCCTCTGGAAAGACTACCTGGTCTTCGCCCAACTGTATGGCATCGCAGACCGGGTCGCCGAACAGTTCCAACGCCTGTTCCCGGCTGAGTTCCAAGAGGTTGCCGGTTCCATTGGCGTCGATCCGACGGCCATGATGCGGACGATCCGCATGACGGACGCCCTCTCGGCCTCGGTCATCAACCGGGCAGTCGCGCGGCAGCAGGCCGGCAGTTATTCCGGCAAGGGAGGGCACACGTCCTTCGGCGGCGGCGGAGGCTTCTCCGGCGGCGGCTTCGGCGGCGGCAGCCGATAAAAGCCGATATAGTCGATAAACGGAAAACAGGCCTTGCGGGGCCTGTTTTTTTATGCATCCATCGGGAAGCGGACTCCCCACCGGCGGCGGAGTTCGTCCGTCAGCCGCGTGATGTACAGGATTTCTTCATGCGGCACCTGCTCCGTCTCGATCCGGCCGGCCCGGATGGCATCCCGGCAGGCCTGCAATTCGTATTCGAAGCCCGTAATCTGGGACGGGACCGGATATTCCGCAAGCAGGTCATGGTGCCGCCCGTAGATCCGCACGACCTTGGGATTGTTGATGTCGTCCACCCACAGATTGGCCTTTGTCCCGGCGATGACGCCGACATTGTCGCCCTGGCAGCCGGCCGATGCCTGCACGCTGGCCAGCGTCCCGTCTTCCAGGACCAGGGAAACGGATTCGGACAGGTCGACCCCCGTTTCGAACTTCGTGCACAGGGATTCCATCCGGACGACGGGACTGCTGCTGCAGGTCCGCACGAAATGCAGGACATAGACGCCCAGGTCCAGCAGGGCGCCGCCGCAGAGTTCCGGCCGGAGGATCCGCTCCTTCGCGGAGATCTCGTAAGCCAGGGTCGCCGTGATCATCCGCATCTGCCCGATAGCGCCTTCCGCCACCAGGCGGCGGATCATCTGCGCGACCGGCAGGTAACGGGTCCATATCGCCTCCGAGACGAAAACCTGCCGCTCCCGGGCCAGGTCCAGGATGTCCTGCGCCTGGGCGGCGTTGGCCATGAATGCTTTTTCCACCAGGCAGGGTTTCCCTTTCAGGAGGGCCCGGCGGGTCACGTCAAAGTGGTGCGAATGCGGCGTGGCGACATACACCAGATCGACGTCAGGATCGTCCAGCAGGGCCTCGTACGACCCGTATGCGCGCGGGATACCCCTGCGCTGCGCGAAAACCCGGGCCTTCTCCAGGATCCGGGAAGCGACGGCGAGGCAGTCCATGTCCGCCATCCCGTCCAGCGTCGAGACCATCTTTTCAGCGATGTGGCCGGCGCCGATGATTCCGATATGCCTGATCTCTTTTCCCATGATTGCAAATGTAACAATAATCCGCGAACAGGCTCCCGGTATCGGGAATATTTCGTATTTTTGGCGGAATCAGATTTCGGAGGGAACATGCGGAAATTCAGGATGCCCAATACCTATGTCATCATCGCGGCGATCATCGCATTGTGCGCGGTCGCGACCTGGTTTGTCCCGGGCGGACAATACGTCACGGGAGAGGACGGGACCCTTTCCTACGAGCAGGTGGATGCCGTTCCGCAGACCCTGCAGGTCTTCACGGCCATCTACCATGGCTTCGTCAAGCAGGCCGGGATCATCGTTTTCATCCTCGTGGTGGGCGGCGCATTCTGGCTCCTGAACGCAACGGGAGCCGTCTCGGCCGGCATTGGCCGGTTCATCGGCAAGATCGGGAAGAAGGACAAGATCGTCCTGGCTGCCCTGACGGTCCTGTTCTCCCTGGCCGGCGCCGTCTTCGGCATGAGTGAAGAAACCATCCCCTTCATCGGGATCGTCGTCCCGCTGGTCGTGTCCATGGGATATGACCCCATCATGGGCATGCTGGTCGTCTACGTCGCTTCGAACATCGGTTTTTCCAGCGCATTCCTCAACCCGTTCACCGTCGGGATCGCCCAGGGAATGACAGACCTGCCGCTCTTCTCCGGGATGGGTTACCGCCTTTTCTGCTGGGGACTGCTGACGCTGCTGACCCTCGTCTTCATCCTGGTCTATGCCCGCCGCAGCCGGCGGGAACCTGTCATGGATGCGGCCGCCGCTCCGCAGGACGTTCCGCTGACCCGCCGCCAGCAGGCCATCCTGCTGGTTCTCCTGCTGACCGTCGTCCTGCTGGTCGTCGGCGTCACCTGCTGGGACTGGTACATGCCGGAGATCACCGGACTGTTCCTGGTCATGGGCATCGCGGCCGGCATTATCGCCGGCTTCCCGGCGAACCGGATCGCCGATGAACTGATCGCCGGCGCGAAAGACATCCTGTCCGCGGCCCTGGTCGTCGGTTTCGCCTCCGGCATCATCGTCATCCTGCAGGACGGGCGGATCGTCGACAGCCTGCTGCACTCCATGCAGGAAGGGCTGGACGGTTCCAGCCGGCCGGTCTCCCTGGCGGCCATGTACGGCATCCAGGCCCTGATCAACTTCGTGATTCCCAGCGCATCCGCCAAGGCGGCCATCACCATTCCGATCATGGCCCCCTTCTCCGACATGGTCGGCGTCTCGCGGCAGGCCATGGTCCTGGCCTACCAGTTCGGCGACGGATTCACGAACATGGTCACCCCGACCTCCGGGGTGCTGGTCGCCGCACTCGCCATGGCCCGCATCCCCTATACCCGGTGGGTACGATGGATCTGGAAACCGGTCCTGGCCGTTCTCCTGATCGGGCTGCTGCTGTTGATTCCGACTTGTCTTTTCCCGATTCCGGGATTCTAGTCCAGTTCTGTAACGGGGAAATTGAAATACGTATCCGGATAGGGTTCATCCGCCAGGGTGAAATGCCACCACTCGCTGTCGAGGGGCTTGAATCCGTGGCGCAGCATCGCCGCACGCAGGATCATCCGGTTGCGGAACTGCTCTTCCGTCAGCGGGCCGTCTTCCGTGTAGGTGTAGGTGACAGGGTTCCCGCCGAAGTCCGGATGCGACTCCTCGCCGAACCAGTCGAAGGTGCCGCCCATGTCCAGCTCCTTTTCGGTCTTCATGTCGAACAGGGTCAGGTCCACCGTCGAACCGCGCGTATGGCCGGACTTCTCCATGATGTATTCCTGTTCGAACAGCACCGCCTTGTCCAGGTCCGGATAGAAATAATCTTTCATGCGGATGTCCGTCGTGTCGGCCGCCCAGCGGACGAAATGCGTGACGGCGCTTTGCGGACGGTAGGCATCGTAGATCTTCAGCCGGTAGCCCTGGCGGATGACATCGTCGCTGACGGCCTTGAGGCTGTCCGCCGCACGCCGGGTCAGCAGCGCCGTCGGCTGCAGGTACCCTTCGATGCGGTCCCCTACGAAATTATAGGTTCCATAATACCGGATCTCAAGGATGGCATCCGGAATCACGTCGGTCAGGTTGACGAAGTCGCTGGAATCCAGGGTCGGGTCCGCCGGTCCCCGGGCACAGGAGGCCAGGAGCAAAACGCCGGCGGCGATAAGCATGTTGATTCGTTTCATGGGGATGCGGAGTTTCGGCAAACATAACAAAAAACATTTACATTCCTTCGGAAAACAAACATTTTCCGCATCCCCCTGCCCTCGCCGGAAGGGTCTATTCTTTCTTCAATTCAATCGCCGGATTCGTCTTTGCCGCCTTCAATGTCTGCCAGAGCACGGTACCGAAGGCGATAGCCAGCGAAATGATGACCGCCACAACGAACACCCAGCCGTAGTTCTCAACACGGTACGCAAACCGCTCCAGATACACCCTTACGGCCCAGACGGCTAGCGGAATGCCGATGGCGCAAGCAATGCCCACCAGCAGCATGTAGCTGCGTACGTTCCTCCACGTCTCGCTGTTGACATCGGCCCCAAATACCTTGCGCACTGCTATCTGTTTGGTGTTCTCATCGGCAAAATACGTGCTCATCGCCAGGAGCCCCAGGAGTGAAATTAACACTGCCAGAACCGCAAAGAGTTCCACCAGCCGCAGCGTTCTCTTAACGGGAGCCAGCATCTTCTCGTTGATGTCGCGCACAAAGCCATATCGCCAGGCGGGTTCTTCCACACCGGAGGTTTCCAGCCGATATTCCCGGTATGCCTGCCGGATGGCTTTGTCGTAAGAATCGTCCTCTCCCGTGGTGCCGATAAGCATGCAGTTGGCATGCCGGAGTTCCTCGG
>Ga0256404_1013509_pt1 | contig 10317 bp, 9 predicted proteins | sample RumenRJG_01DNA_FD_185990 | JGI IMG/M metagenome (GOLD analysis project Ga0256404, IMG submission 185990) | Bovine rumen microbial communities from Lethbridge, Alberta, Canada - RJG_01 | ecosystem: Host-associated > Mammals > Digestive system > Stomach > Rumen | place: Canada: Alberta | collected...
AGGAAAATCCAAAAGTTTAGATTTTCCCACAATGCTTATCTTTTGGTCTTTGGTTCGGAATAGTGTAGTGCTGGCGGTCTATCTCTTGTTTTCGGTTGCTTGCTTCCTTACCGTACATGAGCATTTCGGCGGCAGTTTCAGCATCGGCGACGTAAATGGCGATCTGATGCAGATTGAGGGGACGGCGCCGGTGGCAAAGCTTCGCGATTACAACCGCACGCTGGCATCCTTTACCGGCGGGCGCGGAAGCATTTCCTGCGCGTTTGACGGCTATCGCCCCTGCGGCAATACCGATGAAGTCACGCAGCAGATCGGCTACGATGCGGAGCGCGATCTGGCCAACACGCCGGATTCGGTTTTCTGCATGCACGGGGAGTCGATGATCGTCCCGTGGTATCTCGCCGACGATTACATGCATATCAGCCCGGAGGGACAGAAGAATGCCGATGAGGCGCAGCTGGAAAAGAAATACGAGGAGCTGTGCAAAGCGCCGCGCAGCAAGAAGAAGGTGCAGCGCTTCAGTATGTCGCTGTCCGACGATGATGAACTGAAGGCGATTTTCGAACAGACCTACGGCAAGATAAAACCGCGTCTTCACCAGCAGCCCAAAGAGATCAGGGCACCGAAGGAATATGTCTATAAAGAGGCAAAGAAGGCCGAAAAGCCGGATCAGTATCTGCTGGTCGACGGGTACAACGTCATATTTGCCTGGCACAGCCTTTCGCAGCTTGCCGTGCACAGCATGGATGCCGCGCGCGATACGCTGATCAGCCGTCTTTCCAATTATGCGGGGTATACCGGTGTGCGGGTGATTCTTGTATTCGATGCCTACAAGGTAAAAGGGTTCAAAGGCGAGATCAGCCGCGTGCAGGGGATTGACGTCGTCTTTACCAGAGAAGCGGAGACAGCCGATACTTATATCGAGCGGACGGCGCACGACATGGGCCGGAAATACCGCGTGACGGTGGCCACCTCCGATGGAGCGGAGCAGGTGATTATCCGAAGTGAAGGATGCCTTCTGCTTTCCTCCCGCGATCTGGAGATCGAGATTGAACGGATTGAAGAAGAGATACGCGGGCAGCATATCGAAAAGAATCCAAGGACAGGCAATTACATAGGGAACAGCCTGCCTGCAGATAAAAAAGCCTGATTGAACATCAGGCTTTTATTTTAAGCGTTTTCTTCTCATAGTGCAGGTACCAGGACGTCAGGACAGTGCCCTTCAGGATGCTGGACAGGGAAATGCTGACCCAGATGCCGTCCAGTCCCAGCGGCGTGCGCGTCAGAACGAGCAGCAGCGGGATGCGTGCGAGGGTCAGAATGGTGCCGGACAGAAACGGCGGCAGCGTATAGCCGAGGCCGCCGAAAGCCCCGCTGGTCGTGATTTCCATGCACATGAAAAGCTCGGAAAAACCGATGATGCGCAGGTACCGGATGCCGATCGGCAGAACCTGCGGGTCGTTGAGAAACAGACTGAAGATCTGTCCCGGAAAGGCGACCAGCAGGAAGGTGCACAGACTTCCCCAGACCAGCACAATCTTCATCATCGAAAGATATCCGCGGTGCACCCGGCTGTACGCATGCGCACCGTAATTGTGCGAGATGAAAGTGTTGATGGCGGTCATGAAACCATTGGCCGTCATCCATGTGATGGACTCGATCTGCGAGCCGATTTTCTGCGCGGCGACGGCACCGTCCCCGTAGCCGGCAATAAAGGTCGCGATAATCATCGAGCACACGGAAAACAGCATATTCTGCAGGGCGATCGGCGCCCCGATCCGTATGATGCCGCCGTAAATCGATGCCTTCTGAAACTGCAGCAGATGGACGCGGCCGAAAAGGGCATTGCGCCGGATGCCGGCCGAAAGCAGCAGGAAGAAGATTATTATCTGCGCGGCGGCAGAAGCAATGGCCGCACCTGCCGCACCCAGTGCCGGAAACGGCCCGATGCCGAAGATCAGCAAAGGGTCGAGACAGATATTTGCCGCGAAGCCGATGGTGTTGATGATAAAAGGTGTCTTCGTGTCGCCGGAGACATTGAAGGCAGCGGTCATCAGAATATCCATGAAATAGAAAAGAATCAGCCCGGAGGTGATCCGCATATAGACGGCGGCGCTTTCCACCGATTCCGGATTATGCAGATGAAACAGGCCTACGATGCCGTCGGTATTCAGCAGGACAACGGCCGTGAAAGCCGCACCGAAAAACAGACCGATCTGCAGCATAGCCGTAAAACAGCGACCGGCTTCTTCTTCATTGTGGGCACCGAGACAATGCCCGATCTTCACCTGCCCTCCGATAGAAGCGAGTGTGCAGAGTCCGTCGGAAAACCAGGCGATCATGCCGGCGATGCCGACGCCGGCGACGGCATAGCTTCCGAGACGTCCGATAAAGAGCATGTCGACGATGCTGTACGCCATCTCGATCAGACTGGTCAGAATGATCGGAATGGAAAGGCGCACGAGCACCCTCGTGATGCTGCCGGACAGAAAATCATTTTCATTAATCTTATTCATACCATACCCGTTTTCGTGAGACCTTTTTCAGACCGGTCTCAGACCTCTGAACACTATAGCATATGCACCGGAAACAGTAAACTTGCAGAACCGGCATTCTTCCTTTTTCTTTACATGAAATTGCCAAGGTTGTATAATAGCAGTGATTTTTGTAAAAACAGTGAGGTAATTATATGAATATAGTAGTACTTGCAGGTGGTACGAGCACGGAACGTGACGTATCGCTTGTTTCGGGAATGGGTATTTACAAGGCGCTTGAGCGCAAGGGCCACAACTGTATGCTGCTCGATGTCTTCCTTGGCTATGACGGCGATGACTGGAGAGACGTCTGGGACATGGACAGAGACTGGACCGCCAGCATTGAGGCGATCAAGAATGAGAATCCGGATATCGAGGCTGTCAAGGCGCTGCGTCCTGACTGGCAGCAGAGCTTTTTCGGCCCGCATGTCATCGACATCTGCCGTACGGCGGACATCGTTTTCATGGCCCTTCACGGGGAGAACGGCGAGAACGGCAAGATTCAGGCCTGCTTCGATCTGAATGGCATCCGCTACACAGGCACCGATTATGTAAGCTCGGCGATCAGCATGAACAAGGGCATTACCAAGGACCTGTTCCATGCGGCCGGCATTTCGACGCCGGCGGGCGTGCGCGTCAGAAGAGGCGCGGATATTCCGGTCGATTTTCCGCTCCCATGCATCGCCAAGGCCTGCAGCGGCGGCTCCAGCGTAGGCTGTGCCATCGCACATGACAAGGCGGAATATAAGGAAGCCATCAAGGAAGCCTTCCGCTATGATGATGAGATTATCATCGAGCAGTATATCGACGGACGTGAGTTTTCCGTAGGCGTGATCGACGGAAAGGCACTGCCGGTTATCGAGATCGCTCCTATAGAAGGATTTTACGATTACAAGAACAAATATCAGGCGGGCAGCACGATTGAGACCTGTCCGGCCGAGCTGGACGAGAAGATCACGAAAGATATGCAGGAAGCGGCAGAAGAGGCTTTCCGCGTTCTGCGTCTCAAGGTCTATGCACGGTTTGATTATATGCTGGACAAGGACGGAAAGTTCTATTGTCTGGAGGCCAATACACTGCCGGGTATGACACCGACATCGCTGCTTCCGCAGGAGGCAGCCGCCATCGGTATCGACTTCGACGAGCTCTGCCAGCTGATTGTCAATATTTCCGTACGCGATCAGCTTCTGTGAGGTAACACATATGAAGAATATGACGATTGATAACATTCTGATGGCCGTGGACGGCACAATTGCAGCCGGCGGGGCGCAGATCCCGCAGGGAGAAGCAGCGGACGTTGTGATTGATTCCCGCAAGGTGGGTCCGGGCAGCATTTTCATCGCCCTGAAAGGCGAGAAGACGGATGGACATCTCTATATCGGCAGTGCTTTTGAAAAGGGAGCGATGGCGGTCATCTGTGAGGAGGTGCCGGAAAATGCAGGCGGCCTCTGCATTCAGGTTAAGGACAGCCTCGAAGCGCTCCGCAAACTTGCCTCTTTCTACCGCCAGCAGCTGCCGGTCAAGACGATCGGTGTCACGGGCAGCGTAGGCAAGACGAGCACCAAGGAGATGATCGCATCGGTTCTTTCACAGCATTACCGGGTGCATAAGACAGAAGGCAACTTCAATAATGTGATCGGCCTGCCGCTTACGGTGTTCGGCATCCGTGAGACGGATGAGATTGCCGTACTGGAGATGGGCATTGAGGACTTCGGCGAGATGCATCGCCTGAGCGAGATCGCCCGGCCGGACATTGTCGTGATGACGGTGATCGGCCGCAGCCATCTGGAGCATCTCGGCGATCTGGACGGCGTGCTCCGGGCCAAATCCGAGATATTCGATTTCATGAATCCGAAGGGAACCGTCTTCGTCAACGGGGACGATCCGAAGCTGGCGACGATTGTCGATGTACACGGCACGGCCCCGGTACATTTCGGCCTGTCTCCATGTGATGATGTATGGGCCGATCATATTGAGATCGGTGAGGAAGGCAGTACGGCCGTCATTCATCCTGACCGGAATACTTCTTTCAAGGTGGAGATTCATATACCGGGCGAGCACAGCGTCCGCAACGCAGCGGCGGCAGCGGCCGTCGGCGTATTTCTCGGCCTTTCCACAGAAGAGATTCAGGCCGGTATTGCACAGGCCCGTACGATTGCCGGCAGAAATAATGTCATCAGGACAGACTCCCTGACCATTATCGATGACTGCTATAACGCCAATCCGAATTCCATGGAAGCGTCGATCGGTGTGCTCAGAAACAGGAAATCCCGCCGGGTTGCGGTGCTCGGCGATATGCTGGAACTTGGACCGGATGAGAAACAGCTGCACTACGATACAGGTGTCTATGCAGGAAAAGCCGGCATTGACAGGATAATCTGCGTGGGACCGCTTGCCCGCAGTCTTTACGAGGGCGCCGTCAGCACCGGCGCAAAGGCCGATTATTTTGCGGATAAGGAAGCACTGAAGGACGGTCTTGGCCGGATCCTGCAGAAGGGCGATACGGTTCTCGTCAAGGCATCGCACGGCATGGGACTTGCCGAGATTGTTGCGATGCTGCAGGAGATGAAACTGTAACAGAATAGAATAAAAAATAACGGACTGTTTTCCAGTTTGGAAAACAGTCCGTTTCTTTCTTATTTCATAGAATTTTCAGCCGTGCTGACGGGCTCCGGCGCCTTTTCACCGCCGGAATCCTGCTCTGGGTTCTTCTTCCTGGCAATATAGCTGATCAGGCGGTCAAACCATCCCTTGAGCAGTGCGGCGATCGGCACGGACACCAGCATACCGAGGAAACCGCCGACGGCACTGCCGATGATGATTGCGATGATGACGAGCATCGGGTGTACGTGAATGCTTCTGCTGAGCAGTTTCGGCCCGATGATGTTGCCGTCTGCCGTCTGGAGAATGAAGATGACGATGATGGCGATGATCAGTGTCTTCCAGTCCTGCGACAGGATGCACGACAGCGCCGTGCCGCAGTAGGCGAAGATCGGCCCAAGATAAGGAATCAGGTTGCCGATGCCGGTCAGCAGACCGATCAGTACGGAAAAACGTACGCCGAGCAGCGACAGCGTGACGGAAACGGCCACGAGCATGAAGCAGGCATCCATCAGCTGGCCCTGCAGATACCCGGAAAAAGCCGTGTCAACATCATTGATAATCGTGTGTACGACCTGATATGCCTTCTTTCCGGTAATGGATTTCAGCACGTTATCCCAGTAGCGCATGAGACCGGGTGCATCCAGCAGAAAATAGATGGACAGGATCAGCGCAATAAAGATATTGACAATCGAGCTGCCCATATTGGAAAGGAAGCTGCTGATATTGCTGCCGGCGGCGCTCGATGCATTGCCGAGCCATTCTGTGATCTGCTGGCGCAGGTTATCCAGTGTATCCGAGGAAATATTCAGCTGGCTCAGAAAATCCTGCAGGCTGCTGTAGAAAGACTGGAGCGACGTGGCGATGCCGGCCAGGAAATCGGTCAGATCGCTGACGCTCAGCATTTTGATTTCATGCGAAGCCGAAGAGATCATGACGGTCATAATCAGTGCCAGCGCGCCGAAGACAATGATATAGGTAACGGCAACTGCCGCCGGCCGCGCACGCTTCGGGTTTTTGGAAAATGCACGGCATTTTTCCATATGATGCCGGAAAAATTCCTCGGGCCGGTAGAGCAGCCAGGCAAAAACGAAGCCGATGGTGAGCGGTTTCAGAATAACCCAGAGCCCCCTGAAAAACGAGCCGATGCCGGTCAGCGCCAGCGGCAGGTTGTCCAGCAGCCGGAAAAGTATATAAATGATCAGAGCAGTGAGTACCACATACCCGGAAATCTGTGCGTAATGTCGGTTCTTGCGCAGCCCCAGACGTTCGGGGCCGAATGACTTCTTTTTGTTTTCCTGTTTATCGTTCATGGAATGTCCTTTCATAAGTATCATGGTTATCGTAACATATCCGGTGCTTTGCGAACAATCGTTTTTGCCGTCAGCGAAAATATTTTTTGCATGAAAACTGTACTTGTTTCAGAAATTGTATACAAATCCTCGGACTTTGGCGTTATAATATAAAAAGTCTATAAATTATTGCCATTCTTTCACAAATCGGTTTCAAAACGTGATAATTTATAGGAGAAGAGTATTTTGATAAAAAAATCAGGAGGCACATTATGGGTAATGATTTACAGGGCTTCGGTATGATGATTGACAAGCTCAGAAAAAATCCAAAGAAGATTGTATTTACGGAAGGTATGGATGGCAGAATCCTTGAGGCGACATCCCGTTTGCTGGCAGCAACCTTCCTCACACCGATTCTGGTCGGCAATCCGGAGGAGATTCATAAAGCAGCGGAGGAGATCGGTTACAATATCCGCGGTGCAGTCATCATTGACCCTGAGAATTACGATAGAATGGATGAGATGGTAGATCTTTTCTGCGAACTGCGTAAGAAGAAGGGCGTTACCCCTGAGCAGGCGAGAAAGACCCTTTCTCAGAGCAACTATTTCGGTACGATGCTGGTTAAGATGGGTGTGGCAGATGCCCTGCTTGGCGGTGCCACCTATTCCACAGCCGATACGGTACGTCCGGCTCTGCAGCTGATCAAGACAAAACCGGGCAACAAGATCGTATCATCCTGCTTCATTCTCGTACGTCCGGCAGGTTCCGGTGACCGCGAGATCCTTGCATTCGGCGACTGCGCGATCAACATCAAGCCGACCGAGGACGAACTTGTGGAGATCGCTCTTGAGACAGCAAACTGCGGCAGAAAGTTCGGTATTGATCCGAAGGTCGCTTTCCTCAGCTATTCAACCCATGGCTCAGGCAAGGGCGAGGATGTTGACAAGATGAGAAATGCAGCAGAGAAGGCGAAGAAGGCAGCACCGGATCTTCCGATCGACGGTGAGCTTCAGTTCGATGCCGCTGTTTCCCCTCGTGTTGCCAAGACAAAGTGCCCGGGCAGCGAGGTTGCAGGTTATGCGAACACCTTCATCTTCCCGGATATCAACGCCGGCAATATCGGTTACAAGGTTGCACAGAGACTCGGCCATTTCGATGCTTACGGCCCGATCCTTCTTGGCCTCAACGCACCGATCAATGACCTCTCCCGCGGATGCAATGCCGAGGAAGTTTATTCCATGGCAATCATCACCGCAGCATTGGTAGACTGATATATTTGATTTGCAGCATGATAACCAGCCGGCCGATGCACATGCAGAGGCCGGCTTTTGTTTCTGAACAAGCAATGATCAGGCAGATATTTCAATAGGGGGATCGTAATGGATGATTCTACTGTGTCCGCGCAGAAGGACATGGATATTGAAGAACTGTTTCTCGCCAACGCAAGCAGTACTAACGGTGTCGATGAGATCGAGGAGTTCCGGCGGGTCGGCCGTCAGTTCAATGAACTGATGATGCGTTACAGCGGTGCGATCAGAGAAGTAAAAACCAAGCTGGAAGTGCTGAACGATGAGTTTCAGATCAAGAGAAGCCATAACCCGATATCTTATATCAAATCGAGGATCAAGAAACCGGCCAGCATTTACGAGAAGCTTCTGAGACGCGGCTACCCGGTCAGTCTGGAATCTATTGAGAAAAATCTTCATGATGTGGCAGGCATCCGTGTGATCTGCGGCTACGTGCAGGATATCTACACAGTGGCAGACATGCTGGCTTCGCAGAGCGACATCAAGGTACTTGAAGTCAAGGATTATATCGCCCGGCCGAAATCGAACGGCTACAGAAGCCTTCATCTGGTCGTTTCGGTGCCGGTGTTCTTTTCAGATCAGTGCATTCCGATGAAGGTGGAAGTTCAGATCAGAACCATAGCCATGGATTTCTGGGCGACACTGGAGCACCAGCTGAAGTACAAATCTGAAGGGCCTGTCCCTGAGGTGATTGCCAAAGAACTGAAAGACTGTTCCGATGTGATTGCCGAAACGGACATTCGTATGCAGAGATTATACAATTCTTTATATCAGGACGATAAATTCCTTCTGTTTGACGCAGACGGAAAAAATCAAAAAAATATTTGACATACGGGATTGTTAATGATATATTTAAACGGTTGAATAAAGCAGAGCATTTTCTCTCACCTTAGCATCCATAGATGACTCGGGTTAATATTTTAAGATTGACATACGTGTATCTTATTATGGTGAGTAGAATGCTGCTCACCATTTTTTATGCTGCGGGACCGTGCGCGGTCTCGTGAAAGCAAACCTGTTTAGAATACGGAGGTGTCAGTTATTAGCGATTTTATGGTTAATGAGCAGATCCGGGACCGCGAGGTCAGAGTGATCGGCCAGGATGGTAAGATGCTGGGAATCATGTCTTCCAAGGAAGCGCAGAAGCTTGCCCGGGAAGCAGATCTGGATCTTGTGAAGATTTCTCCGAATGCGAAACCGCCGGTATGTAAGATTATCGATTACGGTAAGTTCAAGTACGAGCAGAATCGCCGCGAGAAGGAAGCGAAGAAGAAGCAGAAGACAATTGAAGTCAAGGAAATTCGTTTCTCACCGAACATTGATACGAATGATCTCAATACGAAGATCAATCAGGCAAGGAAATTTCTCGGCAATGGCAATAAACTGAAGGTTTCCGTTCGGTTCAGAGGACGTGAACTCACGCATACATCCGTCGGCAGAGCGATCCTTGAGGATTTTGCACAGCAGCTGTCAGATATCGCTGTAGTTGACAAGCCGCCGAAGATGGAAGGCAGAAGTATGGTTATGTTCCTCGCGCACAAGCGCTGAGCGCCTGGCGGGAGCAGAACTGACATATAGAAGGAGGAACAATAAATGCCAAAGTTAAAAACCAAGAGAGCCGCAGCAAAACGTTTCAAAAAGACAGGTACAGGCAAATTAAAGAGAATGAAGGCTTATAAGAGCCATATTTTAACAAAGAAGTCTCCTAAGAGAAAGAGAAATCTCAGACAGCCTACCATTACCGATTCTACAAATGCTAAGGTAATGAAGAAGATTTTACCATATCTGTAATGGAAGAAACGGAGGAAACAGGAAATGGCAAGAATTAAAGGCGGCTTAAATGCCAAGAAGAAGCATAACAGAGTATTAAAACTGGCTAAGGGCTATCGCGGAGCCAGATCAAAACAGTATAGAGTAGCTAAGCAGTCCGTAATGAGAGCACTGGCAACTTCCTATGCCGGCAGAAAGCAGAGAAAGCGTCAGTTCAGACAGCTCTGGATTGCCCGTATCAACGCAGCAGCAAGAATGAACGGATTATCTTACAGCAGACTGATCGACGGCCTCAAGAAGGCTGGCGTAGTAGTAAACCGCAAGATGCTTTCCGAGCTTGCAATCAGCGATCCGGCTGCATTTACAGCACTCTGCGAGACAGCAAAGTCCAAGATTGCCTGAGTACAGGCAGCAGAAGAGTAAAGCGCGCGATGAAATGGTTTCCATTTCCCGCGCGTTTTTTTTACGTTTTTTTCAGTATAAAAGTATAAAAAAATGGGGCTGTCGCACTAAAAATAGTGCGGCAGTCTCTTCTTTTCGGATGAAATCTGGCCAGCAGGCCGGGTTTCTCTTATAAAAACAAAAGCCTGGACTTCGAAAAATCCAGGCTTTGTTGTAAAATAATGGTATGCAAACCCCATTACTTTTACATCCTGATTATACAAAATATCGAGGCTATTATCAAATCAAACTTCCACTTTCAATGGAAATCTTGATCCCGGCTGATGATCCGGTCCGCCTTCTGAGTGCATTTGTGGAGGGAATGGATCTTTCGGAACTGTACGCTACTTATGACAGAATCCGGAAAAATCA
>Ga0256404_1013511_pt1 | contig 10316 bp, 12 predicted proteins | sample RumenRJG_01DNA_FD_185990 | JGI IMG/M metagenome (GOLD analysis project Ga0256404, IMG submission 185990) | Bovine rumen microbial communities from Lethbridge, Alberta, Canada - RJG_01 | ecosystem: Host-associated > Mammals > Digestive system > Stomach > Rumen | place: Canada: Alberta | collected...
TGAGGAACTCCTTGCCAAAGGCGGCAGCTATTACAAGCTCTATATGACCCAATTCGCCGGCAGTGCGACCTGAGCGGCCTGCCCTGCGTCGCAGCATATGGATAAAGAAGGCTATACCGGGGCGAGGATGCGCAAATGACCCAGCCTGCCGGGAAGGAGAGTGCGAAAGCGTGGAAAGCTGGAAGGATCTGATTCAGCGTGAATCGGAAAAAGCATACTTCAAAGACCGGCTGATCCCTTTTCTGGAGGCGGAGTACGCTTCAGAAACTGTGTACCCGCGACGGGAAACTGTTTTCCGTGCGCTCGACCTGACGCCGCTTCAGAAAGTCAAGGCTGTCATACTTGGCCAGGATCCGTATCATGAACCCGGGCAGGCCCACGGACTTGCGTTTTCCGTTCCGGACGGCATCGATCTACCGCCTTCCCTGAAAAATATCTATGAGGAGATACGTTCGGAATACAACTGTGGGTTCCGGACAAGCGGAGATCTGGAAGCATGGGCCAGGCAGGGGGTTCTGCTCCTGAATACTGTACTGACGGTCCGGGCCCATGAAGCAAACTCACATGCCGGGCATGGCTGGGAGACCTTTACGGACGCTGTACTGGAGCAGCTCAGCCAGCAGGATCAGCCGATTGTCTTTATGCTGTGGGGGAACCCGGCGCAGAAGAAAGAGCGACTGATCAAAGGCTGCAGGCATCTCATTCTGAAAACATCTCATCCGAGCCCTCTGTCCGTTTACCGCGGTTTTCGCGGCTGCGGGCATTTCAGAGCCTGTAATGATTTCCTGATAAAGAACGGAATCGAACCGATTGACTGGACGATTGGATTTTCACATCAACAGGAGTGAGGCAATTCGGAGAAGGGGAGCCGGAACCCTGAGAGGAATCAGGCAGAAGAAAGAGAGACATCGCTGCCCCCGTTTATCAGCGGAGAGGCAAAGATGAAAGGAGCCGGAATCATCCGGCTCCTCGTATTATGGGATAAATGATGGGATAAACAGAAAACTCGTCTTCCGGCTGCCTCAGAATGACAGAAGTCGTACATGATTTTTTAGAAGGCTGTCTGAGAAATGACTCAGAGTCCAAGATCCTCCCGAATGAGAAGAACTTCTGCTTCCGAGCCAAGCATCGGCCCCCAGAGGGTAACGAGCGCACGACAGACACGCTCCGGACTTTTGCAGTTGAAGCAGCGTGCCGCTCCGTTTGCAACGCAGGGAGTATTGACGTGGAATTGCGCCGCCCGCTTCGGAGCTGCAATATTCCTGGCTCTCCATACCGCGTCTTCATAGGTTTCGGTAAGTTTGTTCTGACCGATCAGGAAGTACACCTTTTTGTGGCCAAAAAGGGTAGAAGCGACACGGTTTCCTTTTCCGTCGATGTTAACGATCTCTCCGGTCTCGGCAAGCGCATTGGCAGAACACAGATATACATCCGTTTTCATGGCATTGCTGCGGGCTTCATCCTGATCCTGTTCCCAGTGCCAGTAAACAGTGTTATGCGTGCGCAGAAGATCATAGAGACCAAGTGCTTTGACGGTGGCTGATCCGCCGATTCCTACTGTTTTATCGTTGACCTGCTGATTCAGCCAGTCAGCAGCCTCGGCACCGGTATCGAAGATTTGAACAGAAAAACCGGCCCGTTTCAGATTGTTTGCTGCTTTCTCGAGATTCATGTCTTTTTCACTGCCTTTCATATGTTATCAAGTGTTTTGCGGTACCTGTAAACACAGTACCTCTGCATTCCGCCTGATGCTCAGTCTTATCGGGCACCGGACAGGATCGGCTTCAATGCCCCGTGATATTGGCACACTTTTCCGCGGAGACTGTTTACAGAATACTTGACTTGAGCTGATTTGTCAACGCTCTTCTGATCATTTGGCTCCCCGGCGTTGCTGTTCGGAGGTCAGGGAAAAGAAGACGATGGCGTTGCAGAAGTCGGGAAGATATGATAAAATCAAGCTGTGACAGAACGCTGCTTTCATCGGATCATACGATGATACGGAACGATGCTCATGCGTCTGTCAGAAACCGTGCGTTCTCCCGGAAGAATCATTTTCATGGGGAGAAAGGAAGAACAATGGAAGAAAAACTGGCCTGGACAGAGCTTAGAACAGAACATATTATTCAGGACGAGTGGATTGATTTCAGGAAGTCATCCTTCCGCTATCCGGACGGCAGAGTATTTGAACCCTTCTACAGCTACAGCAGACGAAACTATACCGTCATTGTGGCGTCGGATGAGGAAGGACGGTATCTGTGTGTCCGGCAATACCGGCAGGGGATCCGGCAGGTCACAACGGAGTTCCCGGCCGGCGGCATCGAGCGTGTAAGCGGAAAGGAATACGGTTCAAACGAATATATCGAAACTGCTCTGGAGGCGGCGAAAAGGGAACTGGCCGAGGAGACCGGATACGTATCGGATGACTGGGAGCACCTGCTGACCGTTCCGTCCAACGCGACACTGGCGGATAATTACGCCTCTGTCTTCCGGGCAAAAAACTGTCGGAAAGAATCGGAGCAGAACCTGGATGAGACGGAAGTCCTGACTGTAAAAAAGATATCCGCGGAAGAAATCGAGGCCCTGATCCACAACGGAGAGTTCCAGCAGGCAGTACATGTGATGGCCTGGCTGCTCGCAAAAGACACAGAAAAAGATTCAGGAAGGATTACAGAGAATGAAGCCCTATAAGAGAAGAGTTCAATACTATGAAACAGATATGATGGGAATTGCGCATCACGCCAATTACATTCACTGGATGGAAGAAGCCAGAATTGATTTCATGGATCAGCTGGGATACACTTATGCCAGGATGGAAGAGCAGGGGGTCTTTTCTCCTGTGCTCTCCTTAGCCTGTGAATACAAGCATCCATGCGTCTTCAACGACACGATTCTGATTACGGTTTCAGTAGCCGGCTTTAACGGAGCCCGTCTGATGCTGCGCTATGAGATGAAGAAGGAAGAACAGGACGAACTGATCTGCGTTGCAAAGTCTGAGCATACTTTTATGGATCAGAAGGGCAGAATCCTGAGATTGAAGCGTGCTGCTCCGGAACTCTCGCAGAAAATTGAGCTTCTCGCAGCACACAGCGAGTCAGCGGCGCCGGAGGACAGAAAAGCCGCGGAGAAAGAGTATCACTTTTACGGATGGCAGAATGTGAACCCGAACATTCTGGCTTTGTATGACGATGTCAGGCATGCCTGGTGTGCCGAGACCTGTGCGCCCAGAATGCGTCCGGACTGGTCCGAAGACAACCCAAGCCTGGGGCAATGCTCGATCACAGCTTTTCTTGTGCAGGATCTCCTTGGGGGATCGGTATATGGGATTCCGCTGGAAGGCGGAGGTGTACATTGCTACAATGTCGTGGACGGCATGGTGTTTGATCTTGCCAGCGAACAGTTCGGCGATCAGGTGCTGAGTTACAAAGATAATCCGGAGCAATTCCGAGAGGAGCATTTTGCAGACCGGGACAAATATGAAAGATACCTTCTGCTGAAACAGCGGCTGCATGCGTATCGAGAGAGCAGAGGAGAACCATGAAGCCTGTTAAACCGGATCCGCTGATCTCGGAACGGGAGTTCTATCTGAGGTCCTTCACCTGGGGGCTTCCGGTCAACATTGCCGGCGCTGTTGTTGCAGCAGGCCTTCTCGCCACGGGCCATAAGCCTGAACGCTTCGGAAACTGTATCAATTTTACGGTAGGGAAGAGCTGGGGCGGCGGCAGCATGGGGATCTTCATGATCACATGTAAAAATGCTTCCCAACGGCTGAAGGAGCACGAACACGGACACAGTCTTCAGAACTGTTTCTATGGTCCGCTCATGCCGATCATCAATCTTCGCTCTTCATCCAGATATCTCTATCGTGCGTGCGTTCAGCGTCTGCTTCCGCATAAGACACTCCCACCGTATGACAGCGTATGGTTTGAAGGGGAGGCAACGGAACTCGGCAGACAATACATGAATCTGCGTTTCCAAACCGGGAAGAATGACTGAGGGGAAGAACCTCTGGAGTTCATTGCGTTAATTCTGTATTGATTCCGTCCGTAAGCTGACAGAAACAACCGACAAGGCCATATGACAACGTCCGGCTGTCATATGGCCTTGCACTCTTCTGCTGGTGCGCCCGGCGGGACTCGAACCCGCACACATCTCTGCACGAGAACCTAAATCTCGCATGTCTACCAATTCCATCACAGGCGCATAAATGAAAACCCTATTGCATGAGCAATAGGGTGATGGAGCGGGCAACGAGGCTCGAACTCGCTACCTCCACCTTGGCAAGGTGGCGCTCTACCGGATGAGCTATGCCCGCGTCAACGTAGGTTATTCTATCACAATTTTTCCGCTTGTCAATATTATTTTTTTTTCCTTTTTTTATAACGTATCTGACACTTGCAGAGTCGGCAGAAATGCAGTATACTTTGAACAATTCTCAAGGAGGGTATTATATGGAACTTGAACAGATTCTAAAAGCCTGTGATCATACATTGTTACGGGTGGACGCTACATCTCAGGAGATTAAGACACTCTGCGACCAGGCAATCCGTTTTCACTGCGCCAGCGTCTGCATTCCGCCCTGCCATGTGGCCGGAGCAAAACGCTACGTCGGAGACAGACTGACCATCTGTACGGTGATCGGATTCCCGAACGGATACAACAGCACTGCGGTTAAAGCATATGAGACGGCGGATGCCATCAGGAACGGAGCAGACGAAGTCGACATGGTAATCAATCTCTCCATGGTGAAAGACGGCTGCTGGGAAGAAGTCAAAAACGATATTCTGGCGGTCCGTAATGCCAGCCGCGGAAAGATCCTGAAGGTTATTATTGAATGCTGCCTTCTTTCCGAGGAAGAAAAACTGCGTCTCTGCGATATCGTCTCCGAGTGTGGGGCGGACTTCATCAAAACCTCTACCGGCTTTTCAAAGGGTGGCGCGACCCGTGAGGACGTCAAGCTGATGCGGGAAAGATGCCCTGAGACCGTCAAAGTGAAAGCAGCCGGCGGAATCTCTTCCCTTCAGGATGCGGAAGACTTCCTTGCCCTTGGCGCAGAGCGCCTCGGAACCAGCCGGATTGTTAAAATCGCGATGGAACAGAGCCAGGAGTAATATGGCCCGGTTTCAGCTGATAAAAAAAGAAGGGAAAGCCAGAAGAGGCGTTCTCCAGACACCTCATGGAACAATTCAGACACCTGTCTTTATGAACGTGGCGACCCAGGCGGCCATCAAGGGAGCGGTGTCTGCGGAAGACCTGCAGGAGCTTGGCTGCCAGATCGCTCTCTCCAATACCTACCATCTGCATGTGCGCCCCGGTGATGATCTGATTCGTGATATGGGCGGACTTCACAGATTCATGCGTTGGGACGGCCCCATTCTGACGGACAGCGGTGGTTTTCAGATCTTTTCTCTGGCCAAGCTCAGGAAGATCCGTGAAGAAGGTGTTTCGTTCAATTCTCATGTCGATGGACGGCTTCTGTTCATGGGACCGGAAGAAAGCATGCGCATTCAGGCCAACCTCGGCTCTGATATCGCGATGGCTTTCGATGAGTGCGTCAAGATTCCATCCCCGCGCAGATATGTGGAGGAATCTGCGGACAGAACATATCGGTGGCTTGTCCGCTGTAAAAAAGCGCTGGCGGAATATAACGCGGAAGCCTCTGCTGTCAATCCCGGACAGATGCTCTTCGGGATCAACCAGGGTGCGGTTTTTCATGACATTCGTGTTGAACATATGAAGCGGATTGCCGAACTGGATCTGCCTGGTTATGCAATCGGCGGTCTGGCGGTAGGAGAGACGCATCAGGAAATGTATGACACGATCGAAGCGGTTGAAGAATGGATGCCTGCGGACCGGCCGCGCTATCTCATGGGTGTCGGTACCCCGGGTAATATACTGGAAGCAGTCAGCCGGGGGGTGGATTTCTTTGACTGTGTGATGCCTGCGCGAAACGGGCGTCACGGCCACCTGTTTACCAAAGCGGGTGTGATCAATATCAAAAACGAGAAATACTCCCGCGATGATACGCCGATCGACCCGACGTGTTCATGCCCGGTCTGCCACCGCTTCTCCAAAGCTTATCTTCGGCATCTGTTCAAAGCCCAGGAGATGCTCGGAATGCGGCTCGCCGTTTCGCATAATCTGTTTTTCTACAACAATATGATGCAGGAAATCAGAGACCACCTTGATAAGGGAACGTTTGAGGAATATCGTCAGCATTATTCGAAAATTCTCGATACGAGGATATAAGTTCTTGCAATGTGACAAAATGCATTGTATAATACATTCAATTGTTTATTGGAGGTTTGCAGTATGAATCTTTTGCTCACAGCAGATGCTACCGCCGCAGGCGGCGGAATGTCCATGATTATCATGTTGGTCGCCATGTTTGCGATCTTCTATTTCCTGATTATTCGTCCTGAGAATAAGAAAAAGAAAAAGACTGAAGAAATGCGCAGCTCCCTGTCTCTGGGTGACGGAATCACGACGATCGGCGGAATTACCGGCAAGATTGTCCAGATCACGGAGGATACCATCACATTTGAAACCGGTGAAGATCGTGTGCGTCTCCAGGTGAAGAAGTGGGCCATTTCAACAACGGACAAAATGGAAGCTGCGGAAGCAGCCGCTGCACAGTCCCGCGGGAAGAAGTAAGCCAAAAACAGCGTCTCAGGACGCTGTTTTTTCATTCCTGTGCCTGCTCTGGCTTTTGTTGACGTAATCTCATAACCACATCTTGGGATCTCCATTCTCTTCCGTATCAAGATTTAGCCGCGGTTCAGTTTCAGCACCGTTTTCCGTCAATGATTTCATACAGTTTACACAAATTTACATAATCTTTTCCAAAAACGAAGAAACCTCTTGAAATTTATACCAAAATGTAATATATTGTAACTGCTATGATTATGTAACCCTCAACAGACGGAAGAAGGCTTCATGAATATGAAGAATGTTGACATACTTGCGCAATATCGGGAATATCTGATCACAGAGCGGGATGCCTCAGAAAACACCATGAGTTCTTACATGCGGGATCTGAGGCAGCTTCAGGAGTACCTGCAGCAGGAGAATGGAAGTACACTTCAGGAAGTGAACGATACAGACCTTCAGGCTTATATCGAGCATCTTCGGGAAGCAGGGAAGTCGGTCTCTACAATTGCCCGGAACATCGCTTCGTGGAAGAACTTCTACCAATATCTGATTCTGCAGAATCTCATAGAGGAGAATCCGGCACGTTCGCTTTCAGCAGGAAAAGCCGAGCATAAGCTTCCGGAGATTCTGACAAATAAAGAGGTTGAGCTCCTTCTGCAGCAGCCGAAAGCAACCGATGCCAAAGGCACCCGCGACAAGGCCATGCTGGAACTGATGTATGCCACCGGAATCCGGGTCAGCGAACTGATTGATCTGAATGTAAGCGATGTAAACCTTCCGTCAGGAAGCATTCGGTGCTTCAGCAAGAACCGGGAGCGTTTTATCCCGATGTATCCCTATGCCGTGTCTATTCTGCGGGATTATATGGATCATGTACGTGCATCCCTGGTTTCCTCGTCTGAGAATGAAGCTTTATTTGTCAACATGAACGGCGAGCGCATGTCACGTCAGGGATTCTGGAAAATCATCAAGTATTACCAGAACAAAGCAAAGATCAAGAAGGACATCACACCTCATATGCTGCGTCATTCCTTCGCGGCTCATTTACTGGAAAACGGTGCAGATCTGAAGTCAGTCCAGAAGATGCTCGGACACTCTGATATCTCTTCCACGCTGTTTTATACTCAGCTGGTACCTACCTCGATACGGGATGTCTATCAGAACGCTCATCCCAGAGCATAAGAAAGAAACGCCGATACGCCGTCGGCGTTTCTTTCTTATGCTTGCATGGACAATGGAAATATGCTAATATGAGCGAGGAGTGTGATATTGTTTGAGAATCATTGGAATCGATCCGGGAATCGCGACCATCGGCTTCGGAATTGTTAATTATCAGAATAACCGCTGTATCCTGGAAAAATGCGGTGTCATCACGACCCCCGCTCATACAAGCCTTTCCTCCCGCCTGAGCAGAATCTACTCTGACCTTCTTGAACTTCTGAAGATGTTCAAACCGGATGCCGTGTCCATTGAGGAACTGTTCTTTACGAATAATATCACCACCGGGATTCCGGTTGCGCACGGGCGAGGGGTAATTCTGCTGGCGTGTGAGCACGAAGGAATACCGATTTTTGAATACACCCCCTTGCAGGTCAAGCAGGCTGTCACCGGTTACGGCCGGGCGGAAAAGAAACAGGTGATGGAAATGGTCCGCAGAATCTGCTCGCTGGCTGCCGTACCAAAACCGGATGACGCGGCGGATGCAGTTGCCCTGGCAATCTGCCATGCAAGAAGTTCTACCTCATTGCTGATGAACGAAGGAGCATCCAACTCATGTTCTACTATCTGAAAGGAACTGTGGCCGAAATCGGACAGAGCAGTCTTGTGCTCGATGTAAACGGAATCGGCTTTTTCATCAATACTTCCCTTAAAACCATTTCTTCCGTAAAGGCTTCCGCGCCTGCCAGGCTGTATATATCCGAATCCATCGGTGAGAGCAACTTTGACCTGTATGGGTTTGCTGATCTTCAGGAAAAGCGCTTTTTTGAACTGCTCATCTCGGTGTCGGGAGTAGGGCCGAAAGCCGCCATATCGCTTCTCTCATCTCTTAATACGGATACCCTGATCATGGCGATCGTCAATGACGACGCAAAGGCTTTGACGGCCGCGCCGGGGATCGGAAAAAAGATCGCCCAGAGAATCATTCTCGAACTTCGCGATAAGCTTGGGGCTGAAGTGCCTTCCATGGCAGCGGCTGTCTCTTCCGGCGACGGAAGCACCTCCAACCTTGCCGGTGGAAGCAATGCGGTTTCGGATGCAATCGCAGCGCTGTCTGTCCTTGGTTACAGCACGGCTGAAATTACGCCGATCATCAAGAGTGGAGACTGGTCCGGTATGGAGGCAGATCAGATCATTCGTCTCGTTTTAAAAAACATGATCTAATGGTTTCACAGGGAGAAATTCATGAGTATTAGCTTTTCTGAAGATACAGAACATACACAGCTTACCAGCGCCATCTCTCTTCCGGAAGACCGGGCAGAAGGGTCTCTGCGGCCAAAAACGCTGAGTGAGTATATTGGACAAAAGAAGGCCAAAGACAATCTGAAAATTTTCATCGGAGCCGCAAAAATGCGAAATGAGCCGCTGGATCATGTCCTGCTGCACGGACCTCCTGGGCTTGGAAAGACCACCCTTGCCGCGGTTATTGCCAATGAAATGAATGTCAACATGCGCATCACTTCCGGCCCGGCAATAGAGAAGCCGGGTGATCTAGTGGCTTTGCTGACAAATCTGTCGGAAGGGGATATCCTTTTCGTAGATGAAATACACCGGCTGAATCGCGCGTATGAAGAGATCCTGTATCCAGCCATGGAGGATTTTGCGATTGATATAATACTAGGTAAGGGGCCTTCGGCCAACTCCATTCATCTCGATCTGCCTCACTTCACTCTCATCGGAGCGACCACACGCTCTGGTCAGCTGACGGCACCTCTGCGTGATCGTTTTGGGGTGACACTTCGTCTGGAACTATACAGCCCGGGAGAGTTACAGGAGATCGTAGAACGTTCCGCATCCATTCTCAATGTTGAAATTGATCCGAAGGGATCCTATGAAATCGCTTCGCGTTCTAGAGGAACACCACGTATTGCAAACAGGTTGCTCCGACGTGTGAGAGACTTTGCACAGGTCCGTGCAGACGGAGTCATTACAAGAGAGGTTGCAGATGCTGCACTTTTAAGCCTGGAAGTGGATCAATGCGGTCTTGATGCGATCGACAGGCGCATGCTGAGAAGTATCATCGATTTTTACGGCGGCGGTCCGGTTGGCCTTGATACACTCGCAGCAACAATCAACGAAGATGCGGTTACGCTGGAAGATGTATATGAACCGTATCTTTTGCAGAATGGATTTATGACCAGAACACCAAGGGGGAGATGCGTCACCAGAAAAGCATATGCGCATCTCGGACTTGTATTTTCCGGGAATGAGCAGCTGGAGTTTTGAGCATTATCCAAGAAAAAGTCTGTGATATGAATAAAAAATCTATTGACTTTGAATGAATGTGTTGTATAATATGGTTTGGAATTTGATGGACTTTGTTCCTTCATGTTCCATTGTCTCTGTTTGACGCAGCATTGATTCCTCATAGAGTTTTGTTTCCTCTGGTCAGGCGATAGGGATGCTGGCGCGCAGAAACTTCATTATGGCGTTTTCAGTGTGAACTGATC
>Ga0256404_1013513_pt1 | contig 10314 bp, 6 predicted proteins | sample RumenRJG_01DNA_FD_185990 | JGI IMG/M metagenome (GOLD analysis project Ga0256404, IMG submission 185990) | Bovine rumen microbial communities from Lethbridge, Alberta, Canada - RJG_01 | ecosystem: Host-associated > Mammals > Digestive system > Stomach > Rumen | place: Canada: Alberta | collected...
GTCTGCGCTGTTCAGACTGGGCGGTCTTGAAGTTTCGCAGGGTATTTCAGAGCTCATCGCGTCGATCATCTCAACACCATTCTGCGTGGCATTTCTCCAGAGACTCCCGGCTGACATCCCCGGCTGACATCCCCGGCTGACATCCCTGGCTGGCATCCCTGGCAGAAAGTTCAGGCAGACATCCCGGGCAGTAGACAGCCATGGAAGACAGTCCGGCGGATGGCAGGGAAGGCTGAACAAATTTTTTGTTATATAAAATTGATTTTCAGTTACAAATCAGTATTTTTTATTTATAGTGGAAACAGAGGAGTAAGTCTTGTTTAACCGAGAAATTACGCTGGTACAATTAATATTTGTCCCTGGGGGAGTGGGCTGAGGTGTTCAGTATTCTGATTGTCGATGATGACAAAATTCTGGTTGATAAGCTTGAAGAAACCATTCAGTGGGAAAAAATTGGAGTAGGGACAGTTTTTACGGCATATAACATCAGAAAAGCTCAGAATCTACTGAGAAGTTACCCTATAGATTTGCTCCTGAGCGATGTTGATATGCCGCAGGGGAACGGACTGGAACTCCTTGAATGGATAAAAAATGAAAACATGGACACCAAATGTGTCTTTCTGTCGAGTTATGCAAACTTTGCATATGTTCAGAAAGCTCTGAAACTAGGTTCTGTCGATTATCTTCTCAAGCCAATCTCTAATCGCGATTTGGAAACAGCTCTGCAAAAGGTCCTCTCTGAAATTGACATGACGAAAAGAAATGCTCGTGAAAGAGAAGAGCAGAATAAGGATGTGCTGTGGAGAGAATTGCTTATTGCCCCTTCCAATGCTCTGGGCCGCCGCATGATTGAAAAAGAAATAGAGGATGGCCGATATAGCAGGAAACAAAAATTCCGTCTTGCCGCGCTTACGCTTTCAAATTCACCAAAGCCCGAAAAATACAATAAGACGATCCGGCTCCTTGATTTCTCAATCCGGAATATTCTTGAGGAATTTTTTGATATTCGGATACTGGAAGCAATTATTCATCCAAGGGATACGGAATGGATTCTTGTTTTTAACGAGGCGGATGCAGATATGCCGGATGAGCAGTGGAGGAAGGAGCAGCTTCTTTCGAAAATCCACGAGCTGGAAGAGAATACGCTGCATTCTTTATTTGATCAGCAGATTTTTATCTTTATTGGAAGATCCGGAAATTTTGAGAATATTGACACAATGTACAATCGGCTCGAGGATATGGCGATGCATATCGTTCCGGGGGATGACAGAATTGTTGATGAAGAAATGATTCCTCCGGAGGAGAGGAGCGCTCCTTCCATTCCATGGGATCAGTGGAGACGTTTTCTTCTTGACGAAGGGTCCTTCGACAAGGTTGAGAAAGAGGCAATCGCCGCAATTCGCAAGGTAGACGAGACGATTGGCTGGCGCAGGGAATACCTCAATTTATTTGTTGATGAATGGAACCGGCTTATTCTTCAATTCATTACAAAACAGGCGATCGATATCGGACAGCTGTTCGATACCGGAGAATTTGAGAGGGATATGCAGAAGGCGAAGGAATCCGTTTCGGCCTGTGAAAACGAGATACATACTACTATTAAAACTTTGAAGGGATTCAGCAGCAATGAACGCCGTCAAGAAGATGCTGTCGAGCAGGTTATTACCTATATTGAAAGCCATCTGAGCGAGGACCTCTCCAGAAAAATTCTTGCGGGGCAGGTATATCTGTCGGAAGATTATCTCTCGAAACTATTTGTAAAGGAGAAGGGAATGCCACTCAACAATTACGTGGCAATGAGAAGGATAAACCGTGCCAAAATTCTGCTCCGAGGTTCCGATCTTCCTGTAAGTAAGGTGGCATTGAAGGTCGGGTATACTAATTTTTCTTATTTCAGTAAAACTTTCAAGGATTTTACAGGCAGTACGCCGAATGAATATAGAATGAATCGTTCATTGTGATTTACGATATTCAGAATTACTCATGATAAATAAAAGAACAATAATTGCATAAACCCACAGCATGTTAATGACAAAAATCAGATAAATTGTCAAAAATGTGTCATCAAAGGTAGAAAGGCGCCGTAAGGGCGCCTTTTTTTTGACATTTTGATGCCCGAAAAATGACGGAATTTCAATTGAGAATAAGAGAAAATATGGAACAGAAGCGTTCGGGAATTCAGGAGGTGCACCGTGAGCAAAAGCAGTTTGATGACAAACGGAAAAAAGGTCAGCTTCAGAGAAGGGGTGAGAAGAAGTGCACCATTGTATCTTCTGATGCTGCCGGCTGTTATTATCTTTCTGCTCTTTACTTATTATCCGATGTACGGCATTATCATCGCTTTTAAGGACTATAAGCCGTCACTTGGAATTCTGGGGAGTCCCTGGGTTGGATTTAAAAACTTCGAAACTTTCTTCCACTCCTACCAGTTTGTTCCGACGATCCGAAATACGGTTGTAATCAGCCTTTACACGATTCTTGTAACATTTCCGCTCCCGATTTTTCTTGCGCTTATGTGCAACCAGATGAAGGCGCTGAAGTTTAAAAAGTTTTTTCAGGTTTCAACATATCTTCCGCACTTTATCTCGACCGTTGTTATGTGCGGTATGATTATTCTTTTCCTCTCCCCGAGCACCGGTATCATCGCTAAAATCGTGGGACTTTTTGGAGTTAAAATGCCGAACCTGATGGGCATGCCGTCTGCATTTCCGCATATATATGTCTGGACGGAAGCATGGCAGCATGTGGGGTGGGACAGCATTCTTTATATTGCGACACTCTCTTCTGTGGATCCGACATTGTATGAGGCAGCAACAATGGATGGCGCAAATAAGTGGCAGAAGATGCTTCACGTGGATGTTCCCGCTCTTGTACCGACAGCAGTCATTATGTTTATCCTTCGTATGGGATCTGTGATGAGCGTTGGGTTTGAAAAGGTTTATCTGCTTCAGAATACACTGAACAGCAGCACTAGTGAGATCATATCCACATATGTTTATAAAATCGGCCTTGTAAGCAATCAGTATAGTCTTTCGTCTGCAATCGGCCTGTTCAACAACCTCATCAACCTGGTTTTATTAATCATCGTGAATGAGATTGCAAAACGGGTCGGCGATACATCGCTGGTGTAATCCTTCATTTTTTTCAGTAAATCAGGAACAGGATTACGGGAAAGGAACAGATTCATGACTGCAAAAACAACTACAGCAAAAGAAGCAATGCGTCAGAATCCCAATGAGTTGATTCCGAACAACCAGGGCACACATGCCAGGAATAAGGTGAAGAAATCCAAGGATGACTGGATCTTTGATATTGTGATGTATGCGATAGCTACACTTCTGATTATTATCACACTTTATCCGATGTATTTTGTGGTGATTGCTTCATTCAGTGATCCAAAGCTTGTCTCCAATGGCGATATCATGTTTATTCCCAGAAATGTGAGCTTTAAGGCTTACAGACAGCTTGCTTCTTACTCTCAGCTCTGGACTGGGTACAGGAACACCATTCTTTATGTTATTGGAAATACTCTGATTACGCTTGCAGTAAACATTCCCACAAGCTATGCACTGTCGAGAAAGAAATTGTATGGACGGAAATTCTTCACCATGTTTTTTCTGATCCCGATGTTTTTTACAGGAGGTCTGATTCCCACCTACCTTGTTGTGAAACAGTTTGGTCTTCTGGATACTTACTGGGTCATGGTTCTACCGTTCTCTGTTGTCACTTACTATTTGATTGTCGGACGGACGTTTTTCAGCAACAGTATACCGGAAGATCTTTGGGAGGCGGCTCAACTGGATGGCTGCGGTTATATCGGATTCTTTTTTCGGATCGTTCTTCCTCTTTCCAAGGCTGTTATCGCTGTTATTGCATTATGGGCCGCAGTTGGGCAGTGGAATGGATATTTCAATGCATTGATTTATTTGCGCAGTCCTGAATTACAGCCATTGCAGATCGTTTTAAGAAACATATTGATCAGCAATAAAACAATAAGTGCAATGACAACCGGTGCAGCTGCAGTAGAGGCGAAGCAGATGGCAGACCTTATAAAGTATGCTGTCATTGTAGTTTCTTCCGCTCCGATTATGTGTATGTATCCATTTGTTCAGAAATACTTTAATCAGGGCGTGATGTTAGGATCTGTGAAAGGTTAATGCCTGAGCAGGGAATGTCTTGAAGGGGTATGTCGTTTCGACTGCCAGCTTCAATCATAATAAACAATTGCGGTAAAAATACCGCACAATCGCAGCGATTGCTGCAGTAAGGGGGCTTTATGAAAAAGAAAATTGTCACATCACTGGTACTGACAGCAGCGATGGCTACAGGAATGCTCGCAGGATGTGGTAGTTCCTCTGCCACGACAACGTCAACAGCGGATGCAGGTTCATCAGCAGAGAGTGCATCGGAGACGGATGTAGGTGCATCCGGAACTGAGTCTGATACTGCAGGAACGGAAAGTGCCGATTCCGGGGAGAAAAAGACTTTCGATGTCGCAACCGTACGCTGGACAGATGCCTGGCCAATCGATTTTCTTGAGAACGGAGTTATGAAGCAACTGGAGGATCAGGCTGGGGTCGATATTAACTGGCAAGTGTATTACAATGCCGACTGGTCGGAACAGAAGTCACTTCTGCTTGCCTCCGGTGACCTTCCGGATGCATTTCTCGGCAGTATCTCTCTGAATGCATCGGACATGCTTCAGAATAAAGAATCTTTCATTGATCTGACGGATTATATCAATGAAGATACTATGCCAAATCTTACGGCAGCGATGGAGAAGGAACCTTCCCTGCGGGCAATCTGCGCGAGCCGCGACGGAAAGATTTACAGCCTTCCGAAGAAACTTCCGCTCCGCCCGAAGGTCTGCGGCGATGTTATGTATATCAATCAGGACTGGCTTGACAATCTTGGCCTTGAGATGCCAACCAATATTGATGAACTCGAGAAGGTTCTGGTAGCTTTTGGAACGCAGGATGCAGATGGAGACGGTGACCCTGCGGATAATTTCGGCATCTCAAATTCAGCGAGTACCGGCCTTCTGAGCGGGGATCTTCGTCATATTCTTTCCCCGTTCGGAACTATGGTCAGCCGTGACGGAAATTATATGGGTCTTAATGCGGACGGAGAACCTGTTTTTGTTCCTGCGGAAGATAATTATAAGCAGGCAGTCGAGTGGATGCATAAACTCTGGGAAGAAGGGGCAATTGATCCTGAGTATTTTACACAGGAAAGCAGTGCGACAACGGCCAAAATGCAGGCGGAAGGCGGATCAAAGGTAGGTGTTGTCTACGGATGGACGGCGGATGCGCAGGTCGGCACGAATGCCGGTCAGTACTCGTTAGTGCCTGCCATCGAGGGCTATGATGGAACGCATTATGTTGAGTCTGCGTCCAACTACCTTGATATTGCAGACAGAGAACTTGTCATCACAACGCAGTGTGAGGATCCTGAAGCATTACTTAAATGGGCAGACGGATTCTATGATGATCTTGTTTCTTTACAGACATTCTATGGATCGATTCCGGATCAGGTCACAGATAACGGAGATGGTACTTATACGGTAAATACTCCGTCGGACGGCTCTTCTCTCGATACATCGGCCTGGTCGAACTCACTGCGTGATTTCGGACCTAAGTATATGGATCCTTCGTTCTACGACAAGGTCAACCTTCCGTCCGATCAGGGCGATGGCGTGAAGCTTGCCGAAGATGAAGTCAATGAGAAATATGTCACCGATGACAAGAACTGCGGACTTCCTATGATGCAGTACACGGAAGATGAGCAGTCAAGAATTACAACGATCGGAACCGATATCTATCAGTATGTTGAGGCTCAGTACGCGCACTGGGTAGTCGACGGCGGGGTTGATGATGAATGGGATTCCTACATAGATCAGCTGAATAAGATGGGCCTTGAGGAGCTTGTGCAGATTCATCGTGATGCTTATAAAGTTTACGAGGAAAATATGAATGAGTAATGAATCAGACAGGCTGAAATCTACATGCTGAAATTGTTCTGATACTGGGCGCTTTCAGCTGCGTTTCAAAGAAGCGGGCAGATTTTATTTGCCCGCTTCTGTTATATAACCGGATGGAGAAAAAGAGATGATCAGGGACAATAACGGATCGCTTGAATATTGTTTTGACAATGAGAAAGTCAGAATCGAAGCATGGGGCAAAAACGCGCTTCGTGTGCGGGCAACCAAAAATCATGGGTTTTCAGGGAATGACTGGGCACTTGATTCCATAGACAGAGGAGAAGGGAAGGTAACTGTTTTTCGCTGTTCGAAAGCAGAAGAATTTCGTCAAAACTTATCTGCCGCATCCGACGCATCCTATGGCGAGATACAAAATGGAAAAATCATGGCTTACGTCAATTCGGCGGGAGTGATTACCTATCGGAATCAAAAAGGAAATACTATCCTAAAGGAAAATTACAGAAGATTGATCGATGAGACAGGAATGGCGCTCAATATTCCTGGAAGAGAATTCAGACAGCAGGAAGGGGAGAATTATCATCTGTATGCAAGATTCCTGCCTGTACGTGGGGAAAAGATATTTGGGATGGGACAGTATCAGCAGCATGAACTCGATATGAAGGGCTGCGTTCTCGAATTAGCCCAGCGCAATTCACAGGCAAGTGTTCCGTTCTATATCTCAAGTCTGGGATATGGTTTCCTCTGGAATAATCCGGCAGTAGGACGGGCAGCGTTTGCCAATAATGGAACGGAATGGGAGGCTTTGACGGCAAAAGAACTGGACTATCTCATCATTGCGGGTGATTCTCCGGCAGAAATAGAGGAAAACTACATGTCACTTACGGGACTTCCTCCAATGATGCCCGAATATGCGATGGGGTTCTGGCAAAGTAAGCTGCGCTATCGCACACAGAAAGAGCTTCTTTACGCAGCCCGGAAATATAAAGAGCTCGGGATCCCGCTGGATGTGATTGTCTGTGATTTTTTTCACTGGACACAGCAAGGAGAGTATAAGTTTGATCCGCGATATTGGCCGGATCCGGAAGGAATGATAAAAGAGCTTGACGAGATGGGGATAAAGCTGATGGTCTCCGTCTGGCCGACCGTAGATGTGCACTCAGAAAATTATTCCGAAATGCTTGAAAAGGGATATCTGGTACAGACGAAACGTGGGGTTAGGCCCACCATGCTCTGCGGGGGAGAAGAAGTATTTTATGATGCTACAAATCCCGAAGCCGGAGCCTTTGTCTGGAGCAAAATAAGAAAAAACTACTGGGATAAAGGAGTAAAACTGTTCTGGCTGGATGTGGCGGAGCCGGAGTATACCGCTTATGATTATGATAATTATAATTATTCCATCGGAAGCGTGCTTGAAACCGGTAATATCTATCCGAAGCTCTATCTCAAAACGTTTTATGATGGCATGAAGGCGGAAGGGGAAGACAAACCGATATGTCTTGTCCGATGTGCATGGGCTGGAAGCGCAAAATACGGAGGATTGGTCTGGTCGGGTGATATTAAGAGCAGCTTTGAGAGTCTGCAGCGTCAGATCCGTGCAGGCCTGTCCATGGCAATAGCGGGTATTCCGTGGTGGACGACAGACATCGGAGGGTTCAATGGGGGAGTGATTACGGATCCTCATTTCAGGGAACTGTTCGTCCGCTGGTTTGAATATGGCTGCTTCTGCCCGGTTATGCGTCTTCACGGAAACCGACTTCCGATGCCGGAGGATCAGGGTATTGGCGTAGTGGGAACCGGCGCAGAGAATGAAGTATGGAGTTTTGGCGAGAATGTGCTTGCAATCGCAAGAAAATATATACAGCTTCGAGAGAAACTTCGGAATTATATTCGTGCGCAGATGAACGCCGCTCATAAAAGCGGAACGCCGGTCATGAGACCGCTGTTTTATGATTTTCCGGAGGATGAGGAGGCATGGAAGATCGACGATTCATATATGTTTGGACCCGATCTTCTAGTTTCGCCGGTTGCAGATGAGAACACGGATGAAAAGGAAGTCTACCTGCCGAAACGGAATACAAATGAAAACATCTGGATTAATGTCAATTCCGGAGATGAATTTACAGGAGGATCGAGGGCTTCAGTAAAGACGCCGATCGATGAAATCCCGGTTTTTGTGAGGAAGGGATCGGATGTTCTTTATGTATTCAGGCAGGAATAAGATAACGGAAGAATAAGACAGGCATGGACAGAAAAATACAGAAAAGAAAATGGTTTCATTTGCCGGAATTTTGTCAGCAGAGCATGAAGAAGCTGACCATTTTTCTTGCTGTACTTCTTCTGTCCTTTTTTATTTTGATGACGGCAATTCTTCTGGCAAGCCTGGAGATGAACCGGAGTCTTACGAATCAATACATCGCCGAAACCGCGGAATTATACGTGAGTCAGATCAATATGGATATCACGCAGCTGAATTCGGAACTTGTTTACCGAATCAAGACAGATTCGGCGATTGAATCTCTGCCGGAGAAGTTTACCTCTTCGGATTCGATCATTTATCCCAATCTTAGATATTTGATGGAAAGCAATCGATATATGCATCTTCGGTATCGGGAAGCCTCGGGATTTTTTGTATACTCAGCCGGAGCGCAGGCATTATTCAAGGAAGACGGAATTGTTTTTGCGGACAGCGCCGTGTCGAAGGATGATTTGAAAATTATACAATTCCTTTCAGAAAATGTCAGTAAACACCGTGAATCAACGCAATGGACCCTGCTTAAATCCGATGGAGGTTATTTTATTGTAAGCTGGTGCGGAAACAGTAAGAAAGTCAATGGATGTGTTATTCAGGTGGAAACAATTTTAAACGCGCTGGCCGATACGCAGACCGGTTATAAAATTGTACCTTATTTTGTGTCTGAGGAAGGTGAGATAATAAAGCAGAGGCGGGAAGGGACGGAAGAAGATGCCGATCGTTACCTTGGAGAAGTTCAAAATGCCGTCCGACATCCGGAGGAGAACAAAAATAAGTTAAAAATCAACAATATATACAGTTATGAGATAGGAACCGTCGGCAGGGTTTTTCTGTGTATTGAGCCAAATAGCGGATTCTTTCGTCCGGTTCTTATTCTTCAGGTAATAACAATCATTATTATTCTTGCTTTCATTATACTGTTTGCTTTTGCCTCTTTCATTTATTATCGTAGAATCATCCTTCCGCTTGACAATTTTGTCAGGGAAATCGACAACCTGGATGAGGACACGTATCTCAATGATACGGGGTCCAACAATCTTCTTGAGCTTAGAGAGGTGAGTTCGCGTTTCAAAGAATTGCTCAGGAAAATGCAGTCCCTGAAAATCGCATTATATGAAAAAGAACTTGCCGAACAGAAATCAGAGCTGGAGATAGCACTTGAGCAGACGAGACCCCATTTTCTGTTGAACTGTCTGAGTATCATCCATGGTATGGCCGATTCGCACGGCGAGGAGGATATCGTAGATATGACATCCATGATGTCGGAATATCTGCGGTATTCTTTCCAGGATACAAGAAGTAAAAGAACCGTGGCGGATGAGCTGCGTCATGTCGAGCTGTATGTCCGCATTCAGAAAATAAGATATGGGACGGAAGCTTTTCATTATGAGGCAATTGTTGATAATGAACCGATTCGTGAGTATTACATTCCGCAGATGATCCTGCAGATTCTGGTGGAAAATTCGATCGTTCATCAGGGAACGCTGGATCATCCGGTAGATATCACACTGTATCTGACGGAAGAAGAACTGAACGGCGAGAAATATCTATATATTTGCGAGTCAGATACTGGACAGGGATTCCGTGAGGATATCCTGAAGGCAATCAAAAAGGATACACCGATTGTTTATAATGGCCGCAGGCATGTCGGCCTGCAGAACATTCAGAGAAGACTGAAGCTGATGTATGGGGACAGGGCAAGCATGACCCTTTCCAACATGGAACAGACGTATGGTGCTGTAATTGAAATCCGAATACCGGCTGAGACATTATCCGATATTGAAAAGCACAGTTCAGATGCCGGGCAGACAATGTTTTAATAAATCATTCACATATTATGAATGTAAATGGAGGACAACAATGAACCAACTGATTTCGGACCCGAACGCGGTGGTAAAAGGAGAGAAATATCGTATTACGGTTCTCACACCGGAGCTCTTCCGGCTGGAGTATTCGGAGAGCGGAAGTTTTGACGATGAGATGACGCAGATCGTTGTGAATCGTCTGTTTCCGGTCCCGGAGTTTTCTGTGAAGGAAACGGAAGATGAGATCCAGATCATCACAGAGAAGGCGGAGCTTCATTATAACCGTCGGCCGTTTGAGAAGTGCGGGCTCTGGATCC
>Ga0256404_1013515_pt1 | contig 10312 bp, 8 predicted proteins | sample RumenRJG_01DNA_FD_185990 | JGI IMG/M metagenome (GOLD analysis project Ga0256404, IMG submission 185990) | Bovine rumen microbial communities from Lethbridge, Alberta, Canada - RJG_01 | ecosystem: Host-associated > Mammals > Digestive system > Stomach > Rumen | place: Canada: Alberta | collected...
CTCCTTTTCGGATGGTTTGTTGCTATATCTATTTTCGACAAGGATAGGCTTTACGCCTTTTTATTTCCCCGAAATCCTTTTGCTGGTCTCATATGAACAGTGTTGGTGATGTGGGAAGTTTGAGTTACCATTCGTTTATAGTGTCCATCAAACGGGGTATAGGCCAGTTCTCCGGATTTGCGCGGATGCGCTCTATTTCCCCAGGAGACAAGACGGAAGTTTTTTTGCCAAATGGCTATGCTGTAAAAATTTTGACACGCCCCACGGCTCATGCCGTGGGGCGTGTTGGTTGGACTGCCGCAGCGTTTCCTCGCGCCCGTATTTTCCGCGCGGTCAGAACTGATAGGTATAGTTCAGCATATAGCTGGCCGGAGCGCAATAGTAGCGCGACGTCGAGTGTGAGATGATATCATGGCGGTCGAGGAGGTTGTTCACGGTCAGCGTGATTTTCTGCCGGTCATCCGGCTGGTAAATCGTATTCCATGTGGTCAGCAAGTAGGGCTTGATCGCATACGAATGTTCCTGCGTAGGTGCCTGCACCCGGTAGCCGAGATAGCTGGCGTCCAAGGTGCTGGTCAGCTTCCCGCTGCGGTAGCTAGCGCCGCCCGTCAGCTGCAAGCGCCCGTATTTGCGATCCCAGTATCCCTTGCTGCTCGCGCGGATCTCGGGATTCTGCCAGGTGATTCCCCAGTGATAGCTCATGCTGCCGGATGTGCTGATCTTGTCGCTCAGTTCCAGCCCCGTATTGCGGAAGTCCTCATTGGCATACGTATAGTCTGATTTGGCGCTGTTCCAGCTGGCAGCGATATTATCGTCAATATCCATATGGAACAGGGCCAGGCGCCACTCGTGAGCTCCGTGGTTCTGTTTCCATCCCAGCTCGTAGTTGATGCCCTTCTGCGGTTTCAGATGCTCTGCCGGCACGGCTTGCTGCGATGCCCCGTAGATCTGGGCAAATTTTGGCATGATGAAGGATTGTGCGATATTGACATACCAGTTGTTTTCTTTGTCCATCCGGTGCAGCCATTGTCCCGAGGCGCTGAAATTGTGATAGTTCTGATCGTCGTCCGCACCGCTCGTCCAAGTCTCGCGCATGCCGAGGATCCCTGTATCCTTCGGTGTGAAATCGTGTGTCAGCTGCGCAAAGATGCCCCAATTATTGCGGCTGTAGGAGCCGGCTTGCTTCACCGTGGTGCTGTGCGCCGGCAGGCGCTCGAACGACTCTCTCTGCCAATCCATGCCGGCGATCAGATTCGTGCCGGCAGCGAGGTTCCATTTGCGTTGCAGATCCAGCCCGCAGGTGATGTTTTTCTCACGCGTCTGATAGAAACTGTCCGGGGTGGGCTTCATGACGGCGGAGAAGTTGCTCGGCCCGACGGATGCGACGGTACCGCTGTTGAAGTACAGGCCACCCCTGTACACCCCGTCATCGTAATTCAGCTGGGCAATATGACGCTGCTTTTTGTAGCTGCGCGCGTTGTACAGCTGACCCGCATACGTTTCCGGGCTGGTGACCCAGCGAGCATAGGTATCGCGCGTGTCAAGATATTGGTAGAGAAAGCTGAGCTGCGGATTGAGCTGATACGTCAGGCCGATGGCGCGTTTTTCGATGCCGCTGACAGTGGTCTTGGTGGATCCAGTCACTTTGCCGCGGCTTGTGACGTCGCTTTTGGAGACGTCCACGCCGTGTTTCCATTGCAGGAAGTCATAGGTGATGGCCAGCCGGTCATCGCCAACGCTGCCGGCATAATGGTGCTGTCCGGAGTTGCCGATGCCTGCGGTCGCGGTGTTGGCAGCGCCTTTCTTCGTGATGATGTTGACGACGCCGCCCATGGCCTCGCTGCCGTAGAGAACAGAGCCGCTGCCCTTTACGACTTCTATGCGCGCGATGCTCGCCGCGGGAATGGAAGAGAGGTCGTATTTGCCGCGCCAGGAGACCGGCTGTCCGTTGAGCAGGATCAGCGTACCGTTGCCGACGCCGCGAATTACAACATCGTTGGACATGGTTCCCATCGCCGCCCCGTTCGGGCCAAAGGCGGCATAGGTGATGCCGTCCGTCTTGGCAAGCGCCTCGCCGGCGTTCTGGGCACCGCTTTTCTCGATGTCCCTGGCGGTGATGACTTTGGTGGCTGCCGGTACGGCGACGTCTGGCTGCCGTGTACGGTTCGCGGTGACGACAACTTCTCCCAGATCCTGTGCACCAGTCGTTGTTTCCTCCGCTGCGGCGCAGCCCGGATAGAGGCTCCCCGCCGCGAGCAGCGAGAGCAGCAGGCAGGCTTTTTCTCGATGGTTCATCTGCAAAACTCCTTTTCTATTGTAAGCGGAATGTATAGGTGATCCTGAAGCGTCCCAGCTGACCGTAGGTCTGGAACCGGCATTGATGCGCGGCGCTGATGGCGGCCTGATCCATGGCCCGGTAGCCGGAGGAGCTGAGTACGGTGACGCCGGTCACGGTGTTGTCCCTGCCGATCGCGAGCAGCAACGTGACGGAGCCCTGCGCCTCCTCATCGATGAGGCTTGGCGGGTACTGCGGCTCGGCGCGGTAGGTACAGACGGCTGCCGCGGGTTCTCCGCCAGCGTCGTCCGTGCGGGCGCCGTTACCAGGGCCGCCGCCATGGCTGCCGCCGTCGCCGGTGCCGCCGCTGCCGGCTCCGCCAGGGCTACCCGTGCCGCTCGCACCGCCCGTGCCTCCTGTGCCGCTCGTACGGCCAGCCGCGCCGACGGTGCTGCCCTGTGCGCCGGCGGCTTCCGCCGCGCTCTTGGCACTGGCAGACGGAGCTGCCGGACGTGGTTTCTCTGCTGCAGCATCTGCCGCGGTCTGATGCGCCGCGCGATACGCTTCCCGGCGGGATGGGTCTCTGGTATAGTCCTCCCCAATTTCCGGCAGGGCACCGAGCTCTGCGGACGCGGGGAGGGAGATGGACGACGTTTGGCCGCCGCCTGCGGGATGCGTCGCGCCTGTGCCGCCTGGTGTTGACGGATCAACCATCACAATGTCAACCGGCTCCTGCGCCTGCTCGTCTGCTGTCACCAGGCGGAACACGCCGGCTGCGGCCAGCAGCAGGAGCAGCGCCGCGTGTACGAGCAGCGATATACCCCAGGCAACCGCCTGTTCCCGCCGGATGGCTGCCCGGGCTTTGCCGATAGTTCCCATAGACTCACTTCCCCTGTGCCGCCAGGCCGATATGCAGGATGCCGCGGCTCTTGAACCGATCCAGCAGGGCGATGACCATGCCGTAGTCGAGTCCCTGATCAGCCCGGACGACCACGGAGAAGCGGCTGTTCTGCGCTGCCTCCGCGGCCGCCTGCTCGATCAGCGCGGTCTCTTCGATGGGCTTGTCCTCGAGGAAGAGCTGGCCGTCGCGGCGCATAGTCACGACGTAGGTAACGGCCAGTTTCGTCTCCGCACTTTGCGCCTGCGGCATGTCAACATCGACGGTTTTGACATTGACCATGGAGAGCGTCGACATCATGAAGAACACCAGCAGGAAAAACATGATGTCGATCATCGGTATGATCATGATCTCCGGCTTGGTGATGGCGTGTCTGTCCCTGAGGCGCATGCTCATTCACCTGCCTCGCTCCGGCGCAACATCACGTCGATATGCGTTTCCAGGAGGGAAAAGCATTCCTCCATATCCGTCACGATCTTTTCCTGACGCTGCACGAAATAAGCATGCACCACCAGTGCCACGATCGCAACGCAGAGCCCGGTTGCCGTGGCGATCAGCGCTTCGCCGACGCCGCCAGTGATGGCGGTTGCCTGACCGGATTGCACCTGGAACACACTGAAGGCGCCGATCATGCCGCTGATCGTGCCGAGCAGTCCCAGCAGCGGCGCCATGGTGACGATGACGCTCAGCGTGTACAGATGATCCCGCAGCCGCGCCAGAGCGACGCCGGACTGCACCTCCATATAGGCAGAGGCGGCGGCACGCGGCGTCATCTCGATCGCGGAACGTGCCGCCAGAAGCGCCGCACACATGAGCCGCGGCAGCACCTCCTGCCGGGCAGAGATCATGTTGAGCGCACTGTCATAGCTGCCGTCCGCCATGCAGGCGGCAAAGTCGCGGGCAAAGGCCCGCCCGGCATCCTGCCGATGATAATAGAGCAGCCGCTCGACACCAATGGCGACGACCAAGAGGGAAAGCAGCAGCAAGAAATACATGACGAAGCCGCCCTTTTGCAGGAATACCAGGTCGGCAATGAAATTGGTCATAAAAACTCCTCCTAAAGAAGCCCCCGGCGCAGGGCACGCCGCAACAGCCACAAGAAATAGGGTGCGCCGATGAACGCCGTCATGATGCCGACGCGGATCTCGTGGCCTGGCAGCAGGACGCGCCCGGCGGTATCGCAGAGGATCAAAAACGCCGCCCCGCCCAGCAGGCTGGCAGGCAGCAGCCGGCGGTGATCCGGGCCGGTCAGAAAGCGCATCATGTGCGGCACGACCAGACCAACAAAGCCGATGTTGCCGCTGATGCAGACGCAGGTCGCGGTCGTCAGCGCGGCAAGGGAGAGCAAGAGCAGGCGGAGCCGACCGACGGCTATGCCGACCGCACGTGCCTGCAGATCTCCCAGCGAGAGCACATTCAGCTGACGGGAGAGCAGCAGCAGGCAAACCGTGCCGAAGGTGATCGGCAAAGCCCCCAGCCAGACGTGATCAAAGGTGCGATAATCAAGCCCGCCAATGGTCCAGAACAGGTACTGCTGGAGTTTGTGCTCCTCCATGATCGTGAGGATCGCCGCTGTCACGGCCGAGAGAAAGATGCCGACCACGATGCCTGCCAGCAGCAGCGGCAGCATGGCAATCCGGCCGTGCCGGCGCGAGAGCAGCACGGCCATGCCCACGGCCAGCAGTGCGCCCAGGAGGGCGAAGAGCGGCAGCACCAGGATATGCGTGGCGGCAAGGCCGCTGGCGATCGCCAGTATCGCGCCGACGGAGGCCCCGCTCGACACGCCGACGACGCTGGGATCCGCCAGGGGATTCATGAAAATCCCCTGCAGCACGGCTCCGGATACCGCGAGCCCGCCGCCGACCAGCAGCCCCGTCAGGGTGCGCGGCAGGCGGATATACTCGATCACAGCGCGCTGTTCTTGCGGCACACTGCCATCTACGGGCAGCAGATCCAGATCCTCTGCCAGCGTGCGCAGCACATGCTGCGCCGGCGTGTCCATCTGTCCCCAGAGCAGTGACAGCAGCGCTGCTGCCAGCACCAGCAGTGCCAATAGGAGCAGCGTCGCCCGAGGATGTCGGTTCATGCCTGCCTCACCTCCCCGCCGCAGGGAGTGAGCAGCCGCCGCAGCAGCAGGCGGCGCTGCTGCGTCACCAGCTCCTGCGGCTCCTGCAGGTAAATATCGCGGTGCCCGGGACGGGCGCAACGCTCGACACCGATGGCGGCCCCGTAAGCCTCGCTCAGCAGCGGCTCCGTCAGCACGTCATCCGGAGCGCCGTCCGCCAGGATACGCCCCTTGGCCAGCAGCAGCAAGCGGGAGCAAAACCGCCCGGCCAGCGACAGGTCGTGGACGACGATGAGCAACGTGCGCCCCGCCTTGCCCAGTTCGACCGCCAGGCGAAAGATCTCCTCCTGGTAGACGAGGTCGAGTCCCGTCGTCGGCTCGTCGAGCAGCAAGAGGCGCGTCTGCTGCGCCAGTGCCCGCGCCAGCAGCACCCGCTGCCTCTGCCCGCCCGACATGGCGTGCAGAGGCACCGCGGCCATCTCCGCCATGCCGGTATAGCGCAGGCAGTCCTGCGCCAGCGCCAGATCGGCTGCCGACTCCTGCTGCCACCATTTCAGATAGGGGGAACGCCCGGTCAGCACGATGTCCAGTGCCGTAAAGGAGAAGGGAACCTCGATCGCCTGCGGCAGATAGGCCGCCTGGCGCGCCAGAGCCGCTGCGCTCAGCTCGTCAAGCGGCTGCCCCGCCAGACGCACAGAGCCGCCCGCGAGCGGCAGGATGCCGCAGAGGCTCTTGAGCAGCGTCGATTTCCCTGCGCCGTTCGGCCCGATGATTCCGACGACCTCACCGGGACAGATGTCGGCCCGGACGTTTTGGAGAATCCTGCGCTTGCCATAGCCGGCCGCCAGATCGCGGATTGCGAGCACAGGCTTGTTCTTCTCAGCCATACCGGATCAGAAATTGTACTGCATGCCCAGCAGGAAGCAGCGGCCATCGCCGGGGTAGTAACGGCTGTTATAGACCGGATAGTGCTGGTTCGTCAGATTGAGTGCCTTGGCATAGATCGTCAAGTCATCCGTCGGCGCATAGCTGACATTCAGATCCCAGAGCAGATAGCGGCTGTCGGCATAGCGGTTTGCCCCCGTGTTCAGGCCGGTACCAGAGAGCCCCAGAAGATTTGCCTTCCATGCGCCCGCCTTATAATGCACGCCGAAACGGTAGCCGTTGGGTTGGCGATTGGTGAGATCGAGCTGCTTACCGGCACCGTCGCCCCTATCCACCTCGATGTGCGTATAGGAATAGCCGGCATCAAAGCTCCAGAACGGCGAGGCCTGATGTTTGACCGTCAGCTCCAGCCCGTGCTTATCCTCAAGATTCAGATTTTCCGGCGACCAGAGGGAACTGCCGTCCATAAACCAGCGAATGGCATCGTGCAGACGGCTCTTGAACAAATTGACTGACAAGGACGTGCCGGCGCTCATACTGTGGTTCAGGCCGAGCGAAGCGGTCCAGCCGCTCTCCGGCCGGAGATTCTGGTTGCCGTGCATATACGGCGTGCTGTAATAGAGATCATCCGCCGTCGGCGACTTGAACACGCGCCCCCAGGAGGCATACAGCTGCGTGGCATCATCGGCCCTATAGTTCAAGGCCGCCTTTGGTGACCAGTGCGTCCCGGCTTTACTGTGATGATCGACCCGCAGGCCGGGGACGAAATTCCACTTGGGCGCAAACTTCCAGGTATCCTGCACATAGAACGCCTGTGTGGTGATCTGCGCATCATGATAGCCGCTGTCCCGATTGCTCGAGCTGCTCTGATGCCACTCCGCGCCGGCAACCAGCGTCTGCTGCGGCGCGATCTGCCAGCCGTCCTGATAGTCGAAGCCCTGCAGCCGCGTCTGGAACCGCCCGCCGAACATCTGCGTCTGGTAGTTGTTGAAATAAGTCAGCCGTCCGGGCGCAGCGCTGTCCTCCCTGAACCGGTAGCTCAGGCTGATATTGTTCGCCAGAGCATCCAGATGGGGACTGTACGGATTGGCCATGGAGGTGTCGCCCAGGCATGTATACTGATCCGCTTGGATTCTCTTGTGCTGCACGGCAAGCTGCAGCGAGGCGCTTGCGCCGAACTGTTGGCGAAGATTGAGGTCGAGCGCCTCGTTGTTGTGATCGCTGTGTGCCATGCGGTGGGTGTCACCGCCGTATTTGTACGCAAAATAGCCGCGCCGATCCATAGCGGCACCGACCTGCCATTGCAAGTCCCCGGCATTGCCCTGAGTCGTGAGCTCATACGCGTGCGTTTTCCAGGAGCCGGTACTCATGGAAAGCGTCGTCGCGGGCGCATGCACTTTCTTCGTGATGATATTGATGACGCCGCCCACGGCATCGCTGCCGTAGAGTGCCGACGCGCCGCCCTTGATGATCTCGATACGGGCCACATTCTTGAGCGAGGGCAGCATGTTGATGTTCATGCTGTAACGACCCGAGGAGCCGCCTTGATCGTTATTCTGCCGCACGCCGTCTACCAGCACGACGACGCGCTGGTCGCCGTTCAGCGTGACGAAATCCGTGCCGCCCATCCTGGTGATTGCGACGCCGTTGACGTGCTCGGCGGCCTCGGCCAACGTCTGGTAATGATTGTCCGCGATCTCCTTTGCCGTGATGACGGAGATGTTCTCCGGCGTATCGAACCGCTGCGTCGGATGCTTCTCCGCCGTCACGACGACCTCGCCCAAGTCCTGGGCGGCCGGCTCGGCCTCCGCTGTCTCCACCGCCTCTGCCTGCGGCAGCGCCGGTGTCAGGCAGACTGCCGCGAGCCCCATGGCGATGAGACGGCGCGTGTTGTTCGTTTTCGTTTTGGACATAAAAACCTTCCTCCCTTTCCTGCCACAGACTCACTGCTGCGGCACAGCCGTAAGATGTTCCTGCGTTCCCTGCGCGAATGCGGCGCCGTACACGCGATAGGCGATTTCCTGTACGCCGAATACGAAATCCTGGGAACAATTATATAGATAGCCTTCAAACGGTTCCTCGAGGCGACGGTTGCGGATCGCTTTCAGGGAAGCCAGCGAAGGGTCTTTGAGATATTGATTCCGGAAGCTCTCGACATCATAGTTGCCGTGATCGTTATACGTTGGCAGGAACAAGATGTCCGGATCGATCTTGACCAGCTGTTCCTTGCTCATGGTCTGACCGTACCGGATGCCTGCTTCCGCCATGCCGTTGCGCACGCCCGCCAGACGGCAAGCCTCGTCAAAGGTACAGCCGATGCCGCCGTAAGTGTTCATCAGGGAAATCAGCACGACCGAGGGGCGCTGCGCTTCCGGGATCTGTCCGACCTGCGCGGCAATGTCGTCCAGTTTCTCATCCATCTGCTGCAGCAGATCCGCACCGCGCTCAGGCTCGCCGACTGCCGCGGCGATCATCTCGATCGTCTCGCGGATGTCGGCAAGGCTCTTCGCCCCCTTACAGACCACGACCGGCAGGCCGAGCGCGCGCAGGGACTGCGCCTGCGAGACATCGCCCCAGTCGGGAAGGATCACGAGATCCGGCGACAGCGCGGCGATCTCCTCTGCGGAGGGATTCCGGATGCGCGCGGGGACGCGGCGCGCCAGTGCCGTCACATTGGAACTGACCGGATCGTCCAGCATCACATTGACAGCTGCCATCCGCTCCGGCTCCACCAGTCCCAGCACGATTTCATCCGTACTCATCGAGAGCGTCAGGATCCGCTGCGGCCGCTCAGCGAACACAGTGCGATTCCCCTGACTGTCCGTGACCGTGTATCCAGCAGCAGCACTTTCCTGCAGTGGCTTTGACTTCAGGCTGCAGCCCGCGAGCAGTACGGCGGACAGCAGGCAAAGGATGATCAAAAAAACGATGGATCTCTTCATGCGCTCCCTCCCGGCAAATTGCGCCGCCGGCGGCACACCACCGCGCCCTGCCAGCAGCGCAAAAGAAAAAAGCCCTTCGCACGGCGAAAGGCTTTGCTGATCAGCAAATGTATCCGGCAGCACAAAGGAAAGCACGGCTTCGTACCAACACAATGCCAGCGTACTGCCAAAATCCCCATCCCTATCGCTCGTAGGTACGCGGGAAGGGCACTCCTATGAGAAAAACAGGAGTGTCTTCCACGCAGCGGTGATTGTCAGACAGGCAGTTCTCCTGACTCGGTTCATCGCCGCTCTGCGCCTTCCCAAGCTTGCGCTCAGTGACATCATTGCAGAGCCGCTCCCCTCACAGTGGCGTGACCGTGCTGGCTCATCCAGCTTCTCTTTTCAGCAGCGGGAATCCGCTGCCACCCGTCCCATAAATTGTTCTTATTCTATCATTATTGCCAAAGACCGTCAAGTCAGCGTTTCCTCAAGGCTCCCGGGAAACATGGAGCCTCAGCTGCGCGGGAGGTTCCGCCCCGTCCTGCCTTGTGCGGCGGGCTGTCTCACGAAAGCATTTTCGTGCGGATAGCCCCGTTTTCTTTGACCTCAATCACGGTCATCTGACACTGGCGATAATCATGGCATAAAAAACAGTGCAAGAAACAGGCGGTCACCGATTACCTCGTTTTTTGCACTGTTCTGTTTCAGGCTGCTACCGTAATTTGGATGAGGTGCACGCCTAATCGCTGTGCCTGTATTTTGCAATGCAATTTAAGGAACCACTGATTAATTCGGCACTCCGTCTTCACGCGTCTGCACTGTCCTCTCGTCGCCCTACAATCCTCAGCGTAGCTCTGCTACGCCTCCGGTTTGTCTCCTAGAGAGATACAGCGCATCCGCGCAAATCCGGAGCACCTCATTTAATCAGCGGTTCCTTAAAAATGTTATATGCCATTGCCAGCCGGATGGTTTCTACCTCTACGTTGACATGCCCTTTTGTCAGGAAGCGACGGTAGTTCCTGTCTGCCTTGACGTCAGCAAAAGCTCCCTCTACTTGGATGCTGCGGTTGACACGCAGCTCAATGCCATGTTCGCTCGTGATACGCGCCAGGTCTTCCTGCCGTTCCTGCTGGAAAATCTTGGCCACCTCGAAATGTTTCGTGCGCTCATCAAGCGGCTGCTTGCTGTGGTTGCCATGAATGCAGTCCGCCTTGCGCGGGCAGTCCTTGCAGCTTTTGCAGGTGTAGCAGGTCTTCTCACTGACA